>Ga0265301_10005888_pt1 | contig 11907 bp, 4 predicted proteins | sample AusTroGonzalo_MG_2_FD_193488 | JGI IMG/M metagenome (GOLD analysis project Ga0265301, IMG submission 193488) | Bovine rumen microbial communities from tropical cattle in Woodstock, Queensland, Australia - Gonzalo_04 | ecosystem: Host-associated > Mammals > Digestive system > Stomach > Rumen ...
ATGTGCCACAGCCGTAGCCATCTCCAAGTCTTCCTCGCTACTGCAGTCCCACTCCTCTTCCTCCTCAGGTCCTATCTTAATATAGAAGCAGTCAGGATGCAGTCCCAGCCGTGCAAACTCATACACGACCACACTACTATCCACACCGCCCGAGAGCAGCACTGCGATACGCTTATTTTCCAGTTCCTCTATCTTCATGGCTGCAAAGTTACGAATAAACGAGTGAAATGCAAAAGGAAAGCTTGCTTTTCTTTTCATTTCCGAGTGACAGTAACTTCGGCAAAGCCAAAGTTACGAAAAGTTGAGAGCAGAACAAAATAAATTTATTTATTTTTTATGCCGAGATGCCGAACTCAAAACTTGTTTTGCTTGGTTTATCCAAGAACTTCGGCGAAGCCAAAGTTACGAATAAACGAGTGAAATGCAAAAGAATTGCGATGTAATTCTTTAACTTTTGTTCTTCATCCAGGGCCTGGAAGAACCCATTCCAGCCCCTGCACGACCCTATTCCAGGCCCTGGACTACACAATTCTAGACCCTGAAAATGAGCATTGCAGACTCTACAATTACCCTTTCTAGACTTTAGAATTACCTTTTCTAGACTCTACAATTACCCTTTCTAAACTCTAGAAACAAACCAAAAGCAGAACTATTGCATGACGATAGTGGCACTTTAGCCTGAGAAAAGTGCCACTATTCCACAAGTAAAGCGGCACTATTCGCAGGGAATAGTGCCGCTTTTCTATGAGAGAAGTACCGCTTTAGTCTTCCTCCTCTTCTTCCATATCATCCCACACGTTGTGGCGACGGACATCTACAGTACCACCAGCGAATTCCTCGTCCGTGATATTGATGTCGTCAATGTCGCCCGCAACATGTCTCACCGAGTTAGCCATCAGTGGCATCAGTTCCACCTTGGTTTCAGTAACGATTGGCTTAATATAACTTTTCATACACACTCTTACTTAACAATAACCTTTTTCCCATTCACAACAAACATACCCTTACGAACCGTCTCTACACGACGACCCATCAGGTCGTAAACAACTCCCTCGCCTTTGGAGAGGGCTGGGGTGAGGTTTTCCTGGGTGAGGTTCTCAATACCTGTAGTCTGCTCACCGTCAATAACCATTGTCAAACGAGCGGGAGCATCCTGACTCACCTGGATATATGCACGATAAGGATTGATGGTGGCACCAGCTGCACCAACGGAATAGATGGTATTGTCACTCAGTACATAGTTCTTCTCTGCATCGGTAATATCAATAGCAGCATAGGTTCCCTTCAGCGAAGCCTCAGCAGCAGTAGCATCGGTTACAGATGCAGCAGCCACAGCCACATTGCTCAGAGTGATCGCGCTCTTGTCTGTCGTTGACTTCATGAGGAACGGCACATTAGCCTCGCTGGCAGCAGCAGTGCTGAAGTCCAGCGTACCAGTAGTATTGTCATAGCTGTTAAGCACGGCAATCTTGTCAACACCACTCACAGCAAACGGATAAACAGCAGTAGCCCACTTGTCGGCAGTCAGCGTGCGAGTAATCTTAACTGAAGGATAAGTGCCAGGAGCATAGGTAGGAACAGAGCCATCGGCAAACTCCAGTTCAGAAGCAGAGACGAGCTGAACGTTGGTCAAGCCAATCTGCTGCTGACCAGATTCCACTTTATTGAATGCCAGCACATAGTTACCAGCCGTTGTAGAAACAAAGTATCCCACGTAGTCATACCAGTGTTCAGCATTGCTATTACCATCATTCGTAGCAGGACGGAAACCAGGAGCCAAAGAGATGGCATTGCTCTCCGGGTCGGTCAGCACGATATTCGTTGTAGGATTATTACCCCAACCGCAATATCTGAATGATATTTTATAAATCTTACCAGCCTTCAGTGGCATCGTGTAGCCAACCGTCTCACCATAAGTCGTGTTATACTTCATCATAATGGCTGTACCAATAGTAGAAAGACAAGCATCCGAAGATACCTCCGTATTCAGGGCACGCGTGTTATAGCCCGTATTTGTCCAACCAAGTGGATGAATGTAATTATCGCCAGCCTTATCCCCCGCCGTATAGTCCGTCTTCCAGAGAATAGCGCTCACCTCAGCAACATTGGCAGTCCAAGTAGCAGCAGTCAGCGCAGCAGTAGCATCAGTAACAGTAATCTTAGCGTTGGCAACAGTCTGATCAATAGCCTTAGCAGCAGCCAATGTCGTGATGGCAGCAACGTTGTTATAAGGAGCATACTCACCAGTCTCAAAGCCGAGTGTCTTGGCCTCTGCAGCAGCAATAGCATCGTTGAGAGCCATATAGTCAGCAGCCGAAGCATCGGCACCGAGGTATGTCAGCGTAAAGTTGTCGATACCAGCCCGAATCTCCACCTGAGCATTCTCCACGAGGTTATAGGTGATAGTCACATCGGTAGCATCGGTGAGTTTAAACTCAGTACTCTTCACCGTCCAAGCAGCATCGATGAAAGTTGTCTCTGCATTAGTTGCGCTGAAAGAAACAGCCATCTTTGCTGTTGCATTCGTAGCATTACTGTTAAAGCCCTCTGCCGACAAGCGGTAGTTACCAGCAGGCAAGTTCACGGTCTGCGACAGCGTGATAGACGACTGATTACCCCAGCGGTAGCGAATCCAATAGACATTGTTACCACCGTCTGCAGGCTGAGCCTGACCACTGAAGTTGCTCCAGCTTGTAGTGGTGCTGTTGAGCGAGGTCATATCATTGGCATTACCATTCTCCCATGCCACGTTCCAGCCCTCGGGCTGATAGATGTCGCGATCGCCAGAAGGATTGGCAACAGAAGTGTACGCACCTTCGAAGTCAGCATTCACGATGAGAGCAGTCATGTCGGCACCCGGTGTGGTCTGAACCTTGACAGCTGCGACGAGAGCAGCCCTAAGTTCTGTCAGAGCCTCAGCAAGTGTGGCGTACGTACCATTATCATACTTCGTCTGAATAGCGGAAGCATCATAGGCGGCCTGACCAGCTGCATCGAGAGCAGCAGCCTTGGCAGCGTAAGTACTGATAGCGGTGGCAATGTCGGCATAAACGGCGGCACTTGCCTGTGCAGCGCTGACGGCAGCAGTCAGGCGAGCGATAGATGCATTCAGGGCATCGGTATCGGTAGATGCGCCATCAATGTATCCCTGTCCTTCGGTCATGGCATTAGCCAACTCTGTAGCAGTAGTAGCCGAGTTCTTGCCTACGGCCTGTCCTTGAGTAATGAGCCCGCTGATCTGATCATAATAAGGAGTGTAGTCAGCCACAGCTACCACGAGGTTGTTAGCCGATGACGACTTCACGTAGTAACGAGTTGCAGCAAGGCTATTGTTGGTAGCAGCGAGCGCCACGTTGTTGCCGGTAGAGTACTCCACGCAAGAAATATTGGCCAGCGTCGTTGCCGTGGCACTATAGTTGTTGGCAATATCAATGTCGAAGTAATACCACTTGTCGGCATCCATGTCACCACTTACAGGCAGAGCCTCGGCAGTACCGACAGCAGTAGGAATAGCATATACAAAGAAGCAGCGGCGACCATTGCCGGCATCCTTGTTTGAGGCGATCGACTCACCAGCATAGGGGTCCTGGTTACCACTTCTACCTCTATTACCATCACCCCATCGTCCCAAACGTCTGTCATTGTCCGATGTGTTCTTGATAGACCACTTTCCATCGGTCAAGGCATAAGGAACAAACACATTGGCAGGTGCATCGTCAGACATATTACCACCCCAAGGAGCGGTGTAGTTACTGTACTTACCATAGCCCACACTCTTCAGGGCATAGCCATCGCCAGAAGCTTCGGTCAACCATTTCTGGTTGTTGTTGGCCATGTCACTATACTGATAAGCAGGCAGCCCATCGGTTGCAGTCATGGCCATGCTACTCTCATAACCAGTCTCCGATACGTCGAGTAGCACATACTGTCGCGTGGCATTACCCCAGTCAGCCAAAGCTTCCACCCTTATCCATCCGGCTGCGGCATACTGTGCACTGGCAATGGCCGTGGTGTAATTAGCACGAGGGATGCTGTAAAGGGTAAAGCCGTGGTTGAGCGCACTTGTCTCTCCGTTATTTCCTGCCACACCGGCATAGCCGTAGGTGCCATTGATCAGGTCGAAAGAGTCCCATGCGCCAATATATCCGGCACCAGTACTGAGGAAATACTTATCCCCTGAAAGCGTGAAGGTCAGGTCGGAGTTACCGTCAGCAGTAGTCTGCAGGGAATTGTTCCATCCTGCATTACCATTAGTATAATAGTAGTTGTCGGCATAACTCTGCAGACGATACTTGTCTGCCGAAGCCTCAATCATCCATACTTCGTTGCGGGCAGCAGCAGGATTCTCCATAGGCTGATAGACAGGTCGAGCCGTTGTTCCCACACCAGCACGCGTAAAGATAAGGCTGGCATCGGTGCCATCGACCAACACAAAGTAATGGTCACCGAGAGTCAATGAAGACAGATCGGTTACTTTTGTCCAACCAGCCGACGTCAAGTCGTCAACCGTGTAGGCTTTAACTAAATTGTTTCCCCCAATCAGAAGGGTCAAAAGAGCCATTAAAAGTCTTAGTTTGTTCATAAACGAATAGATATTATTAGTTAGTAAAATATAGTCCAACGATTTGGCATTTAGTTAATTGCGTATCTTTCTCAGATGCTGCAAAAATAAATCAATAATTCGAAACGTGCAAAAACAATTGTACAGAAAACACGCATCGCATGAAAAGTCGTTACTATAAGCCTATCTTAGTTTTATATTATCCTGCTCACCGTTATTTTTTTTGCAAAAAGAAAAGGAGCTGCACCCAAGGCACAGCTCCCATATCGTAATAGAGAGATTCGGAATCAATAATCTTCCTCTTCTTCCATGTCATCCCACACGTTGTGGCGACGGGTGTCGGCACCGCCTGGGGGCTCGGGGTCTCCCTCACCCTTATCTACATCGGCGTCACCACTAACACCTGTAAGCGATCCGCAGATCATTTGCTGTATCATGATTCTCTGCACTTGAATGGCAGGAACGATATATGTTTTCTTTTTCATATTCTTATACTCGTTTTTCTCGTTCAACATATTTGAGCAAGCTCATTGTTTCTCTCACTTAACCACGACCTTGAGCTTCGCTCGAGCTCGTTCGCGTTCGGAAACATTTGAGCAAGCTCATTGTTTCTCTCACTTAACCACGACCTTCTTGCCATTCTTGACGAATACGCCGTTCTTCACGCTCTGTACCTTCTGACCGTTCAGGTTGTAAACAACGCCCTCACTTTCAGAGAGGTCAGCATTGAGGTCACGAATACCCGATGTCACACCATCAATGGTGAAGTCCACGATGCGAGCGCCCGTAGTCTTAGCCTCGATGTAAGCGCGAGTACCCTTGATGAAGGTACCATCATCCTTAGCCGACTTATAGATCTTGTTAGCACTCAGGTAGTAGTTGCCCGTAGTTACGTATGTTGAAGCATTGTAAGAACCTACAAAGTCATAATTACCACTACCAGCTACTTTAGCATCACCCGTCTTTATGACTACTCCATTAAATGTAACAGAAGCGGGAGCTGTAGAAGTCTTCAACAGAACTGGCTTATTAGCTGTGATAGCAGGTGTAGCCATCTTGGTGAAGTTTACAGTAGAATTATCACCAACAGCTGTCTCACTATATTCAGCCACCTGTACAGTTCCGAACTTAGCCATCAGTGTAGCATTATCGATATTGAACGGTACTACGAAGGTATTCCAGTTGGTGTTAGAGAGGGTACGAGTTAGAGTAACGTTAGCACCCATTGCTGTTGGGGTATAATTAGTGTTTTCACTAATTGTAATATTCTTAGTAAACAGCCAATCAGCACCTTCGGCAGCACAATCTGCAATCAATTCTTCAGAAACGGTAGCAGTCGTCAAATATTTACCTGTTTCAATATTACGAATCTTAAAGAAGTCACCATCTTCCTCGATAACCCAGAATGGATGATGATAGTTCTTCTGAACATGCAGTGTTCCATCAGTATAAACTTTCTCTTCATTCCAGAACAGACGTAAATTAGTATCCTTGAAAGTAATCGTAGAAATACCAGCAATATCAGTAGTAACTGTAGCTTCAAGACCTGTTTCAGCAGCCATTGCCTGATTCTTTTCACCGCCGTCACCTCCACGTCGACTAATTAACTTACCACTTGCTGCCAAGTAGTAGTCACCATCGGTAATTATAGGAGTAACATTCAGACCAGTAGTAGTTTTAAGATAGAGTTCGAAGTTGTCCCAAAGAGTCCAGTTTGTTGCAACCTCACACTTAATACCAACCTTAAGTTTGTTATCTGTTACTACAACTTCTAACTGATTTTGATATTCTCCATTAGAAAAGGCTGTTGAAGCTTGTGCCATGTTATTTATGCCACCAGATAGAATCTTATTAAGTGCAACGCTTTCACCATTAGCATATAGATAAGATGGTGTGTCACCACTTTCATTTCTATAGAATCCCTGTGCTTTTACAATATAGGTTCCATTAGGAACACTGACTGTCTGATAAACATCTGTAGTATTACAATACCGTTCTGCACACCTGTTATTTGTGTTTCCTCCTCTAGCGAAATCTCCTTTCCATGCTGAATTGTCTTTTGACAATCTCTGATGTTCAGTATAATCAGCCTCATTTAAATAGAATGTAGCATCACCAGGATTTACAGCTGTGGAAGAAGTTAAATTTTCCAATAATTGATTCTTCGTAAAGAATTGCCACTGGGCCAACGAAGATGCGCTTGAACCAGCTGTATTAGCAACAATAGTCGTTCCTGCATTTACAGTAACATATTTATTACTTGCTTCAGTAGAAAGAGCATACTTACCTCCACCCAAATCAGTAACATATATATTTGTTGCACCTTGGTCGCAATAATCACCACGGAAAAAATGATTATTTGCATCACGATACATGTAGCTATCGAATGTGTAAACGCCATCACTTACTTTAGTAAGGCCGAATGGAATTCCATGTTTCATGATAGAAGCGCGTGTTCCATAATCATTTCCTGCACCCAAGTATTGGCCTGTCGCTACATTACGAATAAAGAAATCACCTTCACCTACTTCTGAACAACTTGCAATTATGCCTGCATCAGCTACGGTTATTGTTGCAGTAGTATATACAGAACCAAGAATAGACGATCTTGCAGTAATGGTTGCAGTACCAACACCCTGAGCAATTACTACGCCATCAGAAACCGTAGCAACAGTATTATCAGATGAAGACCAAGAAATTGACTTATCAGTTGTGTTATTAGGAGTAAAGGTTCCTGTCAAAGTTACCTTTGAACCTGTTATCAAATCCACAGAAGGTGTATTCAGAGAAATAGACGTAGGAAGAATAAGCTCTCCCTTTATAAGTCTAAAGTTATCAGCCTTGTACCACCAGTGTCCCTCTGCCGTATATGATAAATCTCCAGCACTACCGACAACACCTATAGTTACTTCCGTTGGTGCATCTAATGTAAAGGTCTTGTTCAGTGTTAAACCTTTAGAGGCATCTGTAGTTGCGATGGAGGTAGAATGATCTTCATTGACAAGCAAATAAATAGTTCCACCATCAGATGCAACTGTAGAAATAAGTGTATATGTTCCTGCGGGTAATTCTCCCAAACTCTGAGTTAAAGGTATACCCTTCGACCATGTATTGAACAGATAATTACCTTCTGAGTTCTCCATTACATAGGTTGCATTACTGGTAGATCTAGCACCAGTATCATCAGATGAGCCCACTGTCCAATAATTTGTATTACCCAATTCAAAACCAGGATTATCAATTAACTGAGTAATATTTTCTTTATCTGCTGCAGCGGCATAAGCAATACTATTACGAACAGCTTTAATTGCTATTTTTGCTTCATCTAAAGTACTATAATCACCATCAGATATAGCAGTAGTAATTGATGAATAGTCACCAGAAACTTTTTCTTGCGTGAAGGTCAGATAATCATTAATAGTAGTGTATATTGAAATACTTGTATTTGCATTAGTGATAGCAGTATTTAAAGCATCGTAGTTTGCCTTAGTACGAGCACCATCAAAAGTAGTTTTTGCACTAGTTAAAGCAGACTTTACTGAAGCTAACATAGCCTTCGACTCAAGTTCTGTTGCCTGAGAAAGAATAGCTGTAGCAACCTCGTCAGAAACTTCATCTGAATAATAAGTCAGTTTGAAGTTATTAAAAACCATCCAACAACCAGCTGTAGCAGACGGATTGCCCAAAGTAATCGTAATTGTTTTTGAATCGCCTACATATACATACACTTCATTAAGATAGTTTCCTTTTGAGAAGAAATTTGTATTCGCCGCATTTGGACCGCCAGGAAAACCAGACGTTACTTCTCCATTGCTATATATGTCGCAAAGGCGGACTTTATTATCGTTTGCTTTTAAATATGAAACGCTGCTAACAGCTCCAGCACTATGGAATCTCTCATAATTGTTATTACGAACAAAAGCATTCACAGACACTTTGTATAAGCCTACATTTTCAACAGTTACTGTCTGAGAGATAGTGCCGTATCCTTGATATACTTCTGGGGTGATTTTGTCACCACCTTCATTACCCCATGCTATGGCCATCGAACTATTAGCATTTGCTGTTACAGTCCATCCGTCTGTATTATGCCCTGTATCAAATGTCGCATGCTGAATGAGCGATGTTTTATCTATACCTATATAATTAGCAGAAAGATATGAATCAAAAGTCGTACCAGTTAAATCCCAACCCATTGTTGTGGCTATACTTGATTTTTCTGTCGCTGTATATCCAGCTATTACGGTTTCATATTCTGCAACAGATAAGAACTGCCAAAGATAATCACGTCGATTGCCTGTACCATCTCCAACAGGATAACCATACCAGTTTTCTACTTCCTTATTATTATTGGTATTTAACAACTTATATATACCGTCACTTTGTAACTCGACCTTAATAGCACGACGACGGTCTGTATCTCCATCGGTGTACATATAACCATCGTCAGAAAGCCATAGATCAGTATCATAAAGTTGAAAATAATAAGTATCGGTTTCTCCAGTACTAATAAGTTTAAATGGAATACCGTACTTATCAATTACTGCACGTTGTGCATAATTCTCACCACGACAAATGAAACCAGGACTTGAACTTGTAACACCAGTGTTATACAAATAGTAAACACCATCAGCCACTGGCGTTTGATAAGCCCATGCCAAATTGCCACCCCCAACGAATAGGGCGCAAATAGCCATTAATAGTTTTAGTTTTCTCATAAATAGTTAGTATTGTTAGTTAGTAATAAATTATTCTTAATGTTTTAGTAATTAGTACGTTAGATATCACATCTATCAGTTGCAAAAATAGGATAATTTTATGATATGACCAAATAAAATTAGCATAAAAAAACAAAAATAGGACGAAAATTTTTCTTTCGCCCTATTTCATTTTATGTTCTTTATCAATGATTTTTATCACTTTCTGACAAAATCCAAGGATTTAGTGCTTAAAGGTTCTTTTTGGGATAGAGTGCATCCCACCATGTGGAGTCGTCTTTCAGCCATTTGGCAAACCAGGCCATCTGGGTGGCAAGCCATTTCTCTCTCTTGCTGTAATCCAAGATGTGGTGGTTCTCTCCCTTTACCTGTACGAGGGCTACCTCACGACCCAGGAGTTTCAGGGCGGTGAACATCTGAAGACTCTCTACCAAGGGTACATTGGTGTCGGCATCACCATGCAGCAGGAGCAATGGTGTGTGAATCTTGTCGGCATTGAACAAGGGTGACTGATCAACATACAGTTGACGATGACTCCAGGGATAGCTGTTGGCCATAGAGACCTCGCTGTAGTTATAACCCCAATAGCCCTGTCCCCAGTAGCTGGTGTGGTTGGCAATGCCTGCATGACTCACAGCAGCAGCAAAGATATCGGTCTGTGTCTGCAGGTATTGTGTCATAAAACCTCCATACGAAGCGCCCATGCATCCTATCTTCTCTTTATTAATATAAGGGTGAGTAGCACAAAGACTCTTCACGCCCTCAATGATGTCCTCAGCAGGACCGTGACCGGCGGTGTTCACATGGCGCGAAGCCCATTCCTGTCCGAAGCCGGCAGCGCCACTGGGTTCTACGATATAGGCCACATAGCCCAGCGAGTTCCAGTACTGTGGTGCATAGGGTGACTCGAAATAGCGACCGGTAGGTGAACATCCACCATAGTAATACACAATCATAGGATACTTTTTCGACGCGTCGAAGTCCTTAGGCAGGTAAAGACGGCCATAGACGGCGTCACCCTTTGAGTTGGTGTAGTTGTAGTCCTCACAGGTACCTAGCTGGGCATCGCCCAGGGCTGTCTTGCCATCAAACAGAAGAATCTCCCCTCCCCTTTTAGAGGTGCCAAGGGTTGACTTCACATAGGCCGATGCTGGTTCCATGGTGTTATAACAGAGCCATCCCATCACTTTGGCATGAGAGGCCATGTTCCAACGATAAATGTAATCGCCCGTCACAGGCATCTGCTGTATCTTGCCGCTCTTCGTGTCCAGACGGTACAGGTGTATATAGTCTTTGTCTTCTGCCGAGAAATAGACCTGACCATCGGCAGCCGACCATTCCACATGACTGACCGAAGGGTCGAAGTCCTTGGTCAGTGGTGTCACCTGCTTGGTGGCGATGTCATAAAGGAACAGCTCGTTCTCTATCATGCTGGGCGTTACATTCTCTGGCAACTGACAGCCTATGCGGTGGAAGGCCTCGGGGGTTCCGTTGAACAGAATCTGCGAACCATCGGGCGAGAACATACCGCTGTTCAGGAACTCTGCTGCCACGAGAATGGTGTCCACCTTCAGGGTCTTGGCATCCATCACGAAGAAGTTGCTCACCGTGGTAGGACGCTTGCTCAGACGTGAGCTGTTACTCATAATCAACAGTTTACTGCCGTCCTGCGAGATGTCCGACAGATACTCACCCTTGTTACCAAAGGTGATGCGCTGGGTCATGCCAGTCTTGATGTCATATTTCGACAGATAGTCGCGTGAGCGCCAGCCAGGCTGACGGTCGTCCATCTCTAACACTTCATACACATCGGCATCTTCCTTGGGACCTTCTTCCTTACAGGAGATAATAAGATAGTCCTCCGTGGGTGCTATGGTATAGCTACCCTCAGGCAGGTTATAGGCAAAGCGCTCGCGGTTGCCTGTCTGCGGGTCCACCTTATAGAGCACGCGCTTGTTGTCCTCGCGTTCTTCTTCCAACCAGGCACTGCTCTTGGGCATCCACTGGGGGTTGCGCGAGGGATGCGAAAGCACCTTACCACTCTTCACCTCTCTCAACTCATAGTTCCAACGGCTGTTGCCGCCACGCTCGGTGGTTTGGTACGACAGGCTCAGATACTTACCATCTGCCGACACGTCTATACCGCGCACACGCTTGCCGTCGGTCAGGTCGTGAACCATATAGGGATGCGCTGCTGTGGTCTGACAGACCACGGGGCGCGAGGTGTCGAGTGTCACACGGATGGAGTCGGTATCACTGGGCTCTGCCAGATACTGAATCATGAAGGTATGGTGTTCTGGGGCAAGCTTCAACTCTGTAGAGGCTTCTACACCATCAATATATAGCTTCGAGTGCTTCGGACCCTTGATCTCTATCTTACCCTTCACATAGTCGGTGTTGTTCACATAGAAAGAAAGCAGTCCCACGCTCTTGCTCTCTGTCAACGAGGGGAGAACGCTCCCCGTGAAGGTGCCGGTCATCTCTGTGGTCAGAGCCAATGAGCCCAACAATGAGTTACTATCAAACTTCTTTCCCTGCACGTTTACCGTGTCCATGGCAAAGGGAGCTGTCACCGCATAGGGACCAGCCAGGTTAAACTCCTTCACCTCCGTTTTGTTCTGTGCCGTC
>Ga0265301_10005890_pt1 | contig 11906 bp, 17 predicted proteins | sample AusTroGonzalo_MG_2_FD_193488 | JGI IMG/M metagenome (GOLD analysis project Ga0265301, IMG submission 193488) | Bovine rumen microbial communities from tropical cattle in Woodstock, Queensland, Australia - Gonzalo_04 | ecosystem: Host-associated > Mammals > Digestive system > Stomach > Rumen ...
CAGGTTGAGAAATAACCCCATGTTGTATTAATAATAAAAAGGAGGCCAAACGACCTCCTTTTTCCTTGTTATTATCTCGCAAAAACGATTATGAATATTGGAATACTATAGGTGGGTGATTAATCGTTGTGTTTTCTCTAATTGTTGCATTTCCTTTCTCCAATTCTCACCGTATTTGTTTCTTACCATTGTGTAGAACTTTCCCAACGCCTCATCCTCACTCTGACAAGTATTAAACCTTTTCCAGTTTTTTTCCACATCATCAAATCCTTTATATCCGCTTGAAACTTCCGACAATCTGTGAAACATCAATCTGCCTTCTTCTCCGATAGTTTTCAGATATTTGCCGATAATTGCCCATTCAGACCAATGAACACCAGTATCAAATCCTTTTGAAATGAGATAATCAACCGTTCTGTTCAAATATTGAATCTGCTCATTGTGACTATACTCTCTTTTTTGAGTTATAATTCTATGTGCCTTTTCCAATTCCAACTTTTTCTCGTTGATTTGTTCTTCACTTACTTCATCAAACACTTCTATTTCACAATCTCGTTTTATCAGTATATTTTCATCATAACTGCAAAATCTGATTCTTGAAATGTCCTTGCAATGCTTGTCAATGTTAATCTTATATCCTTTTAATTTGTAATACATTGAAGTATAGTATATGTCAATGTCCTTTGCATCTGGAATTGGAACGATGAAATAAAATCCCTTACCTCTGCAACTCAAACAGACACAATACACAAAATCAAATTCAAATATAACCCTCTTTATATCTTCAATGTCATATTTGGCAAATAGTTCCTCATTATCCGCTTCATCCACATCAACACACATAATGTTGTTTAGTTGTATGGCATCATTCGCTTTGCGTGATTCTCCGAACAAAGCAGATATTGTTACACCACTCATATTATTCATCTTGTATTCTTTCTGCTGCTCCTTATCTTTAATACTTCTCAATTCCAAAACACATTCCTTGTTTTTGATGTAGTTTTGTAATGGTAGTAAAAATTCAATCAATCTTATTATATCGCTTCTCTTTGTCGCTTTTGCGTTCTTATACAATCCGATTTGAATATTGTCTAATTCATTAGTAGTTATTTTCATGGTTATTAATCGTTTATTTGTTATTAAATACATTTGTTGTGTGTTGTAACTGTGTAACCGCCTTAACCGACCACTACAAAACCATAATAAATACAGTATTTATATATATAAAATAAAAATATATAAATTATTATATTTTTTCAGTTACACAGTTACAACCGCTATAAATTGATATATATCAATATATTGCGTGTAACAAGCACTCTGTTACGAAACCAGTTACAAAGCAGTTTTTCGTCATATTACCACAACTCATATCCGCTTCAATCTAAATTGTCAAACAAAGTGCTGTTACAGTCATTGTTACAGTTACATTTTTTCCGCATATAACCCCTACAATTTCTGTCTTTATATCTGAACTGCTTATAATCCCATTTATCCGCCAAACCATTGCCGATATAATTTCCTGACCGTTGTTCATCATACACTTTCTTCAATACATATTTCAGATATGAGAATGGGATTTTATTAATCATGCTTCTGCCACTCTCTCCATAACTTTTTGTGCCGTTATACTGTTCAAGAAAGTCTTTTTCTGAATCAAACTCTCCTTTTTGATTGAGTTTGTATTCTTTATCCAATATGCCATTTACATAATCCATAATCGCATCATCTGTGTATGTTTTGAACTGCTGCATTTCTTTTGAAAAATCATCCATCAAATCTTTTGGAATATCCAGATACATATCGGGATTTTCCTTGTAATAATACACCGATTCAGCCCATAACTGACCTATATAATCATCTGTCAGAACATCAAATATCCTACCATCCTTGCTCGTCTTGTTGCATTTAATGACCCAGAATCGTCTTTCTACCATACTGGTATTATCACGCAGGAAAGTCGAATCGTTTGTCGAGCCGATAAAGACACAATGACGCAAATATGAACTTGCGTTCTTGTCAAATGCCAGTCTTGCAGTATCTTGTCTTGTTGAGATAAATGTTTTGATATTGCTCATTTCCTTTTTGTTGAATGAATCTAATTCATCAACAACAGCAATCCAAGTTCTGTTGAGTTTATTAATCAAATCCTTACCGCCTATTTCATTCAATGATATATTGTTTGAATAGTTGAGCGAGATTAAATCACAAATGGATGATTTGCCAATACCCTGCTCTCCTTGCAATACAATCATATTATCAAACTTACAACCCGGTTCAAATATCCTTTTTACAGCTGCAACAAACCAAACCTTTGTCATATATCGGTTTAGTTCTGTATCATCTGCTTCTAATAAGTCAATGAATAGTCTTTCAATTCTTTTTTGACCATCCCATTCAACACTATTCAGATAGTCAATGATGGGATTGTAGCGGTTGTTGTTGAATACTTCCATCAATGCCGAATCTGCTTTTGTGCGAGTTGAAACGCCCAACTCTCTTTCAATGTCATTATAGAGAATGTTTAAATCAAAATCGTTAAACTCTCTACCATCAAACTCTTTCTGTTTCGTAAAGTCATTGTATCTTAACTTGCCCCTATACTCGTCGGATTGAGAAAGATAAGTCAAGTAGTTGTTGATAGAGTTCTTAATTTCCCCATTTGAATCTAATTCGTACTGGGCTTTTAACGCATTTAATTCACGAACACTATCAACTGCTTCAATTATTGAACGCAATTCGTTAATGTCATGCTTTTTCTCCGTTATGATTGTTTTTGGATTGTCGAGAATCTTTGTTTCGACCATTTCTTGTGTCATTTCTTCATTCATACTTTTTCTATTAAACATCTCATTGTTTTTTAATCTATTATCCATTATTTCTGATATAATTTTATATATATAATATAATGATTTTGGAGTCAAAAATTTGTAAAAACGCCCAACTTTTTTGTCTTTTTTTACATTATTTTTTGATTGATTATCAATCTCCTCTATGGATAATATCAGTTTATTAAACAGAAATACTGATTATGAAAACAACGATTTTAGGTATTCTTAAAACCCAATTTCCAATAATAAAGATTTATTATCAATCGGAAGAACCAGGATGTTCTGTCTATGTTAAGAATGATATTATCGGCAAGTATTTCCCAGATACAGAAATTGATGGAATCCCATTCACTATAATGACAGAAGAACGAGAAGAAGAATTGACCTGTTTTATTCGTGGTATTAAGAACGGAGAAAATACTTTTCAAGTTCATAAACAAGAAGATTGTTAGAAGAATAGTGCATTTGTAATAAAAAAAGAGGGTGTTAATCACCCTCTTTAACAGCTTCTGAATTAATTATTGTTTCCTGTTCTTATCAAGATGCTTTTTGTCTTGATAATTTACCAATGTTATTTTGCACCCACATTCTACTATTCGTATTTATCATGCAGGCTATTGTTAGCAAAATCGGCAACCATTCATATTTGAAATGTGTACGTGATGTTACAATTGTATCACACCACAATCTTTTGTGATCCATTAATTCTTCCACACTTTGGAGCAATTTGGGTGCAGATTCTATCATATCAACTTTTGTATAATCACAATATTGATGATAAAAAGCCATCGTGTAATTAAACGTTCTGGTTTTAAATTCTTCTTTATCCGCCATTTCATCCCATTGTTTGACGGTCTTTATGCCTTCTTGTTCCATATAATCAGCAATAAAATTTGCCGTGTTTAGTAATAGACTAACCTTTGTTACATCTAAAACAAATGAAGGAACGGGGATGGCTAATACAGATTCGCCTTTCCCGTTATTCATTTCTAAATCTACACCAGTAGAATACTTCATTTCTTTTCTTAATTGATTCTTTTTACTCTTTTTTAAATTCATCTTAAAATACACTTAATTCGTGCCGTGCGCAACTTTTAAAAAATTAATAATTAATTTAAGGTAATTTATCTTCTTTACTATTTTACTATTATCTATTCATATTATCTTACTATAACATAGTTATTTTAGGTTCAAAAATTCGTTGTTTTGGGCAAAAAAATCCAGAAAAAAGAAAATTTATGACCAAACACCATATACCAACACCTGCTTTTTATCATTGAGATATTGAATTTTTACTATACCATATCTATATTGGAATAACATCAAACTATATCTCAAATGAAAAAGGTTGTAATATTTGCAAGAGTAAGTACCAATGGTCAGGATTATGAAAGACAAGTAAATGAACTGACCGCTTTAGCCCAACATAACAATTGGATAGTTACAGCCACATTCAGTGAAAAGATAAGTGGAGCCAAAAAGAACACAGAACGCAAAGAACTATCAAGAATGATTGATTATGTGAATGCCAATAACATTGATATGGTAGTTGTTACGGAACTATCCCGATTAGGTCGTGACACATTGCAGGTTTTGGAAGTGATTGAGAATTTCAACAAGCTGGGAATATCACTATATATCCAAAATTATCATATTGAAACTCTAACAGAGGATGGAAAAATAAACTCAATGAGCCAGTTCCTTATTACCATTTTGGCGGAAGTGGCAAGGATGGAACGCAAAACAATCCGTGAAAGAGTGGAAAGCGGATATAACAACTTTCGGGCAAATGGGGGAAAGGTTGGAAGAAAAGAGGGTTATAGAAAGAGTGTGATTGAAATGAGAGAGCAATATGCAGAGGAAATACGATTATTGAAAAAGGGAATTAGTTTGAGGAATATATCAAAAATCACAGGCAAGAGTGTAAATACAATCCGCAAATGCAAAGATTTTATCCATTGATTTTGAATTAAACACAAACAATGTCTATATACTATTGAAACAACAATTTATCGTATAACTTAAACAACTTGAAATTATGTCAAAGAAAGAAAATGCCGAAACCAAAAACAACGTAACTGCTCAACCGCAAATGTCAAAGGAACAGATGGAGCAGTTCATCAAAGAGAACAATCCGATCGTGCCTAACAACCGCCGCAAGCACTTTGAATCATTGTCGCTGGAGGAAAAAGTGGAGAAGATAAACCACTTCATCCAAGCAAAGAAAACGAGGGAAGAACATTTTGAAAAGAACAAATTGGAAAACAGAGTCAAAGATTTGTTCGACCGTCGCCATGTAACAACGGAAGATGTGTTGCGAGTGATTGAATTCTGTAAGAAATACATCGAATCCACAAAGGAAGCCGAAATCAACAAACTACAAACCGAGATTGACCGACTATCGTCTTTGAAACGGACACTTGAAAACAATTAATAAAATGGGGAGTTGCAACACTCCCCATTATTTTTTATCTAATCAGCATTGAGCCATGACAGTAGCAGAACAACGGTTTTTAGAGCAAGTTCCACATGAACTGCACAAAATGAATGAGAATCTTGAAGCACTAATCAACATATTCAAATCAAAAGACAATGGGACAGATTCTTGAAAATGGATATGAATTAAAAACCACTTTTTGGAACGACTTTACTATTGCGGATGCGTTTGGAGTTGAAGCAATTAAAGATACATACAACCGTGCATTCAATGAATGGAAACACGATTATATCTACATTACCGAACTCTATATGGTAATGAATTGGAAAATGTTTCAGTGGTTTGAAAAGGACGATAGTAAATACCAAACCTATTATGAATTGTTTACAACATTGGACGAGTGGTGTTTGGATAATCTCAAAGGCGAGCAATTGGATTACTTTATCGCAACGACAGATTAAAAATCACATTTCTGTACAGGTTCAAACTTCGAGAACTAAAAAATCCGCCAAAATATTTTGGCGGATTTTTTCATAATAGTATAAACCTTGTTTGGTTTAATTCCTATTCAATTATTGTTTGATTTCAAGATTAGGATAATACTTTCTCAAAGCATAAAGCAAAGGCTCACTCGCATAACTCTCAGCGTGAAGGTAAAGGGTGCTGGCATTCAAGCGTTTCATTTTGGTGATGTTCCCTTCATAATAGCGTGAGTCGACAAGTTTTTTGAAAAGGAAGTCGAAAGGCACATACATACCTCCTAAACCATTGTCAAGAAGACCATGTTTTTCTGCCAATTCCTTCATGTCCATTTCAACTTTGTCAAGTTCGGCAGGGTTTCCTTGAAGATAATAGTCACCCTCTATGACTTCATATTCAAAATCGCTTTCCTCATTTGGGTCGTAGCCGTCCCATTTCGCAATGTCGTACAATTCTTTTGCTTTCTTCTTATCAATGAAAATGCCGTGTTCTTCGTCACCGTTTGCATAACGGTACGCTAAAAAAGCAGCGGCAGTTAATGTGGCATCATCTTCATCGCCTTTGTGAACCATATCCCAAAGGCGGTCGATGTAATTCAACTGTTCGGTGGCATACACATCGCCTCGGTCGCTGAGTTCTTGAAGCACTGGAAGGATGTCATTGGTGGGAAAGATGGCATCATCCAAAAAAGCTTTCAGGTCATCAGTTGTGGCTTCTTTTACCCCCTCACAGATTTGTTTAAGTATTTCTTTGTCTTCATCGTTGGGGTCTGCAACCAACAGTTCTTTTCGCTCTACAGAAATCTTTTCGCCTGTTTCTTCGTTTACAAAATCTTCCATCCAGAAACGATATTTCTTTTTCTGGAGTTTACCGAATTTCTCTACAAGTTTGTGGATTTGTTCTTTTTTGTCTTTCATTGTGCTATGAATTTATTGTTCGTTGTTTTTTATCTGTATGATTAACGGATGCAAATTTACGGCATAATATATACATTTTTGTAAAAAATTCAGAAATGATGGCAAAAAATAATCAAATGGCTTCTTCCAAGTATTGCCGCATTAACGGAACGGCATATTGGACTAATGTAATGTCGCTGTTGAAGTCGTAAGTCAATATGGCCTTTTTTAGTCCTTCGGATTCTACTTCTATCAGTTTTTCAATGGTTAGCCCTCTGTCTTTATATTGTGCAGCTAATCTGAAAACAAATCTCATGGTGGCTTTAAATAGTTTATCCATTTCGTCGCAGTCTGCACCTTTTTCTTGAACAGTTTTGAGCAGGGATAGCTCTTCTTCTTCTGTCAGCAGAGGTTGTTGTCTGATTTCTTGAAGGAATTCGTCTAAGTTGTCAATCTTCATGATACTGTTGTTTATTAGTTATTGTATGATGATAAATGAATTATTTGGTGACAATGCAAAAAAGCTGCCCTATGCAGCAAGAGCCAAAGGCTCCTGCTGCTGAACTTTGGTGAGATGGTTGGTCTTGATGAAGTCTTTGAGGTACTTTTCGATTTCTGAAGGTTTGAGTCCGAAGAGTGTGACGGAATAGAGACCGTTTTCTTCTGTGATGGTGCTGTAGATTTTGTTTTTCTTGATGAAACGACGAATCTGTTTGAATTGCTTTTCAGAGCTGGTCTTGATGGTTGAGTTCATATTGGTGTTGTTTTTAAGGGGTTATGCCTTAAGATAGTTCTTTTTTGCCGAAAATTTGTAACCTTAGGGAGAAAAAATTTAAAAACAACAGTAAATTGCAGTAAATCAAAGGAAAAAAATCTAAAAACAATTCCACTTAAAACTCCTTGATTGTCTCGAAACCGCACCAAGGCTCGGCCTCTTGGAAGGCCTTGAGGCAGCCTTTGGGCACATAGAGCCAGTCGTCCCAGTTGGAGGGCCAGCCTGTGGACTCTTCATCATCGTCAAGTATCTCCACTTCGCACTGGGCTGGGTCAGTGAAGTGCACATAGATTGCTCTCCCCTCGTATGGGCCTTCATCGAAGGCCAAGCCAAGCTTGCGTAGCGAGGCTGGTAGGTGCACCTCGCTGAGGCTATAACACTCGTCAAAAGCCCCGCTGCCGATTTCGATTACCGAGTCTGGAATGTCGACTTTGGTCAGGTTGGCGCAGGCGCGGAAGGCTCCCTTACCGATTTTCTTTACCGAGCTAGGGATAACAACCTCTTCAAGCTCATCGCAGCAACAGTATGCCTCCTCACCAATCTCCGTCACCGTGTCCGGGATAGCTTCGCCTGCGATGCCATGCACCAACACGTTGCCTTCCACAACCATTTCTTTGGGTTCTTCAGCCTTCGCATCCCAGCGTTCCATCATGGCTTCGAAATCGGCATGGGCTTGCGCTGCACGTTGCTTCTTGATTCGACTTATCTTAGGCCACACAAAAGGCAAAATGAAAGGCCAGAAAAGGGTACGCCAAACGTCCCTTTTCCCCGAGGCTTCACTGCCGTATTTGGCATCGAAATAGTTCCTGTCCATCCAAAGGACGATGAAGATGCCACCTGTGATGTAAGCGGCAAAGATGAAGGAAAAAACAAGGCTGTTGATGTCCATGATGTTGATGTTTTATGGGTTCAGCATAATATCATTACTTTATGCCGAAAATTCAAAAATCACAGAAAAAAAAAACAATTTAAAAATAGCGATTTTCTTTTCCTCAAAATCCATTAACCTGTAAAACCACTTATTCTGTTTTTGGTATTGAAAGAGCTTATGCAGCTCTCTTTGGAAGTGAACCAGTAATATTCATCATCAACCCTAGCAATGATCCCATCAGGATAGCTGCCTGAACTTCTTTTGCTATTCTCAACAAAATGGAACGGTGCGTCACAAATCATATACCCACAATATTCATAAAAATCGGAGCATTCTTCGAACTCGATTTCCACTTTATTGCTGTTATCTTCGAAATACTTGAATTTTTTGTTACTGAAGTTTTTCATGCTGTTATTAAGCTTACTGGTAAAAGCTATCAATCCCAATAATTTAGGCGGCTGTCGCCTTTATAATAGAAATCCATCGCATAACCTTTTTTCAGATTCTCTACAAGTTCCTCAGATGAAGGGTTTGTGATTATTGTTTTGGATACTCTTCTCAAATCGAACCAACAATCCACTTCTTCAAGATTGTCTGGAACGACAACCTCGCGCAATGCCGTGCAGCCTGCAAAGGCATTCGCATCAATGCGCTTCAGAGACTTACATAATTTGATGGTGGTTAATGAAGTGCAGTCCTCGAAAGCAAAAGGTCGGATTGTCTCAATGTTCATTAGTAATTCCACTTCCTCCACCTCTTTATCTCAACTCCAATCATCAGAACTCAAAATGCTGCTCTTTAAATTGCGAATATCTTCTACTTCTTGGTTTTTTCTCTTTATACTAATAAGATGTGTTGATTTTGATAATTCCATAACCATTTGCGATTGGCCTTTACATCGAGAGGTTTCTATCGTTTGTTAGTGAATCATTGTAGATAAAACAAGTCAATATTTATCCGCAAAATAAGCCAGTGCTCCATTGTCGGGGTCTTTTGCTCGGCACAATGCAATTCCTGCTTTCATCTTAGCAAGGGCTGCCTTGTACAATTGTTTTTCCTCGTCCGTCCTGTCGAACCGTCTCGGTAACGATTCCAAAATGGTTTCAAGTTGTGCCAAAACGTTTAGATTGTGGTCTATGTCGGATGCCTTAAAATCAAGTTCCATTACAAACCGCATTTTGTCAGCCAATAGTTGGGCGGCTATCATTTCTTGTTCCGCCGCGCTCTGCGCCCTAATTGCATTTGATGAATTGCCGTTTAAGTCGCCAATTCTAACATAGTCGGTCGAGTTCGGAAACAACGCATTTCCTATTGCCCTGCCAGTCTTGCTGCCAGCCTCGTCAAATAAGTTTTTTAAGAATCCCATAATGCTTTTATAACTTTAGTACATCTGCTATCTTCTCAATAGCTTCAAGAGTTTTCAAACGCTCAAATTTTTCTTCATCGGAATAATTGTCAAGAGGTGTTTTATCTTCAACAATTCTGGCATATTCATATTTTGCAATTTCCGCAAATCTCACTTTGTGCAACTCGCACATCGAAAGGTCTCTTAAAGCAATATCGCCACGAGCGATATAGTTTGAGCCATAACAAGTAGGACAAATTTGTAGTAACTTACATTCTCTACAATGTGAGGAGATGTACTTGTCGGGGTCTGAAAAATCAATGGAATGTGATTTCTCTGACTTTTCTTTTCCGCACACCCAATCAAAGAACAGGTGACATGGATAATTTTTGCCGTCAATATCTATCACCTCCATATTTGTACCAGCACCGCACCATTTTTGTACTTCTGTATTTAGCAAAGCTGGAAAATAGACATCGAATAGTGAGCATTTTTCAACATCTGGATTTTGAAGATAAAAATCTGCTAATCTAGCCAGTTCTCTGCGATACACATCAAGATATTCTGGTGATGACCAATCCATCATTTCCGCCAAATTAGCACTTATGTATTTACACCCTTTCATGTGAAGGTCTATTATGCCATTCGCCAGCGAAGCAATTGTTTTAGGACTGATGGTCATCTTAACTCCTTGTTCAGGCCAAGTTTTAAAGAAGAAGTCAATGTCAATATCATCGTATGAATTGCATCTATTGACATTGTGCATTTCACGAGTTCCGTCAAGGCTCAACCCAACAATAAACCTGTTTTTATTCGCCAATAACCAGTCTTTTAGTTCCCCATGTATTAATGCCCCATTTGATGTAGTGAAAAAAAGGAATGGTTCTGGAAAATTCTGTTTCCATGCCCATTCGCAAAGTTCTCTGATTTTATTAAACGATAGGAACGGCTCTCCCCCGTGAAAATCAATGGTTGTACCGTTTTCGGTCTTTTCGGATAATACAGATAATAAGGTCTGTTTTGCCCGTTCAAGGTCGATTGTTTCCTCGTTTGACTTATCTTGTTCATAACAATACACACAATGTAAATTGCATGTATGATTGGTTGTTATATAAACCGTTCTGCCGTTACTTTTATTATAAATCATATTCTATTTCTATCTCTAATCGGAAAAACAATATTACAACAATGATATAACCATCTATTACTATAAAGTTATTGGCAATTCAATAAAACAAGAAAGATAGTGATGACAGTTTTTGCTCCTGTTATGCATGTGGGCATTTCGTCTTGTTATCCAACTTATTAGTCTACCAGAGTAGTCTACCTGAACAATCAGTTTTACAACTTCCCTCACAACTATGATTCCAACAATTGCTTGCACAACTATTAGTACAACTCGATCTACATACATTAGTACAACAACCTCTGCAATAATTATCACGGTAATTCGGCTTTAATGGTTCTGCAATTCCTTCGAGTGCGATTTGAAGTTCTTTTTTCTTCAAGATGAGTTTTAGTAAATCAAACATAACTATTGTGTTTTGTTTTTTCGCCTACCTCCTTTCAAGCGAATCAGCTTTTTCTTCCAGTTTACAAATATAATTGATGTGTGGTGCGATTTTTAAACTTCATGTGCTGAAATTTCTGTGCAATTTGCACAAGATTTTTGTGCAGCATCATTTTGGCTCGTTTTCGATTCCAGTTTTCGCTGGTATTCTCCCGAAAATTCCGCAAAAAAATCATGCTCCAGTAGAAGTGAGAGTTTCATTAGCAAGTCGCTGTCAATCCATTTGCGCTCAAAGAGGTTGTAGAGCGTGTTACGATGGCAGTGCATTTGCCCACTCAACCACTGTAACTTAATGCCGTGGCTGTTGATATATTCCTTAATCCGATGCCCTATGTGAAATTCTTCTTCCATGCAAAACCCTGTTTTCAATGAGCCTTGCACCTTTTCAGAAAAAAGCGTGAATTTCACGTTAATTCTGCTTATTTTGAATGCGGGCGTCTGGAGTGCCTAACAGATAAATAAGCAGCTTGGAAATCCACGCTAAAGCATGAACTTTCCGTTGCTTATTCTCATCTGTTGCTTGTTTTCCAGACTTCGCATTCAGAGAACAAGAGCGTAAAGCTCGGTATTTCATTATGTTATATTTGTTCTATCTTTTCTTTGTCCTTCTTTTTTGAATTATTTCGCAAATATACAACTTTTTCAAACCCACCTCAACCAAATTTTTTCAATCACTTCATTTTTCTATAATCTCTTCTTCT
>Ga0265301_10005891_pt1 | contig 11904 bp, 14 predicted proteins | sample AusTroGonzalo_MG_2_FD_193488 | JGI IMG/M metagenome (GOLD analysis project Ga0265301, IMG submission 193488) | Bovine rumen microbial communities from tropical cattle in Woodstock, Queensland, Australia - Gonzalo_04 | ecosystem: Host-associated > Mammals > Digestive system > Stomach > Rumen ...
GTTCTGTCCAGCCCATCAAATATTTTTTAGTTTTTTCGAGTTCGCCCTTGGCCAATTTTTCATCAACCGCTTCACGCGGGTAGTAGATGCTATTTGGATAGAATTCAATCATGATTTCCCGCCTTGCGCGAAGTTGAAGTCACTCTGAAAAAAACATGCCCGGGGCGGGACTTGAACCCGCACGAGGTTGCCCCCAAGGGATTTTAAGTCCCCAGTGTCTACCATTCCACCACCTGGGCAGGTTGTGCGTGCGTAATATAGCAAATTTAGAGGACTTTATTTGAGCAAATCGCAAAAACGTATATGGATTTTATCACATTTTTTATTATTATCGCATTTTCTGTTTATAAATGTTTACTTTTTGGAAGCATTATTATATATTACGGATAGGGCCTTAGTGAAAAAAGGTCGTTTTTATTGTTACCTTTAAGAAAGATTTTTTAGTGGAGACTTGTTGCGTGGAGATTTCGGTATGTTGAATGTCAATACCAAAAAGAAAGGCTATACGCTGGTAGAAGTCCTCGTTGTCGTGTCGATTATGGGCATCTTGTCTGCGATGGGTGTTTCAAGTCTTACCGGAGCTGTGGCCAATGCACGGATTAGGGATGCCGCTTTGAATACGACTGCTTTTTTAGAACGTATTGCCAACGATGCCAACAGAATGTCCAAGACTCTTTGTGTGACGGTTGCAAATTCTCAAACTCTTATTGTACATGAAGATGACTGCGATGGTGATGAGTATAGCCGCTTTGCAATAGAAGCTCCTGCTAAATTTAACTGCAATATTGATGGCGACGTTTCCTTGCCTAACTGGGCTACTACTCATGCTGTTTTTGAACCCCGTATAGGGCTTTCTGCAGCACCGCGAAATGGTTTTCTCTGCATTCAATATGGTTCTCGTGAAATTTACGGGCGTGCATGGAAAGACCCGACAAAGAACGCTATTAATACCCAGTGGAAGCACGGGGCTCTTAGTTTCTGGATTCCTTTGTAAGGTGAACTATGATGAATCTTTTGAAGAACAAAAAGGGTTTTGGTATTTGTTGAAATCTTGGTCGCCGCAGGTTTTGGATTCCCTCAAGGCTGTCGGTATCGCTTCTATTCCGTCAAGTTCCGACCCAAGCCTTGATACGACTTTCGTGGTTGACGATATTGATCGCAAATGGGCGCGTGGACTTGGTGATTCTGCCACGGTAACCTACGCTCCTGAAGTGACGGTCTCGGCAACGCAGAATTATACATCGCAAGATTCATCGCAGTTCGAGACCATCCACCATATTTATGCCAAGCAGGTGAAGGTCAAAGTTTCCTGGAGCTTCAAAGGCTCGACGCAGTCCATTGAAGTCTCAAGCGTACTCCGGTAGTCTCGATTACCGTTCTCCTAAAATGTGCATAATCACCGGGCGGTTCTTGCCGTTCTCGGTTTTGTGTATTGTTAATTTGCCTGTGCTGTCGTAGCTGAACTGCTCGCCGACGCGTTCTCCGTTCACGTACGTGAGGCTGTCGCGCAGGATGCCGCTCGGGTACCAGTTGCGCCAGATGCCATGCGGCTTGGCCTTGCCGTCAGGACCTCTTTGCCAAAAGCCTTCGTTCGCCATTTTGCCGCCCATGCTGTCGGGATAGAAACTGCGGCTTACGCGAAGAGTTGGATCGCCGTAGTTTGTCGGCGGGTCGTCGTATGACCAAAATTCTTCGTATAAAAGAACGTGCCCTGCCTTAATGTAGCGCAACGATGCAGGGTATTTTCCGATATTTTGTTTGTACGCATCCTTGAAACTCAACGTGCAACTGTCAAGAGTTCCGCTTGGAAGCCCTGAACGGACAAACGAAGTCTCGGCGCAAAACAGCGTAGAAGAATTGGCGCAAGTTCCGTAGGTGATACCCGTACTTTCAACGGGGCCGTCCGTTTCTTCGGTAATGAAATTGCTTTCACGAACAACGTTGTTGTTTTCGTCGAACCATTGTATTTTTTCGCGGCCCTTGAAATAATTCGACTTGATTTTTTTGATGAACGTACCGTCGGCTCTGTAAGTCGTATGCGGGTAGAAAAGGATGTCGCTTTCCGCAAAGCCTTCTTCCTTGATTTGTGCCTTGTTACAACTTTCGCCAGTGGAATCGGGTTCTCCGTACGATTCGTAAAACCGCCTGTAAACGCCTGATTTTTCTTCGCCTTCGCATTCGTAGTATTCTAGAATTCTACAGTCACGGCCGTAGCGCTTGATGTAACCGGGAGTTGGGTCGTCCGCGTATTCCTGGTGGCAGCTATTCTCTTCGGCAAGGACTCCGTTGTCGTGCCATTTTTTCCACACGCCCGTTGCGATTCCGTTTTCGTTGTAGTGTTCTTCGAACGCTTTTATTCCGTTGTAGTGCCAACCGGTCCAGTCTCCAACGGGGTGGTCGTCCTTGTAGTACCGTTCGGCTTCTTTCTTGCGGCTGTTCAATCTATCCACGAAGTAGCTCGTCCACTTGCCGTCGCGGAGTCCCTTGTTGTAGTGCCCGATCATCGCGACATCGCCGAATCCCGTCCAGCGCTTGAATTCACCGTGGGGAACGCTGTCGTCGTAAGGAATTTCGAGCTCCTTGATGCCGTCGTTGTACCATTCGTTTCGCTTGAGGATGGTCCCGTCCGGATAGACCCAGATGGAGGTCTTCTTGACTCCGTTGACATGCCTTGCGATAATCTGTTCTTCGGCACGTTCGACGGTACAGCCGACGAAACCGCATAAAAGGACGAAAAAAACGTGTAAATGGGAGAGCTTCATTATTCGTAAAGTAGAAAAAAAGGTAATTTCTAGTTGTGAACGAGTCAAAGAAAAAGACAATTGCAGAAACTCTGCATCTAAAGATTCAAACCCCGTGGGTTTGGCTTGTCTTTGTCCTTACGATTTGCCTTACGGCATTGTTTTACGTCTCGCAGAAACCGCAAGTCGCCGTTTATTCCCAGTATGTCAAGTCGCTTTGCGATTACCAGTTTGCCGAGGCGAGTCTCATGCGCTCCATGGAGCGGGTGCGGACTGGTTCCGATGTCGATACGTCGGTTGTCATTTCGCAGATGATGGCTCTCCGCGAAGTGGCGCTGTCGTTTGACGAAGGAATAAAGAAATTAGAGCATGCGGGCTTTTCGTCTCCACCGGCGGTATTGGTCTCGCAGTTCAAGGCGAACGTACTCGCGAAAGTTTCCTGCCAGCGCCGCTATCTTTCGGAACGTCATGCTTGGTTTGAAGAGCTTGAGAATGTCTACCGTGCGATGGAACTGGTTTCGGTGGATGCCGACATGATGTTGGTGCGCAAGCTCGATTCCGCCAAGGTGGGGTATGCCGTCATTCCTGGCTTGGTGGAAATGCCAATGCCGGTTGAACGGAGCGTTGAACTGTTGCTCCAGAAAAATCTGGAACTTCACAGTGCATGGAACCAGTTTGACAATGACAAGGCGCTAAGTTCGAGCGATGAACTGCTCCATTTTTTCCAAATGGAAAACTTGAAGGAAATTTCTTTATCGGCAAAAGTTCCGCTGGCGTTTTATTTCTTGTCGTTGGTGCTTTTGCTTGCGACGTTCTTCTTCTTGTTCAGGTCTAAAGAGTAGGGTTTGAAATGTCCGTTTTTCGTGTCCGTAAAGTCGCCTTTATCAATTTTGGTCTATTGTTAATTTTTCTTGCGAGTTGGATTTCGTGGTACATTTATCCGGTGGCGAGGAGCATTACAAAGGAATTCTCTACGGAGTATGGCTTTGCCGCTGCTGAATTTGAAGACCATGTCTTTTATGGCAAGGTGAGCTATGCCGCCATACCGAGCCTGTTTGGTGGCTCGAATATTCCTTTTTTTGACAAAATCTTTTTCCAGATTAACGGGGATACGAATTGCACGTTTGTCCTTTATGCAAACGACGAAATTCTCGACCGCATGGCGGAATGGTACGATTTTTCGGCGTCAGATGCTAGTGAAGTGCCTCTTGAAATTTATGCGGTAAAGGTAGGGAACAAGTTTATCGTAAAGTCGATGGCTTCAACGAACGGGGAACTCAGCTGGGAAGAGCTCACGGTCGATTACCACTTTTATTGGTGCTTCGTCGGTTTGGGCCTAGTCTTTTTCATGTTTGTTTTTGGCCTTACGCTTGTTATCGTTGGAATTATGCACAAACCACGCCATGTAAAGCCGCAGATTCCCGCTAGTGACACAGTATGATGAAACGATTTCGTTTGATTGTTTCCTTGTTGTTCCTTGCAAATGCGCTTGCGTTTGGGGCTATGGATTCGCTTTCTGTTCCGGTAGGAGCGTCGGGGATTCAAAGTCCGACGGGAATCTGGTGGCCGGTAACTGGCAAGGGAAAGGTGAAGTGGAAACCTGTAAACAACGAATATGCGTCTAAGTCCCCAGTGGTTGTATGGTTCCATGGCGGCATGGGGAGTTCAAATTGTGCGAAGGGGCTTGTTGCCGGGGAAGATTTTGCGGATTTTTATCCGGGAAAAATTGTGGTGAGCGTTTCCGCATGCCGCGAAAATCATTGGGTCACGAAGGGGATGATCGATGCTGTTGATGCGGCATTGGATTCCGTTGCCGCCCGTCGAAAATCGCCTGTAGAAAAGGTTTCGCTGGTGGGTATTTCGGATGGTTCCCTTGGCGTGCTCACTTATTCGCTGGAAGGCCGTCGGGCAGTGGAAAACCGTTTGCTCATGAGCTCGTTCGGGGGCTTTTTAGGTGAACCGCAGGCGATTGCGTCGCAGAAAAAAATGCAGTCGGGGAGGTTTCGCTTTTTGCAAGGCGGTAAGGACCGGCTTTACCCGTCGGATAAAACAGTTCCTTGGATAACGGAATTCTGCAAGGCGGTTCAGGTGGACTGCGAACTGCGGTTCGACCCCGAAGGTGAGCACGACTGGTCGTACTGGAAGAACAAACGCATGGACTGGATCAAAGATGCAGTTCGCGAAAAATAAAGCAAACTCAATGTATCCCCTTGACAAATGGGGATTTTTTTTCAAAATTTGGTGCACCACGCGGATGTGGTGGAACTGGTAGACACGCTAGATTCAGGTTCTAGTGCTCGCGAGGGCATGAAGGTTCAAGTCCTTTCATCCGCACTGAAAAACCCGGTAGTTCGCTATCGGGTTTTTCGTTTTTGCGTCATCCTGAGCGGACGCGAAGGATCCAGTGACATTCCTTTTTACAATGTCACCTCGGACTCTGTTCCGGGGCCGCCTTACACGGTTCCTTTTTACGTCACCCTGAACGGAGTGAAGGGTCCAGTGACATTCCTTTTTACTAGCATTGAAACGTAATGAGAGATTCTTTGAACGATATGGAATTCGATAACGAACCTTGCGAATTTGTGCTGCAGGAGGTTGTGGGCGAGCGTGTCGTGTTGCGCCCGCTTGGCGAATCGGACGTGCTACCGTTGTTCCGGCTCATTGACGAATCCCGGGAGTTCCTGTCGGAGCACTTGCCGTGGCCAGACGAATGCCGGTCCGTTGAAGACGTCTCTTCCAGAATTGATTCTTGGGACATGCAGGCCCAGATGGCGAATGGCGCCTGTTGGGGCATTTTCGAAAAGATTCCGGCGGATAAATCAAGTGAACCGCCGTGCGAAAAAATCGCGGGTTGCATCATGCTTGGCTGGGTCCAGTGGAAACACCGTTCGGCGACGGTCAGTTACTGGCTCGGGAAACGCTTTTGCGGCCGAGGCCTTGCCACGGAAGCTCTCCTCTTGGTGGCTGGCGAAGCTTTTGCGATGGGACTGAACCGTCTGGAACTTTCTGCATCGGTCAACAACCCCAAAAGTGCTGCAGTTGCCCGCCGTGCCGGTTTTTGCGAGGAAGGCGTTTGCCGCGAGTACGAACGACTCCACGGGCGATTCGAGGATCACCTGCGTTTTTCGCTCCTTTCCCGCGATTTGCTGGATGACCGCCCTTGGTTACCTGAGTAAACGGGAAAGTTTATTTATTGTTTGATATTGCTCCCAAACACTTCTATCTTATAGAGTATGGAAACTGGAGAAAATCATATAGTTGAACCAGATGTCTTGCAATACACCAATTATCGAGTGTATTTGCGGGACTACTATGAGTTCAAGAAGAAGACGGTGCCGGCATTCAGCCTCCGCTTCTTCGCCGAGAAGGCGGGGCTGTCGAGCCACGCCCATTTGAAGCTTACGATTGACGGTAAGCGGAATATTACCAAGAATACGGTTGTCAAGCTTATCCATGGTCTCGGTCTTCAGAACCAGCGTGCCGCGTATTTTGAAAGTCTTGTTTTCTTCAACCAGGCGCAAACCGATGCCGACAAGCAGGTCTATTACGCCCAACTTTTGAAGGCTAGCCCTCGCTCCAAACTGCACAAGATGGATGCGGCTCAGTTCCGTATTTTCCGCGAATGGCACCATTCCGCCATTCTCGAAATGGTGGCGCTTAGGGATTTTCGCCCGATTCCCGACTGGATTTCAAAACGCCTTGGTGGGCTCGTGACGCCTGCGCAGGTGACGGAATCGCTTAAACTTCTCGTGGAACTAGGACTGCTGGTAAAGACGGCGAACGGGTTCCGCCAGCGCGACCCCCTGATAACGACGGACGACGAAGTCCAGGACATGATGGTGAAGATGTACCATCTCCAGATGCTGAAGCTTTCGGCAACCATGCTTTCTGACCTTCCGGCCAAGCAAAGGGACGTTTCTGCCCTGACTTTCAGCATTAGACGCGAAGATTTCCCCAATTTGAAAAAACATTTACAACTGATGCGCAAAGAACTACTAGATTTCTCCGCAAAAGCGGGAGAAGCTGAAGACGTTGTGCAAATCAATATCCAGCTGTACCCTCTAACACGAGGAGTATGATGCGTTCTTTGAATTCAATAATCGGTTGCTTGCTTGTGGCATTGTGGTTTGCCGGGTGTTCTGAATCCGACACTACGGCCGGTATTGAAATTGGAAATCCGGAAATCGCCCATAACATCGGGCTTACGGCTGATTTCTCGATAGACTACTCAGACGCGAAGCAGATTTCGCTTGCCAAGGAAGCTGCCGCTAACGAAGATGTCGTTATCGACACGTTCCGCCTTACGCTGACCGAGGTCCGCTCCTATTGCAGTTTCTATGCGGGAATGTCGGTCGATTTGGAATCGGGACTTGTCCTTTGGCCTTATGAAGACAATCCGGCGGCTGTGCTCCCTATTTCGTTCACGGATGGTGAATTTGTTAAAGATGCTTTCGAGAACATCAATTTGCAGACCGAAGGGCGTCTGAAAGAAATTGGCGTTTCGTTCGAAATCGGCAAGAAGAAAGGCCACAATGCCGTATACGGGCGCATTCGCAAGGATGGTAAGAAAATCCCGTTTGTCTATGAATTGTCTGATATTCAGCTGTTCTCCTTGCGCTACCACTATTCGCAGATAGATGTCCAAGATTCTATGGTGAATTTGTCTGTGGCGTTCCGTGTGCGCCGCTTTGTCGGAGGTCTGGATTTGACTTCTGCAGAAGTAAATAAGGACGGAATAATACATATAAGCAAAAATGAAAATTCGGATTTGTGGAAATCGATGAACGAACGCTTTGTGCCGAGTTTCCAAGCGCTACGCTACGAATACAACAATGCCGAGGGCAAAACGGTGAACGGTTTCGTTGATGATGTTTGGAATGAACTCAGTGGAAAAAAGAACAAGAACTTGGTTTCCAATGGAAGTTTCAAGGACGGTAGTGAAGACTGGATCCTGCACACTCAACTGAACGGTGCTGCCGATACGTCGATTGTGAAAGATGGCAAGTCCAACGCCATGCGCGTCCATGTGACGAAGGGTGGCGAGTATTCATATAGCGTGCAGCTCCTCCATGAAAATATTTCTGTCGTAGCAGGAGCCAAGTACAAGATTATTTTCACGATATGGTCCGATACTGTAGGGCAGATTACCGCACGCTTAGGGACTTACATCCGCTATGAAACCAACGGGTTCCAAGAACATGTCAAGGTCGATACTACGGGGCGTTCGGTTGAATATGAGTTTACGCCCGAAGTGACGGACCCGTTTGCCCGTTTGGACTTGAATCTGGGCAAGGGCGAGAGAACGTTCTGGATCAAGGACGTGCAGATTATCCGGATTAAGTAACCTTCAATCAAGTAAACTTTCAATGTGGACGTGGCTTCGGTCGCGTCTTTTTTTAAGCCGATTTTTGATAGGGAAACTAGAATCATCTGCCATAATTCTTATATTTTACGTACTGTTTTTGCGGTGCTTTTTCGCAACATCAATAACGGATTGTGATGAATGACTGTGTTGGATAAGAACTCTAAGATTTACGTCGCAGGCCACCATGGTTTGGTGGGTTCGGCCATTTGGAATAATTTAAAATCGCGCGGGTACAACAACCTTGTCGGTCGCACGCACAAAGAACTCGACCTTACCGACCAGTATGCCGTCAAGAAATTCTTTGACGAAGAGCGTCCCGATGCGGTTGTGCTTGCGGCTGCGTTTGTCGGCGGCATCATGGCGAACTCACTTTACCGCGCCGACTTCATGATGATGAACATGAAGATTCAATGCAACGTGTTTAGCGAGGCCTACGCGCACAACGTGAAAAAGTTTTTGTTTTTGGGTTCCACCTGCATCTATCCGAAGAATGCCCCGCAGCCCATGAAAGAAGACGCACTCCTCACGAGTGAACTCGAATACACGAACGAGGAATACGCCATTGCAAAAATTGCGGGCCTCAAGATGTGCGAAAGCTACAACCTGCAATACGGCACCAATTACCTTGCCGTGATGCCCACGAACCTTTACGGCCCCAATGACAATTTCCACTTGGAAAACAGCCACGTGATGCCCGCCATGATGCGTAAGATTTACTTGGCCAAGCTCATCCACGATGGCGACTGGAATAGCATCAAGGTCGATATGGACAAGCGCCCGGTCGAGGGCATCGACGGTAACGCCTCCCAGGATGAAATCCTAAAAGTGCTTGCTAAGTACGGCATCGAGAATAACAAGGTGACCCTCTGGGGCACCGGCAAACCGCTCCGTGAATTCCTGTGGAGCGAAGACATGGCCGATGCTTCGGTCCATGTGCTCTTGAACGTGAATTTCAGCGACATCATCGGCATCGAAAAATACTCCAGCGTGCATTACGGAGCAAGCGTCGATGGCGCCGTTGACCGCAACCACAGCGCAGGCCGCGGTGGAGCTATCCCGAAACTCGGCGAAATCCGCAACTGCCACATTAACGTGGGTACAGGCAAGGAACTCACCATCCGCGAACTCAGCGAACTTGTCGTAAAAGCAGTCGGCTTCGAAGGCGATGTGGTGTTTGACGCGAGCAAGCCCGATGGAACTCCGCGCAAGCTCATCGATGTGAGCAAACTCCACAGCCTCGGTTGGACTCACAAAGTCGAAATTGACCAAGGTGTACAGAAACTTTTTGACTGGTACAAGGAATCATTGAAGGCTTAAACAATACAACACGTCATTCTGACCCTGGAACGTAGTGACAGGGGAAGAATCCAGGGTGGAAACAAATAGAATATGACTGAGAAACGAAACATTGCATTGATTACAGGCGTCACGGGCCAAGACGGATCCTACCTTTCTGAATTTTTGCTCGCCAAGGGCTATGAAGTCCATGGCATTATCCGCCGTTCATCCGTAGATTTCCGCGAACGCATCGCACACCTCGAAGGTAAAACGAATTTCCATTTGCATTACGCCGACATGGGCGACTCCATGAGCCTTGTGAAGGTTGTTGGCAAAGTCCAACCGACTGAAATCTACAATCTCGCCGCCCAGAGCCATGTGCAAGTTTCTTTTGATTCTCCGGAATTTACTGCCGACGTAGATGCCACGGGCGTACTCCGTGTTTTGGAAGCTGTTCGCACCAATCACTTGGAAAAGACATGCCGCATTTACCAGGCATCAACCAGCGAACTCTACGGCAAGGTCGAAGAAGTCCCGCAGAACGAGAACACTCCGTTCCATCCGTACAGCCCGTATGCTGTTGCCAAACTTTACGGCTTCTGGATTATCAAGGAATACCGCGAAGCGTACAACATGTTCTGCTGCTCCGGCATCCTGTTCAACCATGAATCCGAGCGCCGTGGCGAGACCTTCGTGACCCGCAAAATTACTTTGGCTGCAGCCCGCATCGCCCAGAACAAGCAGGATTGCCTTTACCTCGGTAACCTCGATAGCCTCCGTGACTGGGGTTATGCCAAGGATTACGTGGAATGTATGTGGCTCATTTTGCAGCACGACAAGCCCGAAGACTTCGTGATTGCGACCGGCGTGCAGCACACCGTCCGTGAATTTGCTACGCTTGCGTTCCACCATGCAGGCATCGAACTCCGTTGGGAAGGCGAGGGCGTAAACGAAAAGGGAATCAATGTGGCAAACGGTAAGACTGTTGTCGCCGTGTCCAAAGATTTCTATCGCCCGACCGACGTGGTGAACCTTTGGGGAGACCCGACCAAGGCTAAGAAAGAACTCGGCTGGAACCCGCAAAAGACGACGTTTGAAGAACTGGTGAAGCTCATGGTCGATAGCGACATGCGCAAAGTCGCGGCCGATTGCGTTGCGATTCATGTGCGCACGAATCTCGCTGAATATCTGGAAAAGGGCTTGGTGAAGTAAAGGTTGATGATGGTTCTAGCGCTTCCAAGAATGAACGATTTCCTTAGGAACGTGAAGCATCGAGACTGCTTCTTCGGCAGTCAGTTTCCCTGCTTGAAACATGATTTTGGCGGCTTCAATAATTCCGTCAATCTTAGATCCCTGCTTTTCATACAGAATATCAGTCATGCCGTCAACCTCGTTCAAAAGAATTTCATCGGTGTACGAACCAAAAGATACATCCTTGATAAAGTCTTTGTCAAGCAGATTATTCAATTTATCGGCAGGAATATCTTTTTCTTCGAGAATGCTACGGAAAATCCGAAGCATATCGGCTCTGTTAGAACGTTCCCGGTTTTCTGGCTTGGTACGGTCTTCTATGGCAAAAAACTTTTCCAGTTCCACGATGTAAATGTCCAATTTGTCGTAAAAAAGATGACGGTTGCGCACAAGTTGCGAATGATGCAGGTATGTGCTCCGTTCCAGAGGAAACTGATTTTCGGTCAGAATGGAAAGAACATAGATATGCGGCAAGTTGTAGTCCTGCGATTTTTTGACAGTGCGGGAGATTACGCGGGATGTGTAGTAAATAAGCCTGTCAATGAAAAGCGTATTGAAATTTTGCTGGACTTCAATCAAAATTGGATTCCCGGCCTCAGTAGTTCCGTAAATGTCAAAAATTGCAGTTTTGTCGTTAAGAACCCCTGGATTCTCGGGAACTCCCAAGGTAAAGGATTTGATTGCGTTTTTGCCACTCAAGTCAAGCATTGCGTTCAAAAATTTGACAGTTCGTTCAGGCTTGGCTTCATTAGCCATAAGCATCTTGAAAATCCCATCGCTAAAAGGATAAACATTCTTGTAAATTTTGCGATATTCTGCCAAATGTTCGGGATGTTCGTGAACGTCTTTGGCCATGGCGAAAAATTCATTGCGGTTCATAAAATCTCCAGTATGTTGTTAAACCAGGAACGCAATATACACTCGGTGACTAGTGAAAACGTGCAACTCTGCAAATTTGGCAAACAACCGTTTGCAAATAACATCATTTTGCAAACAAGTGGTTGCAATGGTGAATTTGTGTGTGATTTAGAAAATGTGCATTTATGTCATCCTGAGCCTGTTGATGGATTTAAGTCCTTCGTCATCCCTCTTCGAGGCATGACTGCTTCGGTTATCCAATGCGTGAACGAGTTCCCGCGCTGTATAACCTTGCATGTCATTCCCGACGTAATCGGGAATTTTCATGGTGTACTTAAAGAGGTTGCATAGCAAAGAATGAGTACTGCATCTCGTATTATAAAGAATACCGGCTGGTTATATGCCAAGATG
>Ga0265301_10005894_pt1 | contig 11896 bp, 10 predicted proteins | sample AusTroGonzalo_MG_2_FD_193488 | JGI IMG/M metagenome (GOLD analysis project Ga0265301, IMG submission 193488) | Bovine rumen microbial communities from tropical cattle in Woodstock, Queensland, Australia - Gonzalo_04 | ecosystem: Host-associated > Mammals > Digestive system > Stomach > Rumen ...
GCACCAGAAGTCATTGGCTGCGATGAACGCCCCATTGATGCCATCCGCCTGAAAAAGGAAAGCTCGATGATAAAAGCAGTGCGGCTGCTCCGTGACCGCGACGACATTAACGCGATGGTCAGTACGGGTTCAACAGGTGCCCTTGTGGCTGCCGCTTTGACTCGCATCGGTCGTGTGAAAGGAGTGATACGTCCAGCTTTCTGCCCAATTTTACCAACTATGAACGGCGGCATCGTCGGCGTTTGTGACAGTGGCGCCAATGTGGAGGTAACGCCCGAGCATTTGAGGCAATTTGCCATCATGTCGAGTCTTTATATGGAAAAAGTCTATGGCATTGAAAGACCGCGTATTGCGTTACTCAACGTGGGAAAAGAAGCAGAAAAAGGTGATGAAATACGACAAAAGGCACACATTTTGTTGAGTGAGACCCCCGAAATCCATTTTGTGGGCAATATGGAGAGCCGCGACCTGCTTTCGGGCAATTACGATGTGGTGGTTTGCGATGGTTTTTCGGGCAACGTGCTGGTGAAAACGACGGAAGGCACGGCCCTTGAACTGTTGAAAAAGCTGAAGAAGGACATCTATTCGAGGCCGATTTACAAGTTGGGTGCTCTGCTGATGAAGCGGATGTTTATGGAGGAAAAGGAGTTCATGAACTACCAAAACTATGGCGGTAGCGTGCTCCTCGGCACCTCGAAGACCGTAGTTAAAGGTCATGGCTCAAGCAAGGCCACTGCGGTGAAGAAATGCATCGAACAAGCTTATAAGATGGAAGTCAGCTCGTTGTCATCAAAAATGGAAGAGATTATTATGAGGTATGAGCATTACGAGTATTAAATTTTGAAATACAAAATTAGGAATTAGAAATATAAACAATTATGTACGAAGAAGTTAAAACTATCCTTGCACGTCAGCTGCGCATTGCTCCTGAAAGGGTTACACTTGATGCCCAAATCAAGAAAGACCTCGGAGCCGATTCCGTTGATATTCTGCAACTTTTGATGCGTCTTGAAGACGATTATGGTGTGGTCATTCCTGATCAGGAATTAGCCAAATTTGAGACCGTTGGTGATGTGGTAACCTTTTTAGACAATCTTCCGAAATGAAACATATTACATTGATTATCATTGCAATGCTATTCTCAGTAGTAGCGTTTGCCCAGCAGAGTTTGGACACTGATTTTACGCAAACCAAACTGATTAAGGTCTCAGGAAAGACAATCCAGAAGGAAGGTCACCTCACTTTTGATGGAAACGACCATCTAACAATGACTTATACCCAACCCGAAGGCGACTATTTCATCATTGATGGCAACATGGTGAGAATCAAAATGGACAGTAAACCGAAAACCGAACTTGATGCCAGTAAGGTGAAGATGGTGCAATTGCAACGTTCCACGTTGTTGAATTGTCTTGCAGGCAATTGGGAACAAGCCGCCGCCGATAACAATGCTGGCCTCATGGTAACCGAGATGAATGGCCTCAAGACGGTTTCCATCGTGGCTCAAGGCAAGGTGCAGCGAGGTGGCTACAATTCTATCGAGCTGGTTTACCGCCTTTCCGATGGTGTACTGACTAAGTTGGTTCTGGAGGAAGCTACTGGCATCCAGAACACTTACGAGCTGAAGTAAGGCACAACCTTACAGCGACCTCAATGACACTGCGAAACCACCACAAGGTGCCATGCGCAGCTTCAGCGTCGATTTACTCGTCACCGTCTTTTTGGTGATGGTGTAGGCTTGTGCATTGTAATGCTCGTCGGGCAGACCGCTGGCATCTTTGGCATCGGCATAGATGGTAGCCTCATATTTCACACCGGGTTTCAGGAAATCCAGTTTTACCGTAACCTCACGGGCATTTTCGTCGGTGATGCCGCCCACATACCATACATCGTGTGGCTGGGCGTTCTTCAAATCCTCGGCTGTGGCATCGTCGGGCAAGGCATACACGAACTTCGTTGCATTGGAAACAACGTCTTTCTTGCCATCACGCAAGGTGCCGACACCTTCGGCGGCTTTGTTCAAGGTAGAAATCTTGGGGTGGCGTGCCGTAACAATGTATGCGCCAGGTTCGGCTTCAAGATAGAGGGTCTTGTCCCAGTCCACAGCCACATCCTTGATGAACTGGAAGGCATCCATGAATTGTGCGTAATGCTCTGGGAAGTCGGCTGCCATCTGCAAGGGTGAGTAGAAGGTCACATACAAACCCAACTGGTTGCAGATAGTGATTTGCATCTTTCCGCCCCAAGGCACGATTTTTCCCATGTCGGTCTCGAAGATGCCGGGGGTGTAGTCCATCGGACCGCCTTGCAAGCGCGTGAAAGGCAAAATGGTGGTGTGTCCAGGCTTGATACGCTCGCGGAATTCGGTGCCCATGGCGCTCTCGTTGCCAATCATGTTGGGCCAAGTACGGCAGAGACCGGTGGGCCTCACTGCCTCGTGTGAATTCACCATGATATGATATTTGGCAGCTTTTTCAATGGCATAGTGGTAGTGGTTGTTGATGGGTTGGCTGTAGTGGCCTTCTCCAAAGGGGATGATGGTGCCTACATAGCCGCCCTTCACAGCATCGTAGCCGTATAGGTTCATAAGGGCGTATGCCTTATCCATCCAACGCTCGTAGTTCAGCGTAGAGGCAGAACTCTCGTGATGCATGATGAGTCTGATGCCTTTCTTGTGGGCATATGCGTTCAAGGCGGGCAGGTCGAAGTCGGGATAAGGTGTGAGGAAGTCGAAGACGAAGTCTTTCTGCTTGGCGTACCAGTCCTCCCAGCCGATGTTCCAGCCTTCGATAAGTAGGGCATCGAAGCCATTTTCAGCTGCGAAGTCAATGTAGCGGCGTACGTTGGCGTTGTTAGCGCCGTGGGTTCCGTTTGGGGTGGCATGTTCATAGTCAGTCTCACCCAACTTCACCGATGGGAAGTCATTGGTGTAGGACCAAGTGCTCTTACCTGAAATCATCTCCCACCAAACGCCCATGTACTTCACAGGGTGGATCCATGACACATCCTCCAAAGCGCAAGGCTCATTGAGGTTGAGAATGAGGCGAGAAGCCAAGACATCAGTGGCTGACGTGCAGACCATGACCGTGCGCCAAGGTGTATGGCAAGGCGCTTGCAAACGACCTTTGTAGCCAGTGGCATCGGGGCTGAGGAAGGCACGGAAGACCAGATTTTTGTCGTCAAGGTGGAGGTGCATGGTCGGGTAATCGAGGGTGGCCGCCTCGTGAATATTGAGGTAGAGGCCATCGTCGGTCTTCATTTGAAGGGCGGTTTGCACGCCTGTGGGCGAGAATGCCGTCCAAGGCCAGCCGCCGTCTTTGTGGCCAGCTTCCCATAAGTCACGGATTTCCGACAGCCGCGACTCAGTGAAGTTGTATTCTTGCGTGTCGAGGTCGCCGGGAATCCACCAAGCCGTATGGTCTCCCGCCATGGCAAACTCAGTCAGTTCCTCCTTAATCCAGAAATAGACCAAGGCATTTTCCATCGGGAACTCGTAGCGGAAGCCTAGACCGTCGTCATAGAGTCGGAAACGAATCTGCATCACGGTTGCCTTTTTCTCGGTCGAATGGTCCATACTTTCCACTGAACCAATGGGTTGCTCCAAAGTGACGAGCATCTCATTATAATGGTTGCGTATTTGTGCTTCTTCGCCCCAGACGGGTTCCCAAGTCTCGTCGAAAGTGTCGTATTTCGTATCTTTCAGGACAAAGGCGTGGGCTAAATCGTCGCGCCATTCAAGGGTGAAGCCCATTTTCGAGGGTAGTACCACGGGATTATCGGCGCGGTTCAAGGCATAGTGCGGTACACCGTTCACCACAGCGAATTTCAGTTCAAGCTTACCGTCGGGACTTTGCAGTTTCACTGCATCGGCGGGCATTTCGGAGACGGTTCTTCCTTGGGCGAAACCAAGGATAGGCATGGCGATGAAGGCCAATAAAACAAGGAGTAGATGGAGTTTTTTCATGGTGATGATTGTTTATGTTGAGGCAAAAGTACAAAAAAGTAAGTTCCAAACTTCATCGGGTCATCTGTTTTGATTGATTTGTTGATAAGTAACTATTGAAAATTAAATTACACTATGATTGTTTTGACATGAGATTTCATTGGCCGTATGCAATCAGCTGTCAGCTATCAGCTTGGTTGCACTAGAGCTGAAAGCTGATTGCTTATTGCTGAATGCCAAACAGCTACATCTCATGTCTTTTATGTAAACTAAATTTGCTCATCAACTTAATTGAAAAACAACTACTTTTGCATTTCGTATTCAATTTGCATCGCTATGGTTCTTGTCATCCTATTCATCGTTTTGTTTTTCCTTTTGCCCGACCTTTACATCTCGCTTGTCTTGATGAAAGATGCAGCTTGGTGGGCGCATGTGTTACTTTGGCTGCCGACCATTGTGGTGTTGGGTTTGATGCTGACCTTTAAGGGTGGCATTAGTGCGACGAAAATACAACTGTTTTCGGTGCTGGCACTTTGTTTCGCGTTGCCGAAAATAGCCTTTGCCGCCTTGTCGTTGCTGGGCAGACTGCTTGGGCATGTTTGGTCTCAAGCTACATTCATCGGGAATTCTTTTGGGGTCATTGTTGCTTCATCCATTGCTCTGTTGGCGTTTTATGGCGTGTTTTTCGGATGGAAAGCTCTAACGGTCAAGGAAGTGAAGTTGTCGTTTCCTGACCTTCCAGAGGCGTTTGACGGGTATAGAATTGTCCAACTCTCTGATTTACATGTGGGAACTTATGGGGATAAAACGGCATATCTCGAAAAAATAGTGCATCGTGTCAATGATGAACAAGCTGACTTGGTGGTTTTCACTGGCGACCTTATCAACCTTTCGCCAGAAGAAATTTCGCCTTTTGAGCAGGTTTTGTCCGAATTGAAAGCCAAGGATGGCGTGTTGTCGGTTTTGGGCAACCATGATTATGGCATCTATGGCATGTCGAGGCGGCAACCTTTGGATATTCGTGAGGTGGCGACACCCGTCATTGAGGCCGAGCGGCGCATGGGATGGGAGCTTTTGCTCAATGAGCATCGGTTTATCCATAGGGGAGCGGATAGCCTCGCTGTGGTGGGTGTGGAGAATACGAGCAAACCTCCTTTTCCCAATATCGGCGACCTGAAAGGAGCCATGGCGGGCATTTCTGAAGGCACTTTCACCATCCTGCTTTCTCACGACCCAACGCATTGGCGCATGGAAGTGGTTTCCGAAACCGATATTCCGCTGATGCTCGCTGGACATACCCATGCCATGCAGTTCAAGATAGGAAGCTGGTCGCCGGTGAAATGGATTTATCCCGAATGGAGTGGACTTTACGAAAAAGGTTCCCAGCAGCTTTATGTCAGCGAGGGCATAGGTGGCGGCTTCCCGTTCCGTTTGGGCACGAAGCCTGAAATCGTTGTGATTACCTTGGAACGGGATGCCACAAAATAAGCAATTACGCTTATCTTACCTTGTTTTTAGTGAAACCCAATGGGTGTTCTTGCGCTGTTTCTGCCTGACAATTGTTCGTTGGAGCAGAGTGCCATGAGGCGTTCCATGTCTGGGTCGTTGCCGAAAAGCAAGTGGTCCACCATGACTTTGCGGGCAATGTTCTCGATTTGGCCGCCGCTGAAGTCGAATGAGAGGGCGAGCTTGTGGGCAATCTCCTCATTGAGCTTGGGCAGGAAACTCCTCCAGATGCGGGTTTTGGCCTCGACGCTGGGCTGGTGGAATTCCACCTTGTAAAGGAAACGGCGGTCGAAGGCGCTGTCCAAGTTGCAGGTCAGGTTGGTGGTGGCAATCATGATGCCGTCGAGGTTTTCCATTGATTCGAGCAGGATGTTTTGGATGGCGTTTTCGGTCTTTTCCAAGGTCGGGTTGGTGCCACCGATGCCCGTGCGCACCGAAAGCAAGGCATCGGCCTCGTTGATGAGCAGGATGGGGATGCGCTTCGACTGCTTGACCAAACGGGCGTAGTCGTCGAAGATGCCCTTAACGATTTTCTCGGTCTCGCCATACCACTTGTCGCGCATGGTCGAAATATCGACCTGCATGATGTCGCGACCTGTCGAGCGGGCCAGCTGGAAGGCGGTCTCGGTCTTTCCCGTACCGGGCAGACCATAGAATAGGCAGTTGAAGCCTTTGCGCAGGTTGGCGGCACTTAGGCGCTTGCGGATGGCCTTGAGTTGTTTCTCGCCGAGCAGACCCTGCAAAGTGTCGATTTGTTCCTGGTCTTCAGCGCAATAGAACAGGGCTTTGGGCTTGATGGCCTTGCTCGTGATGAGGTTGGCGTTGGCGACATTCTGTTGTTTCATTTCGCGCTTGGGCAGGGTGTATTCGCTCAGGAAAAGGCTACGTGCCTTGTCGGTCAAGGTGAACACATCGCGGTTGAAGAGGTTGTCGCGTCCTAACGGACTCAACAGACCATCCCTGACAAAGGGGTGTATGCCGCTGAGGATGTCGTCGCGGAACTCGAAATAGTTGTCGATGTCGTCGTCGAAATAGTCCAACGGCACTCCGTCCTCATTGTCCATGAGGAGCTTCTTGCAGAAGCAAAGCATGACGAACTTCTCGTCCTTGCCAACCCTCAGGTTGTTGATGGTTTTAGCGATATTAAGTTGGGGGTTGTCGTCTATCAGCGACATGGTTTCTTGGATAAGCTCTTCGTTGCCAATCAGTTGCAGACATTCCTCTTCGTAGATGAGCGTGCGGAACATTTGCATGAACTCGTTGGGGGTGAGTTCTGTGGTTTTGACGATGGGCATGCCTTGGTTTTCGCAAAGCATGGCTTGGGCTTTGTCGGTGAGTTGGAAGGAGTTGGAACGGGCGCGACGGTAACCTCCGCAACCGCAGACATAACGGCGTTGCAGTAGAACCTTGATGTCGGCCCTAAGCTTCATAATGGTGATGGGGCCGCAGTTGAAGTAGCATTCCAGGTCACTGAAGTCCACGATGCTGAAGGGGCTATTGACGAAAGGGCAGAGCAGGACGGTCTGCATAGGGGTGAGTTTCAGGTCGTTGGCGACGGACTGGATGAGCATCTTGTGCTCCTCGAAGAACTTGTTTTTCAGCTGGCAATTTCTCGTGATGGAGATAAGGATTTCCAGCTTGTCGAGCAGCTTCATGTTGTCAATGGTTAAGCTGTCCTTGGGGTCGGAGAGTGCTTTCAATTCTTCCGGTTCTTCTTGGGTTTCATCAAGGAAGTCGTCGGTGTCAAAGTCAACAGGGTTATTCATGACGGTAAAATCTTTATATTGTTTTTTTGTTTGTATTAGGGAATAGTTGCCTTCGGCGTCTTTTGCAACGCCGAAGGCAAAAAAAAGTGTCAGGCGCACTTGCGGTAGGGAGTGCGTCCTGTGTTGAGGAGTGCAAACAGTTTGTTGAGGATGTTGTGGAGCCTCTTGTCCACGGCTTGGTGGCTGATGTGGAGTTGGTTGCCCAAATCGACGAGCTTCATTTCCTGGCCGTTGAAGCCAAAGCGGGCTTCGATGAGGCTGAGTTCCTGAGGAGTGAGGCGCTTGAAGGCCTCTGAAAGGGAGTCGAGCAAGTTTTGGCGTTCTTCTTCCCAGTTGCAGAGCCAGTTGCTGTGCTTGTCGGCAGTGGCGTCCTCGAAGACTCTGGAGTCAAACGTTTCGCTGTAGTGGAAGTCGTTCTTGTCCCAGCTCGACTTCAAGTCAACGGGAAAAAGGTCAAGGAGTTCGCCTTTCATGGCGTTGTCAATCACCGTCCGGGCGTATGATACGAAGGGTTTGCCTTCGTTGAGGTCGTAGGTTCGAGTGGCGAGCACCAAAGCTTCGTAGCCGACGCTGTGCATGTCGCCTTCGCAAAGCCTGTTGTTGCTCTCGAACTTGTTCATGAAAGATTTAGCCAGTTGATCAACGAGATAGAGGTGTTTTTCTACCAGGTGGTCTTGATACGCCTTCAGGCTGATGAAGGTCGTTGCTTGTGGTTGGGCGTAGGTGCCCTTACTGTCGTAGCGGTTCTTCATTTGTGTGCTGTTTTCGTTGATAATCAATTGGTTGACGGTGTGTTTGTAAAAGGACAAATGGAGGCATATCAAACAGGGCCAGAGGCCAAGATGACAGATGGGCAGGCCCGACCTTTCGGTCGAGCCTTCAGCAGGACACGATGGTCATTGCGCGTTATGAGACGCGACGGGTCAGCGCGTGACGGACCGTGATAATTCTAGGGGTGAGTGGACAAGGGTGCGTGGTCATAATCTTTATATTGTAGTTTGTTTTATTATCAAAAATTGTACCAAAAATGCTTGTTTTTCCAATATTTTTTAAGATTTCTGCGGCTTTTTTGAGGTGAGTGGATGGGCTTGGTGGACCGATTATCTTTCCCTTTTTCGCGCGCGCATTAATGTTATAGGTGCAATCATTGGATTTTGCAACCAGCGGCATGAAAAAAAGTGAAAAATCTGTGTTTTTTTTCGGGCGGGATGCTTGAAGGTGTTTTTTTGCCTACTTTTGCGCCAAGAATTTCAAGGCTATGCATACTTACCAACACGAAGTGAAATATTACGAATGCGACCGCATGGGTATCACGCATCACTCTAATTATGTGCGTTTTATGGAAGAGGCGCGTGTCGATTATCTTGATAAGATGGGCTATGGATTCGACAAGGTGGAGGCTGAAGGGGTGGTATCGCCCGTCATTGCCATCAGTTGCAACTACAAACATTCCACCACGTTCAAGGACCTTATTACTATAAAGGTGTGGGTGAGCAAGTTCAGCGAGGTGCGTTTTGACTTTTCGTATGAGATGAGCGTTGGCGACAAAATCGTCTGCACGGCCTCAAGCACGCATTGTTTCATGGAAAACGGTCGGCCCGTGGTAATTTCAAGGCGTTTGCCGGAGCTTTATGAGGCGATTAAGGCGGATTTTTGACCTGTCAGGTAAAAAACGAAAAGCCAAGGCGTTTCCACCTTGGCTTTTTTCTTTGCCTTTTGGCAGCTTTATTCGTTCTCGGCAGAAGCCTCCGCAGCGGGAGTTTCCATGGCGGGAGCCTCAGTAGCCGGAGCACTCGGCATCACGTTCTCGATTTGCTGACGCATTTCGGTGTCGTATGCATCGCCCGACTTGATGTTCTTAGGAATGGTGATGCTCGAAATCAAGCAAAGCACGACCAACACTCCAGCCAACGACCAAGTGGCTTTTTCGAGGAAATCGCTCGTCTGGCGCACGCCCATCATCTGGTTGGCACCTCCAAAATTGGAGACCAAACCACCTCCTTTTGAGTTCTGAACCAGAACGATTAGTCCCAGTAACACGCTGACAATCAGGATTAAGATTACTACTAATGTGTACATTTCTATTGATTTAAGTTTGACTTTCTTTTAACCGTTCAATTTGGGCTGCAAAATAACGACTTTTTTCTGGATATTTCAAGCCTAATTTTTCATAAATTGAAATTGCCTTGTCAATATAGCCCTGTTGCTCATAAATTTGGGCCAAGGTTTCGCTGACGATGTTCTCCTGGTCGATGATGCTGTTTTGCGCCACCGAGATGGGATTGTAGAACTCGGCCTTGGGTCGCGAAATGCTTGGGTTTTCAAGTATAAATTTGTCTATCAGTTCTTTACGAGAAAGCTTCTTCGGCTCGAGGTTTTCGCTTTCCTTCTTTTGTTTCTCTTCCTCAAGCTCTTTTAAACGCGCGGCGATGATGGCTTTCAGTTCGTCTAACGATTTGCGTTTTTCTTCCAGCAAGGCCATTTCTGCGGAAAGTTCCTCATGGGTACCGCTTAAGTCGATTTCGGGGATGACAAAAACTTTCTCGTGGATGATGTTGCCATTGGTTTCCTCTTGGCTATCAACGAGCTCCATTGAGGAGAATACATTATCAGTGGGGACGAACTCATCGGGCAGGGCGGGTATTTCTGGTTCACTTTCGAGGCGGTGTTTGGTAATCACGGAGAACAGGCGCAGTTTGTCGCGGTTGGGCATGGAAGCTGCTGCAAGTCGCAGTTGATTCTCGTAGCGGGCATCGTCGGTGTTTTGGTAAGCCATGGCCAAAAGCACTTGACCGATTGTGAAATAGGGGTATTCGGCAACCAAAGCCTCCATCTCGTTCACGGCCTCGCCTTTCAGCCTTTCGGGCATTCTGATGTATCCTATGACCTGCTTGCCGTCCATCTATTTAGTTGTTCAGTTATTCAATTATTCAGTTGTTCAGTTGTTTCGCGTCCAATGGTCTCGTGTCTGTTTTACCAGTTTACCAATGCTTTATTAAAGATGTCTTCTACCAATGCCTCGGTGATGGTCGAGGTGAGGCTTTCCTGCACGGCGTTTAGGTCTTGGTCGCTGGGGTAGTCCTCATAGCGCGAGAAACTCTGCTCGAAATCTTTCGTGTCGTCAATGCGGTTGCTGAATCTGACTTTCACTGTGATGGTGAGTCGGTTCATGGCGGCAGTCTGTCCCGAGGTGATGGCGACGGGCATTGTTTTGTAGTCGGTGATTTCGCCTTCAAAGGCAAGGTCACCACCACTTTCCACCATGTCGAGGGTGGTTTGGTTGGTCATGGCATCACGCAAGGCGTTGGTGAAGATGTTGCTGAGCATCGGATTGACGAGCTGTGCGTGGTTGGGGAAATAGTCCACCGAAACGGTCTTAGCCTCAGCTGGAATCGAAGCACCCGAGAAGGAATAAAATCCGCAACCATGGCAAACAAAGGTCAAGGCCAACACCAACAATGCTATTTTTGCCTTGATTCTCATAAATTTATGCCGTATTCGTTAATTTTGCGGTACAAAGTGCGTTCGCTGATGCCCAAAGCTTTGGCGGCATCCTTGCGTTTGCCTTTGTGAGCTTCTAAAGCCTTGATAATGATTTCTTTCTCGTGTTGTTCGAGGGAAAGGCTTTCAGCTTTGTAGTGGGTGTCTTCGGCGGGTAGGAACTCGGTGAATTCCTGTTCCGTCACCTCGGGTTCGTCGGGACTGATGCGTGTGACCACGGTGTCGCCGATTTGGGTGACGGGCGTGGTTTGGACGTAGGTCGGTTCCATCGGGTGACCGCCAGTCAGGTTGTTGACTTGGGCGCGCAGTTCGGCAATGTCTTTTTTCATGTCGAAAAGCACGCGGTAGAGCAAGTCGCGCTCGCTGACACTGTCCATTGTGTCGTCGTGAGGCAGTAGCATGGGCAGGTTACTTTGCACTCTGTTGGGCAGATACTTAGCCAGCGTTTCCGTCGTGATGGAGCGCTCAGTTTCCATGATGGAAATCTGCTCTGTGACGTTCTTCAGTTGGCGGATGTTGCCATCCCAACGATAGTTTTCCATCATCTTGATAGCCTCGGGGGTCAAGGTGATGGGCGGAATATGGCTGCGTTCGGCGAAGTCGGCGGCAAACTTGCGGAAAAGCAAATAAATGTCGCCTTTCCTTTCGCGCAAGGCGGGAATATGAATCGGGATGGTATTCAACCTATAATAAAGGTCCTCACGGAATCGGCCTTTTTCGATAGCCAAAGGCAAATCGACATTGGTGGCGGCCACGATTCTGACGTTAGTTTTCATGACCTTGCTGCCGCCCACGCGGATGAACTCGCCGTTTTCCAACACGCGCAACAATCTGGCTTGAGTGGAAAGCGGTAGTTCGCCAACTTCATCCAAAAACAAGGTGCCTTTGTCAGCAATCTCGAAATAGCCCTTGCGTTCGCCAACGGCTCCAGTGAAAGCACCTTTTTCGTGACCAAACAGCTCCGAGTCGATGGTGCCTTCGGGAATGGCGCCACAGTTCACGGCGAAGTATTGGCCGTGTTTGCGGGCACTATTTTGGTGGATGATCTTCGGAAACACGTCCTTACCCGTACCGCTCTCGCCCGTGATGAGCACGGTGAGGTCGGTGGCGGCCACCTGTGCTGCAATGCCGATGGCGCGGTCCAATTCAGGGTCGGTGCCGATGATGCCGAAGGCTCGTT
>Ga0265301_10005895_pt1 | contig 11895 bp, 4 predicted proteins | sample AusTroGonzalo_MG_2_FD_193488 | JGI IMG/M metagenome (GOLD analysis project Ga0265301, IMG submission 193488) | Bovine rumen microbial communities from tropical cattle in Woodstock, Queensland, Australia - Gonzalo_04 | ecosystem: Host-associated > Mammals > Digestive system > Stomach > Rumen ...
TATGAACAACAGATTACCCTGTCTGCTCCATTCACCGTTAGTTACAATGCCAATGGCGGTAGCGGTGCACCGGGCAGTCAGAAAAAATGCTCGGATATTACGCTCAAACTGAGCACCACCACGCCGACCCGTACGGGTTATACCTTCAACGGCTGGAACACTAATAATAGCGGAACAGGTACCAACTATGCAGCCGGTGCCAACTACATCGCCAATGCCAGTGTGACCCTGTATGCGAAATGGACGGCGAACAAGTACACCGTAACACTCAATCCGCAGGGCGGTTCGGGCGGATCGTCTTCTGTGCAGGCTACATACAATGCCAACATGCCTTCGATGACGAAGCCGTCTCGTACAGGTTATACGTTCCAGGGTTACTATGATGCCACCTCCGGCGGCACGCAGTACTACAAAGCCGACGGTTCGTCTGCACGTACGTGGAACAAGACCTCCAATGCAACCCTTTATGCACGTTGGACAGCCAATACCTATACCATCACTCTGGATCCGCAAGGCGGTGCAGGCGGTGACGCATCCAAGACGGCTACCTTTGGCCAGGCTACTCCGACCGTGAATATCCCCGGTCGTAACGGTTACAGTTTCGCCGGTTACTACACCGGAAAGAACGGATCGGGTACCCAGTACCTCAAGCCGGATGCTAATAACACCGCCACCAGCGTTCGTAACTGGGACATCGCGTCGAACACAACGCTGTATGCCAAGTGGAACGCACGTACCTATACCGTGACTTTCGACCAGCAGGGCGGTAACGGCGGCACAGCTGCTGCAACAGCCACTTTTGATGCGGCCATGCCTGCGGCTACGATGCCGACCCGCGATGGTTATGACTTCAAAGGTTACTACGATGCCGCTACCGAAGGTACACTGTACTACAATGCCGACGGTTCCTCCGCTCGTGCATGGAACAAGACCGCAGCGGCTACACTTTATGCGCGCTGGGAGATTATCAATTATACCGTTGCTTATAATCTCGATGGCGGCGAAGTGGCTGTTGCTAACCCGACGGAATATACGGTGGAGACAGAAACCTTCACGTTGAACAACCCGACCAAGGAGCATAATGACTTCCTCGGCTGGACCGGCTCCAACGGCGATTCTCCGCAACTCGAAGTGTCGATAGCAAAAGGCTCGACGGGTGACAAGAACTATGTTGCCAACTGGTTGCTACATACCTATACTCTGGAAAGCGACGAGACGATGGCTACGGATTGGACGGTTACTCCAAGCCCTGTCGGTGTAGGGCAGACGGTTACCGCAACCTATAGTGGTACGAAGCACGTGAAGAGTGTAACTTATATGGGTGTACCTGTTGTAACCGCTCCGACCGCTAAACAGGGACTAACCTATACAGGCTCGGAACAAGCTTTGGTAGTTGCAGGTTCCACTACCGGCGGTACACTCCAATATCAACTTAACGGAGGCGAGTGGAGTACAACCGTTCCTTCGGCAACCAATGCCGGCACATATGAAGTTGCTTACCGTGTCCTTGGTAATGATACCTTTGTCGGTAATGACGGCGGTTCGTTCAACGTGACGATAGCCAAAGCCGATCCGGGCGAGGTGACTCTTTCGAAGACGAGTATAGCCTTCGGTGCAGACGATTTTACAACCACGTTTACCGTAACGCGTACCGGTGATGGAGCAATCAGTGTCTCCTCAAGCAATAGCGAGGTTAAATGTACGGTCAGTGGCAATACCGTTACGGTACGTCGTCGCTCGGGTCGCCCGCTATCGGACATTACTATTACCGTGAGTGTGGCTGCAAGTGCTAACTACTTGGCACCTGCCAATAAAACCTGCTCTTATTCCCAAAGTGCACTTCGTACTCCGGCTTATATCCAAGCGAAAGACAAGGGGTGCTACCTTGGCGCATACGGATACCTTTGGCCGAAGGACTACGCAACAGATATCGTGGAACCATTACATGCCGTAGTGGTATATGTAGGCAGTTGCGCAAACTACTTTGACAAATGTCTCTGTGTAGCATTGGAGGATATCAGTTCAAGCGTTTTGAGCAACGCCAATGCGCATACAACGCTCGCCACTTGGGCTTCGTCGCATAGCGTGAACGTAGGCGGTACAATCTTTAGCACCGATAACGGTGGAATCTATGATTACACCAGCGGCGAAACTTCGTACAAGCCTCGTACTGATGCAGTGGTTAAGGGTTGGCGTTTACCGACAATGTGCGACTGGCGTTACCTGATGAATACATATCTTGGTACGTCGCTTACCGATCCTGCAAAGGTAGGACACGGTACAACGATAGGTAATTTCTCGTCACTCAGATCGGCTATCAATACCGATTGCGGTAATACCAATATGCAGAATGCCGCTTACGGTTCGGGTAGCCGCGATGCCGCTTACCAAGGCAATGTAGGTACATGGCAATACACCACCGGTTCGACCTTCTACTGGGCACACGACAAGGACGGCTATCAGTTCCGCTACCGTGCTGTATTTGCTTACTAATATCCAATACTATGAAAACAAAAAACATAAGAGATATGAAAACAAAGTTTATGATAATCCTTGCCCTGTTGCTGACCATGGTGCAAGGCATATGGGCACAGACCCCCATGACGAAGACAGGTGACAACACCTGGACTGCGCCGATGCCGACATACAACATCCTGTTGCATGCAGAATACTGGGGCGAGTTCGCTATTTCGTACGAACTCAACGGCGGAGTCAATCACGCAGACAACCCCGCCATGTACTACGAGGATGAGCAGGTAACACTGAAGGCTCCGCTCAAAGAGGACTACATCTTCCTCGGTTGGACAGGCTCGAACGGCGAAACACCGCAAGAGGCAGTCACGATAGCACAAGGCTCTACAGGTGATAAGAACTATATCGCCAACTGGCAACTTGACGAAGAGAAGGTAAAATTAAGATTGTTGACAGAGTTGTACGATGCGCTCGGTGACGATGTATGGACAGGCTATGGCGTGAATACGGGTGTTATTAGCTACAAGCACGGCACCGAGCCTAACTCGTTCAATGCAAGCTTCATGGGTGGTACATACTCGTTCGATCTGCCGTTTGAGGCATTTACGGAAGTCAGCAAGGCAGACAACGGTGACGGCACCTTCACCTATACCTTGGTAGTGAACCTGCCGGCACAGACAGGCATGTCGCAAGAGACCTTGCACGTTACAATGAACGCGAACGGCGAGATCACGGAGATGGACAGCGAGAACGCCGGCATCGAGATGCAGAAAGAGGAAGGTCCTGTAACGGGCTGGGCCGCTTTGCAGGCAGCGATGACCAACGGCGGTGTGATCAAGTTGGCGGACAATGTCATTGCGGAGAGCACCGACGCAGCGCTGACCGTACCTGAAGGCAAGACGGTAGTTCTCGAGCTGAACGGCTACAGCATCAACCGTAACCTGACCGCAGCCGCAGAGGATGGTAGCGTAATCATCAACAACGGTACGCTGGCCATCACTGGCGAAGGTGTGATAACAGGCGGTAACAACCTCGGCAACGGTGGCGGTATCGTTAACAACGGCGCGTTCACACTGTATGGTGGTGTGATCACTGGTAACAAGGCCACACAAGGTGGTGGTGTATATAACAGCATAGCAAACACTGCATCCGCAGGCTTCTGGATGACGGGTGGTCTGATTAAGGAGAACACCGCAAGCAGTTATCCTGCCATCAAGGGTGATGTAACGTTCAACAACCTCGCCGTGGTACAGGTAGACGCTCAGGGCACAACCGTGAGTGCGAAGACGGCTATTGCCGGTCTGGCAACGTACGCATATATCCAACCTGTAATGCCTGATATGGAGATGTTTGCCCTGTTGGCAGAACTCCATGCCGCATTGGGTAACGATGTATGGACAGGCTACGGTGCAAACACGGGTGTGATCAGTTATGCCCAGGGTGACGAGCCTAACTCGTTCAAGGCTACCTTCATGGGCGGTACCTATACGATAGAGATTCCGTTCGGCGACTTTACACGAGTAGAGAAAGCGGACAACGGTGACGGCACGTTCACTTACACCTTGGTAGTTAACCTGCCTGCACAGACAGGTATGGGCTCTGAGACCTTGCATGTGACGACGAACGCGAACGGCGAGATCACGGGTATGGATAGCGAGAACGCCGGTATCGAGATGCAGAAAGAGGAAGGTCCTGTAACGGGCTGGGCCGCTTTGCAGGCAGCGATGACCAACGGCGGTGTGATCAAGTTGGCGGACAATGTCATTGCGGAGAGCACCGACGCAGCGCTGACCGTACCTGAAGGCAAGACGGTAGTACTCGAGCTCAACGGCTACAGTATCAACCGTAACCTGACCGCAGCTGCAGAGAACGGTAGTGTGATTATCAACAACGGTACGCTAGCCATCACTGGCGAAGGTGTGATCACGGGCGGTAACACAACCGGCAACGGTGGTGGTATCCTCAACAACGGTACGCTGACTCTCTACGGCGGTGAGATCACCGGCAACGCAGCCGCTATCGGTGGTGGTGTATACAACAACGGTGGTGCACAAGGCTTCTGGATGACGGGTGGTCTGATCAAGGAGAACACGGCAAGCAGTTATCCTGCTATCGGCGGTGATGTAATCTTTAATGAGAATGCAGCCGTACAGATCGATGCACAAGGCACACAGGTAACCATCGCACAAGCTTTGGCAAATATGGCTACTTATAGCTATATCAAGCCTGTTATGCCGAACTACGAAGACCTGCAGACGGATTATACGCTCTTGCAAGAGTTGTACGATGCCCTCGGTGACGATGTATGGACAGGTTACGGTGTGAATACGGGTGTTATCAGCTATAAGCAGGGCACCGAACCGAACTCCTTCAATGCATCGTTTATGGGCGGTACGTACTCGTTCGATCTGCCGTTTGAGGCGTTTACATCGGTAAGCAAGGCAGACAACGGTGACGGTACGTTCACCTATACTTTAGTAGTGAACTTGCCTGCACAGACAGGTATGGGCTCTGAGACCTTGCATGTGACGATGAACGCCAACGGTGAGATCACGGGTATGGATAGCGAGAACGCCGGCATCGAGATGCAGAAAGAGGAAGGTCCTGTAACGGGCTGGGCAGCTTTGCAGTCCGCGATGAACAACGGCGGTGTGATCAAGCTGGCAGATGATGTCATTGCGGAGAGCACTGACGCAGCGCTGACCGTACCTGAAGGCAAGACGGTCGTACTCGAGCTCAACGGCTACAGTATCAACCGTAACCTGACCGCAGCTGCAGAGAACGGTAGTGTTATCATCAACAACGGTACATTGGCCATCACTGGCGAAGGTGTGATAACAGGCGGTAACAACCTCGGCAACGGTGGCGGTATCGTTAACAACGGCGCGTTCACGCTGTATGGCGGTGTGATCACCGGCAACAAGGCCGTACAAGGCGGTGGTGTATACAACAGCATTGCTAACACCGCAGCTGCAGGCTTCTGGATGACGGGTGGTCTGATCAAGGAGAACACCGCAAGCAGTTATCCTGCCATCAAGGGCGATGTGACGTTCAACGCCCAGGCGAAGATTCAGATTGACGCTGAGGGTACAAAGGTTAGCATTGATGAAGCAATAGCAGCTCTTGCTACGTTGAGTTACATCAAGCCGATTATGCCGGATTATGATGACTACAATGTCGATCCGGAGCACTCAGCTGTCGACAACACCACTGTGGCTCCGAAGGCTATCAAGCGCATCGAGAACGGCATACTGCTCATCATCCGTGACGGCAAGACCTATAACGTCGTAGGCGCTACGGTGCGTTAAACCTTGCTGAACGCGATAGGCTCGGCGGGATTGATTTCCCGCCGGGTTACTAAGCGGAGATATCCGCAAACGAACTTTGATATTAAAGGCTGTTTTGTCTAAAATCGCAAAAATAATGAAGTTTTAGACAAAAATATTTGCATATATCAGAATTTTTTCGTACCTTTGCAGCGGAAAGTCGGTATGAAAAGGTGTGGGGTTTGAGAAAAAGTCGGTATGAAAAGGTGATGATTTTGGGAAAAAGTCGGTATGAAAAGGTGTTTCTATGTATAAGAGAAAGATTGAGTCGCTCCTTCAGGACTGGAAGGACCAACCCAAGCGCAAACCGCTAATTATCAAGGGTGTTCGGCAATGCGGAAAGACCAGTTCTGTGTTGGCGTTTGCCAAGGCTAACTATGAGCATGTTGTTTATCTGGACTTCCGTGCTTTCCCGGAATACAAGCAGTTCTTTTATCCGAACTTGGATATCAATGCTATCGTAATGCGTATCAATGCAGCATTGCCCAATACGGTGATTGAGCCGCTTAAGACTTGTTTTGTGTTCGATGAGATACAAGATTGTCCGATAGCTCGTTCATCGTTGAAATATTTCAGTTTGGACGGTAGGTATGATGTGCTTTGTACGGGTTCGTTATTGGGTGTGAACGGTTATAAGACCAAAGAGGAACAAGAGGAAGAGCGGAATGCTTCCATTCCTGTCGGTTTTGAACGTATCGTCAATATGTATCCCATGGATTTTGAGGAATGGTTGTGGGCAAATGGCATTAAGCCGGAACATATTGACATTTTGCGTCAGCATCTACGAGAAGAGACGCCTGTTGAGCCGGCTATCCATACACGTTTTCGTTCGTTGCTGCTGCAATATGTTTTTGTAGGAGGCTTGCCGGAAGCAGTTAGTACATTCCTTACTACACAGCAAATAAGTCCGCTTCTAGCCGTACAACGCGAGATTGTTGATACCTATAAGGCCGATATGGTTAAGTACGCATTGCCGGCAGACAAACCGCGTATCCGTGAGTGTTTTGAGTCCATTCCAAAGCAATTGGCACGTGAGAATAAGAAGTTTACATATTCGGTTGTTCGTCCCGGAGCCAAAAGCCGGGATTATTACGGCAGTTTGCAATGGATAGAGGACGCAGGCATCATTCGTCGTTGCTACAATACTGAGATTACAGAACTACCACTCGAAGGCGTTGCTATCAACGATCAGTTCAAGGTCTATATGGCAGATACAGGTCTACTTATCAGTATGTTAGATGATGGTACAGCATGGAGTATTATGCAAGGTGATTTGGGCGCGTATAAAGGTGCGATTTATGAGAGTCTGATTGCCGACATCTTAGGTAAGATGGGGCGCAAGTTGTACTACTATCATAAGGACGGAGGTGTAGAACTGGATTTTTTGATGCGATACAAAGGCGAGTGTATGCCTGTCGAGTGCAAAGCCCGTACCGGTAATGCCAAGTCCATGCGAACGGTGTTGACACACCCGGAGAAATACCACGTCAATCATGCCATTAAGATAGGCGACTACAATGTCGGTCGCGACGGCGCGTTACTGACGATACCGTTCTATATGACATTTCTGCTGACGGACATGTAATAAAACGAAACAAAACAAGCAACATAACAAATTAACCCTATATTTATTAACCGAGCCGCAAGGTTCACAAAACAATTAAAATCATGAAAAAAATATTTACATTTTTCCTCGCCCTCGCATTGGGCGTAGGGATGAGTTGGGCAGATGTTATCCCCTGCACTGCAGAAGATCTTGGCAAGGTGCTCTGCACCGACGGTAGTATCTATGCCACAGTAAGCGATGCAACCGCCGCAAGCAAAACGGCTGCTGCCATGATTGCTTACATCGACACCGAGAACAACAAAGGTCTGGCACTCGCGCTGGCAGATGAGAGTGGTGAGAAGGACTGGGAAACGGCAAAAACAACTGCAGCCGCCCACACGCCAGCCGTCAGCGGCGGCACATGGAAACTGGCCACCAAGGATGAGTGGGACAATATGATAACCGCGGCAGGCAGCTACACCGCCCTGCGCGACGGCTTCAGTAGCGTTGGCGGTACGAATATGCAGGAGAACGCATACTGGTCATCTACGCCCGAGAACGCTAATGCATGGATGTACTACTTCAACTACGGCAAATGGATGGACGGATATCCGGATGGAAACAGGTGTGTTCGTGCCTGCCTTGCATTCGATGTGCCCGCGGCTCCGGTTTATTCCGTTGCTCTGAAAGAAGGCACAGCTAATGCCGACAAGGTGACGATCGAGCCTGCGAGCGCAGAGGAGAATGAGACCGTTACCGTGACTCCGGTTGAGGGCTACGAGATCAAGGCGTTCATGGCTAAATATACCACAGGCGAAGGAACATACAAAATAACATTTAGTAATCCGATGTTCGGATCGCTGAAAAAAACGATAAATAGTACTACTCTTCCTCACACCGAAACATTTGATGTATCTGCCGATGGAGCTACCATCAAATCCATAACAGTAGAGAGTGCCGACGCAGATGCTATAGAAGCAACTAAAAAATCCAACACGGTATGTGAGATAAAAGTAAAGAGTGCATTTTCCGGATGGAAATATGTCAGTATGAACCTTAGTACGACTAGTATGGATGCAGGTATTAATGAGAGTATCACATGCCAATCCAATGCCTCAACAAAAACGATTACAGCCACGCTCAATCCTGAGACCGGTGCATACAGCTTCACAATGCCTGCGCACGATGTAATCATCGAAGCTACGATTGCTAAGATTCCGGCTGCGTGCGGTCTTGAATGGTTAAATGTGCCGGAAGGCGGTGTAGTAGGTACGATCGGTCACGAGGACGAGGTTGTGTTGCCGCAATTGTATGCAACGAACCCGGACTTCATCAATGCGCTTATGGGCGGTTCGGCAACCGTTCGTCTGGGCTCGACCGACGAGAGCGTGCTGAAGGTGAACGGCTTCAATGATTTCCAAGTCATCGCTGCCGGTGAGTGCGACGTATATGCCGTTCACGACGCAGACGCTAACTTTACATACGACTCCGTTGCTTTCCACGTAACGATAAAAAAGGCGGCTATACCTCTCGTAGCAAACGAGGGCGTGACCCTGCGTGATTATACGAAAGAAGACGGTTGGTGGCAGATGATGGCTCAGGCAGGAATGTACGTTATCTCTATCTGCCCGGATGCAAATGCTCTGGCAGGCACATACGACGTTAAGGATCTTGATCCGAAGTATAACGGTATCTACGATTATACTGCCGATCAGCAGAACCCTGTTAATATCACCTTTGTCTCCGGTTCGTTCACCGTGGTGGTGGATGACGAGGCGCATTCCGTAACAGTGACAGGCGAGATCGCTTGCAGCGATGGTAACACCTATGCCATTGCACTGAATTACGTACAGCCGGAAGCCAAAGCAACTGTTGAACTGAACTATCCTGACGCTACGTTGACGGATTATATAGCACAGATAGGGCAGTTCCAGATTGCAGGTGTGGATATGGAGAACATGACGATGGCAAGCTTCGTTTTCTATAGCAGTACTGTCGTTGGCGAGTACACCGAAGCAGACCTCGATCCCAACTACTCGACTGTTTACGCCGGTGGCGCTAAGCAGACGATCTATTCCGCTACGCTGAAGGTTGAGGAGTTCGAGGGTGGTTACAAACTCACCGGTGATGTGCTCTGCTACAACAACACCCTGTACAAGGTAACCCTGATCGTTCCTGCACCTGAGACAGGAGTAGAGGATGTACTGCTCTCCGGCAAGGCTACGAAGCGTATAGAGAACGGTCAACTCCTCATCGAGCGCAATGGTAAAATCTTTAACGCTACCGGCGCGCAGGTTCGTTAAATTCAGAAAAAAGTGCTCCTCGGGGCACTTTTTTTTGTACAAATACTTGCAAATATCAAAAATTTTTTGTATCTTTGCACGTGGAAAATAACAAATAAACCCTAAATATGATGAGCAACGTAAATTCTTTCAGCCGTGTGCGCCGGACGCTGCGGGTGATGGTGGTACTGGGCATGCTGCTGCCCGGTTATGCACAGGCGCAATGGCGTCTGGGTGTGAACGGCGGCGGGACGCTGAACCACTATTCGATCAACAAACAGTACATGACCGATTACCGCTATGTGGATGAATGGGGCGGTATGGCGGGTGTAATGACGCAGTACAACTTCTTCGACTGGTTAGGTCTGCGTGCCGAACTGAACTTCGTGCAGCGTAACTACCGCCATACGCGCTACGAGTACGCCGACAGACTCTGTGTCCGCTACGAGAACAACTACCTGCTGCTGCCGGTGACGGTGAATTTTAGTTTCGGCGGGCAGAAGGTGCGGGGATTTGTCAATGCCGGTGTGTACGGCGGCGTGTGGCTGAACGGTAAGCTTGGCGGTACGGAGAAGAACTCGATGGGCGGAGGTGCTATCCAATTCTCGGAGTCGTATGCGTTCAACAGCCAGAAAGACCAGCGCGGTGACTTCGGTTACACGGGTGGAGTAGGCGTTGAGTACCGCTTCCACGAGCACTGGATGGCGCAGATCGAGGCTACATGCTACTACAGCGTGATCAGCTCGACCAAGCAGTATATGGACTACCAGAAAGACTACCGCTATAACACGACCTTCGGATTGCAGGCGGGAGTGGCGTATGTATTTTGATTGACGATTGACAGATTGACAATTGACGATTGATTGACAATTTTTAAAGATTGACGATTTATGAAAACGAAGATATTTTTGTTAGCGGCAGCAGTTGTGATGATGGCGGGTTGCCGGATGGAGAGCGATGACGTGCTGAATTACGCGCATCAGGACGAGTTGGCGTTCAGCAAGGCGGAGAGCAGTTACGCCGCCAAGTTCGATGTGATGTGGAACGGTCTGAACGCGAACTATGCGTTGTGGGACTATGAGGCGGAACATGGTCTGAATTGGGACAAGGTGTATGAGGAGTTCCGCCCTCGGTTTGTAGCCTTGGATTCGTCGAAGACAGCCGTAACCGACAAGCAGCTGAATGCGTTGCTGGACTCGGTGATAGCACCGCTACATGACGGACACTTGTCGGTCCAACTGAAAAACCACGCTACGGGCAAATACGTAGGTTCGAGTCCGGGTGCGTTGCGCCTTGGACGCGAACGCGTGGACGAATATCTGGCTATAGCGAATACGGAACTGAATATGAACTATTATGTGAAGAACGGATTGCTGAAGGAATACATCGCAAAAAGTTCCTATACCATTCAGACGGTAGCGCTGGCATCGCTCAAATACATTGAGGAGGTCGTCACTCGCCTTGAAGCTATTCCCGAGTCGGAGCGTACACCGGAGCAAAACGACACCTTAGCGCTCTACACTCCGATAGGTATGGAGCTGTCTTCAGCCCTTTCCCTTACCCTAGCGGGTGAAAACCAGAAGGCTATAGAGAAGTACAATATAATAGCCTACAAATACCAATATCTGCACATCCCGTATCTGGAGCCGGTTGATCCTCTTATCAACGAATACGGCCTGGATATCACCTATGCCCTGTTTAAGGACAATATAGCCTATCTCAGATTCGACGGCTTCAAGCTCAGCGCATATCTGGAGCAGGAGTTCATAGATCTCCTTTTCGGCGGTAGCAGCGATGCGACCAAGGCGCTGGTCAAAGAGGTCGGCGACGTATGGCGAGCATGGTTCAATGCCATTCAGGAGCATCACAAAGCCGGAGACCTAAAGGGTGTGATCATTGATGTGCGCAGCAACGGTGGCGGATTCCTCAACGACTCGAAGTTTGTACTCGGTGCGCTCAGACAGGCGGATGAATCGGGAGGATTCCATGATTGTGACGCCCGATTCAAGCGTGGCTCGGGACGGTTTGACTACTCACCGGTTATGCCGCAGATCATGCCGGTTCTGGATGCGGAGCACGTGACGGTGACTGCACCGGTTGTGGTGCTGTGTAACTGCGTATCGGTAAGTATGGCGGAGCACACATCCTACGGCGTCAAACTGTTTGATAACGGCAAACTGGTCGGCACACGTACGTTTGGCGGATTTAGCGCGTTGTCAGATGAATCAACCTATTCGAACAACTATGCCGGTTATGTGGGTGTAATGAA
>Ga0265301_10005900_pt1 | contig 11887 bp, 9 predicted proteins | sample AusTroGonzalo_MG_2_FD_193488 | JGI IMG/M metagenome (GOLD analysis project Ga0265301, IMG submission 193488) | Bovine rumen microbial communities from tropical cattle in Woodstock, Queensland, Australia - Gonzalo_04 | ecosystem: Host-associated > Mammals > Digestive system > Stomach > Rumen ...
AAAGCGGCTTCGTCATCACGGAGATGTCTTCCGGGCATTCCTGCCACGGATCCTCCAGGATGCCGCCTTCGAACGAGATGTGCAGGAGGTTGCGGTCCATGGAGTACGGCTTCTTCAGCGTGCTGGAGACCGGGATGTTGTTCTTGTTGGCGTACTCGATCATTTCGGAGCGGGAGCGGAAATGCCAGTTCGGATCGCGCCAGGCGGCGATGATCTTGATGGACGGGTCGATGGCGTTCGCGTTGATCTCGAAACGGACCTGGTCGTTGCCTTTGCCGGTCGCGCCGTGGCAGATTGCGTCGGCGCCCTCGGCCTTGGCGACCTCGACGAGGCGCTTGGCGATGAGCGGGCGTGCGATGGAGGTGCCGAGGAGGTAGTTGCCCTCGTAGATGGCGTTGGCCTGCATCATCGGGAAGATGAAATCGCGGGCGAATTCTTCGGTGAGGTCTTCCACGTAGCACTTGGTCGCGCCGGTGTTGATGCACTTCTGCTCGACTCCGGACGTTTCCTCGGCCTGGCCGACGTCGGCGCAATAGCCGATGACCTCGGCGTTGTAGGTTTCCTTGACCCATTTCACGATGACGGAGGTGTCGAGACCTCCTGAGTAGGCGACTACGACTTTCATGGGGTAAACTCCTCAATGGTTGTTGGTTGGTCGGAAAAAACTTATCCTATCAATATACCCGTTTCCCGCGCATTTTTCAACCCCTTTTTAAAAAAATGAGCCCGCGCATTCGTTGCCGTCAAGTAAAATGTCGAGCGTAAGCGAGCTTGCCGAGGCGCACGTGCGCGGCTGCGCTCGCGCACACGACAAGCCGTGCTGATACAGTGTCCGGCTGCGCTCGGACACATGCGGTGCTGTAGCAGTGCGCGGCTGCGCTCGCGCACGGGAGGATTAGGCGGGGAGCAGGATGGCGCCGTCTTCGAGGCGGCGGACGGTCAGGTTCGCGCCGTCGAAGAAGCCGAAGGTCGGCGGGAAGTTGCGTTTCGGGAGGGAGATGGAGCCGGGATTGCAGAGCGTGACGCCTTCGGGCAGGGGGGTGATCTCCGGGATGTGCGTGTGACCGTGCGCCAGGATGGTACCCCGCGGTACGGGCGGCACGTTCGCGGCGTTCCACAGGTGTCCGTGCGTGATGAAGAACCGCGCGTTTTCCGTGAGGATTTCGGAGAAGTCGGCCATGATGGGGAACTTGAGCAGGAACTGGTCGACGTCGGCGTCGCAGTTGCCGCGCACGGCCAGAATATTTTCGCGGCGGGAATTGAGCAGCTCGGCGACTTTCTGCGGATCGTACCAGCCGGGCACGCCGTTGCGGGGACCGTGGTACAGCGCGTCGCCGAGCAGGACCAGCATGTCGGGCTGGAGCGCGTCGGCGTGTTCGAAAAGGCGTTCGAGCGTGCTGGGTACGCCGTGGACATCAGAGAAGAAGAGCAGTTTCATGTGGAAAGCCTTTCGATTATGCGTCGGCGGGAGCCGGGACGAGCTCGCCGTACAGGGTGGTCGGAGTGGCGCGGACGATCTTCACGTGCACGAAATCGCCGCTTTTGACGGGCCTGGCCGGATCGGGCGTGAAGACGGCCTGTTTGAACGTGTCGGTGCGGCCGCTCCAGCGCGCGGAGTTGCGTTTGCTGGGGCCCTCGACGAGGAGTTCGAACGTCTGTCCGACGAGCTTTTGATTCGCCTCGCCGGCGCGGCGTTCAAGGTCGGCCAGCAGAATCTGGTTGCGCTCCTCCTTGACCTCCTGCGGCACGTCGTCCTTCATGGTCATGGCGGAGCGGGTGCCCTTGCGCGGCGAATACTTGAAGATGAACGCGTTGTCGAATCCGACGCGGTCCATGAGCTCGCGCGTGGCCTGGAAATCCGCCTCGGTCTCGGTCGGGAACCCGACGATCACGTCGGTGGAGAACGACATCCACGGGGCGGCTGCGCGCAGACGGTCCGTGATGGAGAGGTATTTCGCGGTGTCGTACGGGCGGTTCATGAGTTTGAGCACGCGGTCGGAGCCGGACTGGAGCGGCAGATGCACATATTTGCAGACTTTGTCCGTCTGCGTGAACACGTCGATGAGCGCCTGCGTGAAGTAGGCCGGGTGCGGCGAGGTGAAGCGGATGCGGTGGACGCCGTCAATCTCCGCGATAGCCTTCAGGAGCTTGCCGAAGGGCGAGGGCGCGTCGTCGGGCGGCGGCGCAGTGTTGTCGAGGCCGTAGGCGGAAACGTTCTGCCCCAGCAGGAAGATTTCCGGCACGCCGTGTGCCGCGAGGGTGCGGCATTCGTTCACGATGGACTCCATCGGGCGGCTGCGTTCCGGGCCGCGCACGAACGGCACGATGCAGTAGGAGCAGTAGCGGCTGCATCCGCGCATGATGGAAACGAAGGCGGAGTGCGGAGACTCAGCGCCGTCGAACCGGTGGGCGTCGATGCCGGGCGTTTCGGCGGACGCGCGGTCGAAGCAGGCGGATTTTTCGTGCTTGAGCGCGATCTGCTCCACGATTTCCGGGAGGCTGTGGATCTGGTCGGTTCCGATGGCGAAATCGAGGTGCTTGATCGACTTCAGCAGTTCCGCGCCGCGGCTCTGCGCCATGCAGCCCATGATGCCGAAGATCATCCAGGGGCGCTCGCGTTTGAGCTTGCCGAGGAATCCGAGCTTGCCGATGGCCTTGCGTTCCGCCTGGTCGCGCACGCTGCACGTGTTCAGGATCACGAGGTCTGCGTCGGCCTCGCCTTCGGAGGGAATCATGCCGTGTTCGATGAGCAGCGCGGCGGCGGAATCGGAGTCGCGCAGGTTCATCTGGCAGCCGTAGGTCTTGATGTAGAACTTCATATTCGGGCGGCGGAACGTGTGGATTTGAGGTCAGAGCAGGACGAGGTTGTTGCGGTGGACGAGCTCGTCTTCGGCGTCGCAGCCGAGGATGGCGGTCAGATCGCCGGACTTGTGATGCGCGATCAGGGCGGCCTCGTCGGCGGAGAAATTGGTGATGCCCTTGGCGAGGAGCGCGCCGTCCTTCGCCCGCACGATCTTCACCACGTCGCCGCGCTTGAACGCGCCGGAGGTGGAGACTACGCCTGACGGGAGCAGGCTGGAGCCTTTTCTGACCAGGGCGTCCGCCGCGCCGTCGTCGACCGCGATGACGCCAGCGGGGCGCGAGAACGAGGCGAGCCAGCGTTTCCGCGAGCCCATCTTGTGGCTGCCGTCCTGCGGCAGGAACACGGTCCCGACGTCCTCGGCGGCGAAGATGCGCGCGATGATGTCGGCGTCCTCGCCGGAGGCGATCCAGAGCGCTTCGCCCGCGCCGTTCAGGACCTCGGCGGCCTTCAGCTTGGAGGCCATGCCGCCGATGGAGAACGCGGCGTCGTCGGTGCCGGAGGCGAGGTCCTTCAGCTGGCTGGTCACGCCGTGGACCACGGAGATGCGTTTGCCGAGCGAGCCGTCGGGGTTCCGGTCGAGCAGGCCGTCGACGGTGGTGAGGATGATGGTGAGGTCGGCGCGGATCATGGAGCCTAGGAGCGCGGCGAGCGTGTCGTTGTCGCCGAACTTGAGCTCGCTGACGGACACGGGGTCGTTTTCGTTGATGATCGGCAGGACGTTGTGCGCCAGGAGCGCCTCGATGCAGTTCGCGGCGTTCAGGTGGCGTTCGCGGGAGCGCAGGTCGTCGGCGGTGAGCAGGAGCTGAGCGGCGCGGAAGCCGTACTTGCGGCACTCCGCCTCGTACATGGACATCAGCGTGGCCTGACCCATGGCCGCGAGCGCCTGGACCTCGGAAAGGTGGCGCGGACGTTTTTTGAGCCCGGCGGCGCGCATGCCCATGCCGACCGCGCCGGAGGACACGAGAATGACCTGGCGGCCGGATTCGCGAAGGGCGTGAATCTGCGTGACGAGGCGGGCGATGGCCGACTGGTCGGCGAGGAGGCGCGTCCCGACCTTCAGGACCACGCGGCGGCAGGATTTCAGAATCTGTTTTCTGGCCTGAATGGGGTCAAGCATGGGGCATCATTCCACAAAGAGGTCGCGGCTGGCGAACTTGGGGTCGCTGGTGAGGTTGACGCCGAGCTTGCGGAGACCGGCGGCGTCACCCTGCGCGGGCAGGTGCGACAGGTGCATTTCGCAGCCGCTGAGCTCGGAGAGATGGTTGAGCGCGAGTTTCGCGGCGGGGTTGGCCGTGGTGCTGACCGCGAGCGCGATGAGCGTTTCTTCGAGGTCGAGGCTGACGCGCGGGTTTTTCAGCATCTTCTTGAGGTGGGCGACCGAATCGATCACGTCGGGCGAGAGCAGGTCGAGTTCGTGCGGGAGGTTGGCGAGGGCCTTCAGGGCCTTCAGCACGCAGGCGGCCGCGGCGTGAAGCAGGGGGGAGTTCTTGCCGGTGATCATGCGACCGTCGGGAAGCTGGATCGCAGCGCCGCAGTAGAAGCCGTCGTTGCCGTGACCGGGCATCTGCGCGGCCTGCGCGGCGGTTTCGCGGGCGGGGATCACCACGGGGCGGTCCTCGCCCTTGATGCCGAGGTTGTCCATCATGATCTGCACGCGCTGAACGGTGTTGAGCTCGGTCGCGCCGACGGCGTACTCCGCGCTGTAGCGGAACCAGCGGCGGATGATCTCCTGCTTGGACGCCTCGCGGACGACCTCGTCGTTCGAAATCGCGAATCCGACGCGGTTCACGCCCATGTCGGTCGGGGACTTGTATACGTTGCCCTCGCCCATGATACGCGCCATGATGCGGCGGACGACCGGGAAGATCTCGATGTCGCGGTTGTAGTTGACCGCGGTTGTGCCGTAGGCGTCCAAGTGGAACGAGTCGACCATGTTCACGTCGCCGATGTCGGCGGTGGCGGCCTCGTAGGCGATGTTCACAGGGTGGTTCAGCGGCAGGTTCCAGACGGGGAACGTCTCGAACTTGGCGTAACCCGCGGCGACGCCGCGTTTGTGCTCGTGGTAGACCTGGGAGAGGCAGGTAGCCATCTTGCCGCTGCTGGGGCCGGGGCCGGTCACGATCACGATCGGGCGGTCGGTCTCGACGTACGGGTTCGCGCCGTAGCCGGAATCGCTCACGATGAGGTCGACGTCGGCGGGATAGCCCTTGATGGTCTTGTGCTTGTAGACGGCCACGTTGCGGCGTTCGAGCTTGGTGATGAAGTTGTTGACCGCGGGGTGGTCCTCGTAGCGGGTCACGACGACTGCCTTCACGCTGATGCCGAGCGAACGCAGGTTGTCCATGATGCGGAACGTGTCGGCGTCGTACGCGATGCCGAAGTCGGCGCGAATCTTCTTGCGTTCGATGTCGCCCGCGTAGATGCAGATCACGACGTCGATTTTGTCCTTCAGACGCTGGAGGAGCTTGAGCTTCACGTTCGGGTCGAAGCCGGGCAGGATGCGGGCGGCGTGGTAGTCGTAGGCCAGCTTGCCGCCAAATTCGATGTAGAGTTTGTTCTGGAACCGTTCTGCGCGGCGCAGGATTTCCGCGGACTGCTCCTCCAGGTAGCGAGTGTTGTCAAATCCGATTTCGTTCATCGTCGTTTCCGTGTTTTTTGCGGCTTTTCCGACCGCGTTTTTTTGATTTTTTCTAATCTAATAATATAACCGCAAAACAGGCAAGAATCAACCGGAAAACGCCGTTTTTTTCAGAGTGTTTCCCGAAAATAACGTCCGGGAAAAAGCGGGCGGCCCTTTTGTCGCGGAAAATGCGGCGCTTCGGGCGGTTTTTTGCATTTTTTCCCGGTTCCCGCTTGAAAAAACGCATTTTCCGTGCTAAATTAAACATCATTCTTCTTATGGCCGTGCCGGAACTCAGTTTGTTTTTCCCCGGCCATAGCCTATCCTTCCTTTGTCCGGGCAAGCATCATCGGCTTGTATCATTTTCCGGACGGGCCGGGAAGAGAAAGCGCACCCGCCGCGTTTCGGCGGAGCCGCGGATTCCCGGAAAAGGTCAACCACAAAGAAACCGCACGGAGACTGAAGAGTTGAAACCTCTTGCTCTGACCGGCGGAATCGCATGCGGAAAAACTACGGCGGGACGTTTCCTGATGGAAGCCGGATTCTCCCATATTTACGACACCGATGCGATCTGCCACGATTTGTACGACAATCCTACGCCGAACCTGCTGGACGGAATGCGGGAGAGCTGGGGCGATGCGATCATCGCCGACGGTTCGCGCATCGACCGGGCGGCGCTTTCGCGGCGGCTGTTCGCGGAGGAAGACCGCGCGGACGCTTTCGCGAAGCTGAACGCGCTGGTCCATCCGGCGGTGGAGCGGCGTCTGCGGGAGCTCATGCGCCGGGACGCGGTCCGCGAGGATGAACTGACGCTGGTCGAAGTGCCGCTGCTCTTTGAGATCGGCTGGGAAAGCCGTTATTCGCATACGATCGCGATCTGGTCGTCCCGCGAAACGCAGATCGCGCGCCTGATGGCCCGCAACGGCCTGACCCGCGAGGCGGCGGAAGCGCGCCTGGCGGTCCAGATGTCCGCCGACGCCAAACTCGCCCGCGCCGATTTCGGCCTCATCAACAATGGCGGCCCGGAGCACCTGCGGATGCAGTGTTTCGCGCTGGTCGCTCATTTGAAATCACTTGCAGCCTGAACCAATCCCCATTCCCGGAAAAACACTTGATGCCATAAATCATTTTTCATATTTCCGCTGAATCCGATTCCAACGAATCCGACCCGGCGGCCGGAAATCCGGACCACAAACAACGTCAACTAATTCAAATCAAACATAATCTACTTTGTATCTGTCAGAGAGGAAAAACGATGTCCGACGAACTGGAAAACATGCAGTCCGAACCCATCCTGAATGAACCTGTGCAGCCGGAAGCACCGACCGAATCCGCCGTCGATGCGGCAGGCGCCGAAGCGCCCGTGAAGAAAAAACGCCCGGTCGGCCGCCCCAGAAAAAAACGCGTTGAGGCCGAGGCCGAAGGCGCGCCCGCCGAAACCGCGGCGGAACCGGAATCCGCACCGGAGGAAAAGCCCGCCCGGCCGGTCTTCGGCTCGAAATCCGCCGCCCACGACGCCGCTCGCGACTCCGAACCGGAACCCGACTTCGGCGACGACGGCGATTACGACCCCACGTCCGTTCAGCATGTGGACTCCTTCACGCCGGGTTCCCGCGACGGCCTGAAGGTCGTTCGCACCTACAAGTTCAACCTCGACGATGACGACGACATGGACGGCGATTCTTCGTCCGAACAGGATTTCCCGAGCGGGATACGCCCGAACGATATCGTGGTCGCGGGCATGAACGAGACCGGCGGCGCGACCGTCGATCTCCCGCCCGATGACGACAGCATCGTCTACGTGCCGCCCGCGCCCGTTCAGAAGTCGTTCGCCCGCGACATGAATCGCGAAGCCCCGATGCCCGATTTCCCGGACGACGACATGGAGACGCGCGATCTGAGCGAACAGACGCCCGCCGAGCCGCGTCCGCGTCAGGACGAATCCGCGTCCGCGCCGCAACAGGAACAGTCCGCGCGACCCGCCATGCAGCAGAACCGGAACAACAATCAGCAGGGGCAGGGCGGTTTCCAGCAGCGCGGCGGCCACGGCCAGAATCAGCAGAACAATCAGCAGAACCAGCGCAACGGCAAGCATCAGCGCCAGTTCAACAATCAGAATCAGCAGAACAACAACCGCCAGTTCAACAACCAGAATCAGCAGCAGTTCCGCAAGCAGAACAATCAGCAGAACCAGCAGAACCAGAAGCGCCGCTTCCAGCCCGGCGGCAATGGCGGCTACAACGCCATGCGCCAGGGCGGCGACGATCCGACCTACGCCGAAATCCGACGTCTCATGAAGATGACGCAGCAGAACTTCAACAACGGTCCGCGCGTGGAGTACGACGAAAACGGCGAGCCGATTCCGCTGCCCACCCTGAATATCTCCGAGCTCCAGCAGAAATCCATCACCGAGCTCTGCCAGATGGCCCGCGACATGGGCATCGAAGGCGTCGGCGTGCTCGCCAAGTCCGAGCTCGTTTTCGAGATCATCCGCGCCAACAGCGAGAAAAGCATCCTCGTCGGCAGCGGCTTCCTGGAGGTCATGCCCGACGGCTTCGGCTTCCTGCGGTCCCCGTACTACAGCTACCTGCCGTCCGCCGAGGACATCTACCTCAGCCCGAACCAGGTCCGCCGTTACGCCGTCCGCACCGGCGACTTCATCGAGGGCGAAATCCGGCAGCCGCGCGAGAAGGAACGCTTCTTTGCGATGTTCCGCGTGACCAGCATCAACCACCAGTCGCCCGAATGCAAGCGCGACGTGATCCCGTTCAACGAGCTGAAGCCGTACTTCCCGACCCGCCGTCTCCTGCTTGAGACCACCCCGGACGAATTATGCGGTCGCATCGTCGACCTGGTGACGCCGATCGGCCTCGGCCAGCGCGGCCTGATCGTGGCGCCGCCGCGCACCGGCAAGACCGTGCTGCTTCAGAAAATGGCGAACTCGATCATCAAGAACAACCCGGACGTGATCCTGATCATCCTGCTGATTGACGAACGCCCCGAGGAAGTCACCGACATGAAGATGAGCGTGAGCTCGAACGCGGAGGTCGTGAGCTCGACTTTCGACGAGCCGCCGGAGCGCCATGTGCAGATCGCCGAAATGGTCATCGAAAAGGCCAAGCGACTCGTGGAATCCAAGAAGGACGTGGTGATCCTGCTCGACTCCATCACGCGTCTCGCCCGCGCCTACAACACGCTCCAGCCCCACAGCGGCAAGATCCTGACCGGCGGCGTCGACGCCAACGCGCTCCACAAGCCGAAACGCTTCTTCGGCGCGGCCCGCAATATCGAGAACTACGGCAGCCTCACCATCATCGCCACCGCGCTGATCGACACCGGCAGCAAGATGGACGAGGTCATCTTCGAGGAGTTCAAGGGCACCGGCAACATGGAGCTCCACCTCGACCGCCGCCTGGTCGACAAGCGCGTCTACCCCGCCATCAACATCGAGGCCAGCGGTACCCGCAAGGAGGAGCTGCTGCTCCACCGCGACGAGCTCCCGCGCGTCTGGACCCTCCGCAAGGCCATGACCGGCGTCCCGCCCGTCGAGGCCATGGAAGTCCTGATCTCCAAGCTCAAGAAGATGCCGACGAACGCCGAGTTCCTGATGTCCATGCCCGCCTCGAACTGAGGCGAATCATAAAACTCGCCGTCCGCGCCTCCGGCTGACGTTCGGCTTGCGCGGCGGCGGATCCCGTCCGTTTCCCGTTACGTTTCCCGTTCCGAAAACGCACTCCACACAACTCAGGAGGTTTGATGATGAAACACCTGTCCCTTCTGTCCCTATCGCTCCTTCTCGCCGGCATGATCGCCGCAAGTTCACTCGCTGCTCAGGACGCCGCACAGACGAAGATGCCTGAAAAAGCCGCGTCCGGCGAAAAGGCCGCATCCGATGAAAAAGATCTGGCCAGCGAAAAAGCCGATGTCGCCGATCCGTTTGCGCCGAAGCCGCCGGAAGGCATGGAGCTGGTCTGGAGCGACGAGTTCAGCGTGAACGGGCGTCCCGATCCGAAGAACTGGACCTACGAGACCGGATACGTTCGGAATCACGAGGCGCAGTGGTACCGTCCCGAAAGCGCGGAGGTCAAGGACGGCTGCCTGGTCATCACGGCCGAGCACCACAAACAGCCTCTGCCGAATCCGCGCGGGAACGGGCGCCGGTTCGGATTCGGCGGCGGCGGGGACAACCGCCCCATCGAATACACCTCCGCCTGCCTCATCACGAAGGGGCTGCACTCGTTCTGCTACGGGCGCATCGAAGCCCGCATCAAAGCGCCGCTGACAGAAGGCTCCTGGCCCGCGTTCTGGGCGCTCGGCGTCTCCGAGGGGTGGCCGGCCTGCGGCGAGATCGACATCTTCGAATACTACAAGGAAACGGTCCTCGCGAACTTTTGCTGGGCTTCGAACAAGGGCCAGTGGTCGCCCGAATGGAACACCGTCCGCAATCCGCTTAAAAAGTTTCAGAAAGACGACCCGGAATGGGCGAACAAGTTCCACGTTTATTCGATGGACTGGGACGAAAAGCGCATCGTGCTGTCGGTCGACGGCGTCGCGGTGAACGATTCCTCCATCGCCGAGGTCAAAAACGCGCGCTACCGTTCGGTCGAAAATCCGTTCCATCAGCCTTTCTACCTACTCGTGAACCTCGCGCTCGGCGGGGACAACGGCGGCGACGTGACCAAGATGCCGTTTCCCGCGTACATGTACGTCGATTATGTCCGCGTGTACCAGAAAAAGAAGTGACGCGGAACCGTCTGCCCGTGTTTCCTTCCCTCCGCAGAGGGAAAAAAAGGCGGAGACAGGCTTCGGATTTCTGTCAGGATTCCTTTTCTTCTGTGAAAGGGGAATCCGCCTTTGAAAGGAATCGCTGCATCCATGCCGTGCGGTAAACCGGGCTCATCATCCATTCCCGCAGACAGTCGATCAGCCAGCATCCGGTAAAGATTGCTGCGATCACGCCGAGCTCACATGGAAGAAAAAGCGGTGACTCCCGCCATTTTTCAATATGAAACCATGACCACATGACGGGGACCAGATACGGCACCTGATGCAGGACATAAATGCCAAGCGTGTTCCGGGCGATCCTGTTGATTGCGGGTGACGAGAAATGAAACGAACGGAACAGGAAAAAGAGGGAACCCGCCATGCCGATGCAGAAAGCCGATCCGAGATCTCGGAAGAGAACGGTTTGAATGTCGTGCAGTTTGCGGAGCGGATAATCCGCATGGATCCAGTGTCCTGCAAAGCAGACGGCCAGGCAGAGCGCCGCACACCCGGCAATCAGCGCCAGGATACATAACACCGCACGGTTCCGGTCTGCAAAAAACGGTTCGCGGATTTGTTTCCAGTACCCCGCAATCAGGTAGAGCGCAACCATCCAGGACATGTCGGATTTGACGACATACCTCTCATAGACGGAAAAACCGGGGAGCAGGTTTTCGACCGTAGGCAGAAAAACAAACACGATCAGCAGAATCCAGTAGAGAATCCGGTATCTGCGTGGAGAAAGACTCCGTATCAGCGTATTTAGAAACGGCGACAGAAGAAGAAGAAACAGATAGCAGCTGACGAACCACAGCGGACTGGAAGAGAATGGTGAAAATGCGAAAAGCAGATTTTTCAGGGAAGCTGCCCGCGGATTTGCGTTCAGGAGCAGGATTACCAAAGAAACGGTGACCGTGTAGAACAGCGTTGTCAGATAGAGCCGGATGAAGCGTATGCTCTTGAACGGCAGATCGATCAGAAACCATGCGCCGATCAGGATAAAAACGTCGACGCCTGAGCGTCCGAAACTGCCGAGGAACATGGCAAAAAACGAAGACCAGGAATCGAGAGGCGCCGATGCGATGGCGGTCTGCGTTTCGAAATGATAGGCGATGATCGCCAGCATGGCGATGATCCGGAGCAGTTCAAGATTGGAGTCGCGCTGTCTTGATGCGGTCATGGAAAACCTTTTTTCGGTCTTGCGGTTTTTATGATTTCTTAAATCTTTCAAAAGAAGAGCGCTGCACCGAGGACCGGTGCGGCGCCCGTATTTGAGAAGAAATCAGCGGATCATTCGGCGAACTTGATCCAGTCGATGTACATGAGCAGGCCGCTGCGCATGTTCACGACGAGGTCGTGCACGCCGGTCATCTGCGTGGTGACCGGGGACTTCACTTCCTGCCATTCGCCGCCGCCCTTGCCGGGGATGTCGACGGTCGCGATGACCGGGCCTTCGAGGGAGTCGGCATGGATTTCGACTCTGCCGCCGACGTTGGACTGCACGCGCATGAGCACGCTGGCGAGGGGCTTTTCGCCGAAATCGACGCGGTCGTATTCGACCCAGATCGGATTGCGGGAGCTGTCGTTGTTGCGGAAGACGGTCTTCCAGCCTTCGAACGGGGATTCGGTGCGGAGGAACT
>Ga0265301_10005901_pt1 | contig 11886 bp, 11 predicted proteins | sample AusTroGonzalo_MG_2_FD_193488 | JGI IMG/M metagenome (GOLD analysis project Ga0265301, IMG submission 193488) | Bovine rumen microbial communities from tropical cattle in Woodstock, Queensland, Australia - Gonzalo_04 | ecosystem: Host-associated > Mammals > Digestive system > Stomach > Rumen ...
AAGGAAAACAGGAAGAAGTACCGAAATACCGGCCGCGAATCCACGAAATCTGCCTTGCAGCGCGTTCTGAGCGTATTCGCGGCAGAAACACAAAAAGGGGCCCCCAATGGTAGGCGACCCTTTTCTCGGATGGGTAAACAGTCTGTGGCCTATGCCACACGGGGAACTACGTTATCTTTCGAAAACGGGTTCGGATGGTTTCCTTCGTAACCCTCAGGACTTTTGAGATGGTCCTGGCTGTTTCCTTGACAAGTTTGAATTCCAAACTGATGTCGAGGGACAGTTTAGTTTTGAATTTGGCCATAGTTGTGATAGGTAATGTAAATGATTATTGAAACCATTGGATTGGAATGGAGCCCGTTGCTCCGGGAGTACGCATCCGATTATAAAAAAGTAGAGCAAATCCCGGTTAAAGGAAATGCTCTATTTAGTTTTGCCCTTTCTCAAGGGGCTTACCTATCACATTGCAAAGATAGAGCTATTTTCCGTTTTTCCAAAACTATTATGGCCGTTTTACAACGGTCTATCGTGACGGCAAATCTACTAACAATCGGCCGGACGATGCAAGTATCAGGGACGAAAACCGCGAAGATTTAACTGTTTTTTACGACTTTTAATGTTTTTAAATGTGAATCGGTTGAATAATCAGGTGTCCACAAATTGTTTTCATAGTACAAAAGAGTCTTATTTGGGAAATCCCCCGCTAATCCGTAACTTTGTGGCCGATATGGCAGACAATGACTGGAAAGCGCGTCTGGGGGTGGTGTACTCCACCAATCCGGACTTTCAATACACTACCGCAAAGGCGGAGGAGGCGGCTACCCTGGAACCGGGGAAGCAGCGCCTCATCGTGGGCATTGACCGGCGCAACCGGGGCGGCAAGCAGGTGACGCTCATTTCCGGTTTCGTGGGGGCCGATGAAGATCTCAAGGCCCTGGCCAAAACCCTCAAGACCAAACTGGGGGTGGGCGGCAGTGCCAAGGAAGGGGAAATCACCATCCAGGGAGACTTCCGGGACAAGGTGACGGAGCTGCTCAAGCAACTGGGATACAACGCAAAACGCGGCAACTGACATGTGGGAGACTCCCTTCAAGAGCGGTGAGCTCCTTATGGAGCAGAGTCCTTCCCAGGCTGTGGAAACGGCGGTGGGAACGCCCTGGCTCATGGGCATCCTGGTTACTTTCTTTGTCTTGCTTGCTATACTGGAATTCAGGAGTATCGTTCATGTGGCTCCTTTTCTTTGGGACAGTGTGTTCCGGGCCCGGGGCAGCATAGCGCTGGAGAACAATGTGCGGGTGGCCCGGGAGCGGGACCAGCTGACCAGAATACTGATGATTCCAGCCATCCTGTTCATGTACCGTTACCGGCTATACAACGCGCGTTTCCTGCAATCGCTTACCGACAACTGGCGACTGGCCGCCGTGGCAGGGGTCTTTATAGCTTTCATGCTTTTGAGGCTGTTCATGTACCTCATTTGCAAGCCCCGCCGGCGTGCCGATACCTACCGGATGGCTCACCGCGCCGGATTCACCTTCTTCATCTCACTCATGCTTCTTGCTATAAGCGGGGTGGTTGTTCTGTACTTTTTGCGGGCCAATGATTTTATAATCAGGACTTTCCTGTATTCGCTGGCCGTGTTGGCCTATTTGACGTTTCTGGTTCGAAAAACACAAATTTTGTCTATATCTTGCAAACCTTTGCCAACTTTTTTGTACCTTTGCGCGCTTGAATTTCTGCCCACTGGCATTCTTATAGCCACGGCAGTGTTGTTGTAGTGAAGAGAACTTAGCAAAAATGAGCATCAAGAACATCCTGATTTCGCAGAAGGCTCCCCGTGTCCTTACTCAGTATCAGAACGTTACAGAGAAGTTCGGCGTTAACTTCGAGTTTTGTCCCTTCTTTGTGGTAGAACCCCTTTCGTCCCGTGAATTCCGGGCGCAGCGTATCAATCTGCTGGATTATACCGCCATCGTTTTCTCGTCCCGCCATGCTATTGACGCTTTCTTCCAGCTGGCCGAGGAACTCCGGATTAAAATTCCCGAGACCATGAAGTATTTCTGCACTACGGAAGCCGTGGCCATGTATCTGCAGAAGCATATTGTCTATCGCAAGCGCAAGATTTTCTACGGAACCGGCACTCCGGAAAGCCTGGTGGCCCTTGTCGGCCCCAAGCACAAAGGGGAAAAGTTCCTTATCACCATGTCGGATTCTTCATCGGCCGATGGTCTCACTTCGCAGTTCCAGGCGCATAAGCTGGACTATACCACCGGCGTTTTTGTGAAGTCCGTGAGTCAGGATCTGCACGAAAAGAACCTGCAGGACTACGACATGATAGTTTTCTACAATCCTGCCGACGTAAAGTCGCTGCAGGAGAATTTCCCCGACTTCAAGCAGGGGGATATCAAGATGGTGTCCTACGGAAAGTCCATCGTGAAGGCCATGGAAGAAGCCGGCCTCAGGATAGACGTGAAAGCCCCCTCCCCGGAGGCTCCGTCGGTGGCCAGCGCCATTGAACTTTATCTGGAAAGCCTTAAATCATGACGGATGAAACCCTCTCCAAGTCTGAGCGGCTCTGTGGCAAGAAAGCTGTGGAGGCACTTTTCGGGCAAGGAAAGGGAGGTGTAAAAGGTTGTCTCCGTTACCGCTATCTGCTGCGCGGTGACCAGGAGCCTTCCCGTATTTTGGTTTCCGTGCCCAAGCGCAGTTTCAAGCGTGCGGTAAAGCGGAACCTTCTCAAACGCCGCATCCGCGAGTCCTATCGCCGGCAAAAGGCCCTCCTGCCCGCCGGTACCGACATTCTCTTTATCTATAATTCGGCCGAGGTGCTTCCTTATGCCGATATCTACGCCGACATGACGGCGGTCCTTACCTCTTTGGGGCGGTGAACTGGTTGAAGACCATACTCATTGCGCCGTTTGTGCTCTTGATCAAGTTCTATCAGGTGTGCATCAGTCCGTTTACTCCGCCCAGCTGCCGTTTCACGCCCACCTGTTCCCAGTATGCCCTGGAGGCCTTCCGCAAGTACGGCCCTTTCAAGGGGTTGTACCTGGCCGTCCGGCGCATCCTCCGCTGCCACCCCTGGGGTGGAAGCGGATACGATCCTGTACCGTAATGCCTAAGAAAGAAAACATACAGAACATGTTCGACGGCATTGCTCCGTCGTACGACAAGCTCAATCACATCCTCAGCCTGGGGGTGGACAAGTGCTGGCGCCGGCGGGCGCTCAAGGAAACGGTGGACGGCAGCGTCCAGCAAATCCTGGACGTAGCCTGTGGCACGGGAGACAGCACCATCGCCCTGGCCAAGGGTGCCGGTCTGGGCAGCCGCATCACCGGCGTGGACATTTCGGAGGGTATGATGGCCCTCATCATGCGAAAGGCCGCCCGGGAAGGGGTGCACGACCGCATTCGCCTTCAGGTGGCCGACGGCGAAGCCCTGCCCTTTGCCGATGAGAGCTTCCATCGGGTCACCTGCGCCTTCGGTATCCGGAATTTTGAGCACAAACTCCAGGGCCTGAAGGAGTTCCGGCGGGTGCTGAAGCCCGGCGGCAAGGCGGTGATCCTGGAACTGTCCGTTCCGGACAACCCTACGGTCCGCAAATTCTACGATATTTATTTCATGCACATCATGCCCTGGATTGGCGGGCTGGTCTCCGGCGACAAATCGGCCTACAAGTATCTGCCGAATTCGGTGCATGCCTTCCCCCCTCCCGACGATTTCTGCCTGCTCATGCGCTCAGCCGGTTTCCGGAATGTGCGTTATAAGACCCTGAGCATGGGTTTATGCCGGCTTTTCATTGGGGAATGGTAAAATAATCGTATCTTTGTAGGCGTAACTGTTAAAATCTAAACCCTATGTCCAATTACTTCTACGATATGGTCCCCAAGGAAGAACTGGAGCGCATGCCCTATCTTCCCACACTGGGAGAATTCGTGGATTGGATGGGTAAGACCTATGCCGATCTTCCTGCCCTTTCCGACCAAACCAATACCATTACTTATAAGGAGATGTGCGAGCGCATAGCCCGCCGTCGCGCTTTCATCAATGGCCTGGGTTTGCCCAAAGGATCCCATATTGCCATCTTCGACCGTAACAGCCAGGATGCCATAGAGCTTTTCTTCGCCATTACATCGGCCGGCTATGTGGCCATGGTATTCCCTTCTTCCCTGCCGGAAATGGCCGTGGTGGGCTCCTGCATGAAGTTTGACATTGCCGCTATCTTCGTGCGCGAGGAATTCATGCCCCTCACCGCCAAACTGCAGAATGTGAAGGTGCTGCCCGCCGCAAGCATAGCGGAGGAATCGGCCCCGGTCACCATCGCAGATAAGGAACAGCCCGCCGCCATTTTCTTCACCGGCGGTACTACCGGCAGCCCCAAGGGAGCCGTTCTCAGCCACCGCGCCTTCATGCGGGGCGGCTACAACGCCATCTTCAAGCCCGGCAAGGTAATTGGCGTACACCGCTATATTGCCCTGCTTCCGCTAAGCCACGTGTTCGGCATCATCGCCGGCACCATGGGCTGCTTCTACACGGGCAATCTGCTGTTTACCTGCGAGGATATGAAGGCTACCATCGGCAAACTGCCGGTAATCAAGCCCACCCTGCTGGTTATCGTTCCCGGTATCTGCGACATTCTGGCTGGCCTGGTGAAGATGTACGGTCCGCAGTTCCTCGGCGGCCAATTAAGGATGATTATATCCGGTGCCGCCAATGTGCCCCCGCGCCTGGTGAATATCTTCTCCGGTCTGGGCGTGGAGTTCTGCTTCGGCTACGGCCTTACGGAAACCGCCAACCTCACCTCGGCCAATGCCGATGCGGTGGCGCACCCCACGTCTATCGGTAAAATCTATCCCGGCCAGGAAACCAAGATTGTGGACGGCGAGCTCTGGGTCAAGGGTGATAATCTGTTCTCCGGCTATTATAAGGACCCGGCCCGTACGGCCGAAGCCCTTACGGAAGACGGATGGCTCCGTACCGGAGACCTGTGCCATTTTGACGAGGACGGATACCTGTATATCACCGGCCGCATCAAGAACCTCATCATCCTTTCCAACGGAGAGAATGTAAGCCCGGAGGCGCTGGAAGAGCCGTTCTATGCCGATCCTTGCGTGCGCGATGCCATGGTAAAGGAAGACAGTTTAATGGACAAGCAAGTAATTGCCGTTGAAATACTTCCGTTCATGCCGGCTTTCGACGGCAAGCCTTGGGAAGAGGTAGAGGATTATATGACCAAACTGGTTAAGAAGATAAATGCCGATCTTCCCACTACCCATCAGATTATGAAGGTTACCGTACGCAAAGAAGACTTCAAGCGTACCGGCAGCATGAAAGTGGCCCGCGTATGACCAGGGAAGAAGTATTTGAAGGATTGAAGGAAATCCTTGCCATCATCCGCCCCAATACGGATATCAGTAAGGCAAATTTCGATACGGAGCTGGTGCGTGAGCTGGGCATAGACTCGCTCACCATGCTCCTCCTTTCCCTTGCGGCCGAGGAAAAATTCAAAATGAAATTCCCCGACGGGGAGGCTGCGCCCACCACCGTAGGGGAAGTGTGTGATTCCGTACTGAAGGCGCTGGCCTAAAGCACTTTTACAAAACTCCTGCGCCGCTGGTAGGGCTGCGGGTTGTAGTCTCCGAACAGGGTCTGCACCTTGTGGTTGTCTTCCAGTTGCGGGTTCAGATACAACCGCTTGATTCCCAGGCGGTTGTAATTTTCATGTAAGTACTTGAACATGAGCAGGGCCGCTCCCTTGGCCTGGTATTCCGGCAATACGCCGATGAGCAGGCCCTCGGCCTCGTGGTTCTTTTTGGGGTTCAGCTGCGGAAGGATATGCATCCAGCCGAAGGGGAAGATGCGTCCCTTGGCCTTGCGGATACCGGAACTGATGTGCGGGACCGTGACGGTGAAAGCCACCAGTTTGTCTTCTTCGTTCACCACCAGGGCCACCATGTCTTTGTTCAGCACGGGGACGTACTGTTTCACATAGCCGTCTATCTGTTCCTCCGAAAGCTTGGAATACTCGTACAGCTGGGCGAAGGCTTCGTTCAGCACATGGAACATCTCCCGTCCGCGGCGGGCCATTTTCCGGATGGTGTCGGCCGTGTAGATGTGCAGGCCGTACCGCTTTTCCACCAGGGAGGCATATTGCATCATCGGCGGAAGGGTGGGGCTGAATTCTATGTAGCGCTGGGTCCAGTCGGCATCCTTGGTAAAGCCCATCCGTTCCAGGTATTCGCCGTAATAAGGATAGTTGTAAATGACGGTGAAGGGGCTTTCCTTCTCGAAACCTTCCACCAGCAGGCCTTCCCGGTCCATGTCGGTGAAGCCCAGGGGCCCTTTAATCTTCTGGGCGCCCCGTTCCTTGCCCCAGTCGGCCACGCGGTCTACCAGCGCCTTGGCCACCTGGAAATCTTCAATGAAGTCCATCCAGCCGAAGCGAACCACCTTTTCGCCCCATTTTTTGTCGGCATTGTGGTTGATGATGGCGGCAATCCGTCCTACTACTTCGCCTTCCCGAAGGGCAAGATACAGTTCCCGCTCGCAAAAGGCCAGGGAGGGATTCTCGTCTCCCAGGGATTTATATTCATCGTCTTCCAGGGCAGGGACCCATTTGTCGCAACCCTTGTAAAGATCCAGAGGGAAGTGGATAAACTGCTTAAGCATCCGTCGCCCCTTTACAGGGACGATTTTCAGGCAGGTTTCAGCTTTCATTGTACACGGTTTAGGCTACAAATATAACCAGAATTATTGTTATCTTTGCAAATTGCCGTTAAAAAGACAACAATGGACAAGAAAACATTCGACAAATGGAACTGGATAGTAGCCCTGGCCGTACTGGTTGTTTCCGGGGCCACCTATCTTGCCACCATAGAACCCACCGCGTCGTTCTGGGACTGCGGAGAATTCATAGCATCGTCCTATAAACTGGAAGTGGGACACCCCCCGGGAAACCCGGTGTTCCAGCTGCTGGCGCGTTTCTTTACCATTGGGGTAAAGCCGGAGCATGCCGCCGTGGCTGTAAACGCCATGAACGCCATCCTGAGCGCCCTCACCATCTTCTTCCTGTACCTCACCATCGTCTTCTTTGCCAAGAGGCTGGTGATTGGCCGGGCATTTGTGCCCGCCCGAGCATCGGCAAAATTATTCGCGGAGGCGGGTACAAACGCCCCTGCCGGTAATAATAACGTCCCGGAACAATTCAGCACAGCTCAAGCTATCGCCATCTTCGGCTCCGGGGCTATAGGTGCTTTGGCGTACTGCTTCAGTGACACCTTCTGGTTCAGCGCCGTGGAGGGCGAGGTGTATGCCATGAGCTCCCTCTTCACCGCCCTGGTGTTCTGGGCCATGTGCCGCTGGTACGAAACGGCCGACCGGCCCCATGCCAACCGCTGGATTGTGCTCATCGCCTTCCTGATGGGCCTCAGCATCGGCGTGCACCTGCTCAACCTCCTTACCATCCCGGCCTTCGTATTCATGTACTACTACCGGAAGAACGAGGATAAAAAGCTGCCTTTCAAGAAGCTGGTTGGCATTTTCCTCATCGGCGTGGTAATCGAGTTCCTGCTGGTGTACCTCTTTATTCCGTACCTGCCCAAGCTGGCGGCTTTCTTCGACCGCATCTTCGTGAACGGCTTCGGCCTGCCGTACAACAGCGGCGCCCTGTTCTTTATGGTGGCGCTGCTGGCGCTGTGCTTCTGGGGCCTGTTCAGCACGCTCAAGAGCGACAAGGTGTTCCTGAATACGGTGCTCCTGTGCGTCACCACCCTGGTCATCGGCTTTTCGCTGTTCTCCATAGTAATCATCCGTTCCAGCGTAAAAACGCCCACCAACGAGTATCAGCCCGATAATCCTTACACCCTGGTCCGTTACCTGAGCCGGGAACAGTACGGCAGCACGCCGCTGGTTTACGGGCAGTACTTCGACGCTCCGTACGACCTGAAGGTGGATAAATACTGGGCTCCGCTCAACGGTAAATACGTGCATGTAGATTCCCCGGCCGATGCTGAATACCGCCAGGAAGGCAAGATGCTGTTCCCGCGCATGTGGTCCGGCGCCGACCAGCGATACATCGATTTTTATCAGATCTATACCGGCGGAAAGGGAAAGCGCATAAAGGACGCTACTTACCGTAAGCCCACCTTCGGCGCCAATATGGCCTATTTCTTTGACTATCAGCTCAACTGGATGTACTGGCGCTATTTCATGTGGAACTACGTGGGCCGGCAGAACGAGATTCACAGCCCCACCCCCGGCGAGCTGTTCTATGGCAACTGGGAAAGCGGTATCGGCTTCATCGACCAGCTCCGGCTGGGCGACCAGTCCGACGCCCCCGCCGTGCTCAGCGAGAACAAGGGCAAGAACCACTACTTCTTCCTGCCGCTGCTGCTGGGCCTGCTGGGCCTGGTGTTCCAGTTCGACCGGGACAAGCGCGGAAGCTGGCTGGTGTTCCTCATGTTCTTCATGACGGGCATAGCCATTGTGCTGTACCTGAATCAGCCGCCGTACCAGGTTCGTGAGCGGGACTACGCCTATGCGGGCTCGTTCTACATGTTCGCCATCTGGATCGGCCTGGGCGTCGCCGCCCTGTACGACTGGCTTTCCCAGGCCGTCAAGGGCCGCGAGAAGGCGGTGGCCATCGGCGTTTCCGTGCTTTGCCTGGGCGTTCCCGCCCTCATGGCCGAAGAAAACTGGGACGACCACGACCGTTCCCACCGCTACACCTCTACGGAGATGGCCGCCAACTACCTGAATTCGGTAGGGCAGAACGGCCTCCTGGTTACCCACGGCGACAACGATACCTTCCCGCTGTGGTATGCGCAGGAAATTGAAGGCGTCCGCACCGACGTGCGCGTAGTGAACACCTCCCTGCTGGGCACCGACTGGTATATCGACCAGATGAAGTGGGCCTGCAACAAGAGCGCTCCGCTGCCGCTGACGGTTCCCCAGTCGCAGTACCTGTACGGCACCAACGAGTTCGTTTATATCACCTACGACGACGGTTCCCCTATGATGCTGTCCGACGTTATGGACATCTTCAAGGATCCCAAGATGAAGGTAACCCTGAACGACGGTACCAAGCTGGATTTCATCTGCGCCCGCAAGCTGGTGATGCCGGTGAACAAGGAGAACTGCCTCAAATATGGCATTGTGCCCCAGAAGTTTGCCGATATGATTCCGGACGAGATTATGCTCACCATCCCGGAAGAGAAGAACTACATTACCAAGCCGGAACTGTTCATGCTGGACCTGCTGTCCAATTACCAGTGGGACCGTCCGCTGAGCGTGCTCAACATGGGCGGTGACCTGAAGGTGGGCATCAAGGACTACCTGATGTACGACGGCTATTCGTACCGCTTCACCCCCATCCGGAACCAGATTTCGTCCACGGATCCCGGCATTGTGGATGCCGATGAACTTTATGGCCGGATGAAGGACCTGTACAAGTGGGACGCCCTCAAGCGGGACGACTATTTTGTGGACTATCAGAACATGTACACCTTCCTGGGTGTGCTCAGCCAGCGCCAGCTGTTCGTGACCACGGCCCGCGCCCTTCTCGGCGAGGGAGAGAACGAAAAGGCCATGGAGATGCTGGACCTGTGCCAGGAACGTTTTCCGGAGAGCAATTTCCCGCTGGAGAGCATTCCGCTGGGCTTCTCGGGCAACGACTACATGGTGGCCCAGATGGTGGAATTCTACTATTACCTGGGCGCAACCGACAAAGCCCGTTCCCTGGCCCGCCGCATGTGCGACGCCCTGCAGGAAACCGCCGCCTTCTACCTGGACTGGGGCGACCTGGGTTCGTCCGAATTCGAAACGGCCGGCCGCGTACTGCTGTACATTGCCGACATCATGAAGGATTACGGAGACCAGGAACTGGCCAACGCCCTGCTGGACCGCTTTGACTCCCTGCTGAAGGGCGTCACCGGCTCCTACGACCTGGAGCTGGGTGACGACACCCTCACGATAGGGAAGTAAGTTTCTGATTCATAGCTTATTAACGATTTCTCCCTGTGTCAAAAGGCACAGGGAGAAATGTTTAACTGCCTCACAGGCAGGTATTTCCATTCTGGGGGCTTAGTCCTGGATGGCAGCGATGCCGGGGAGGATCTTGCCTTCGATGGCTTCCAGCATGGCGCCGCCGCCGGTGGATACGTAGCTCACCTTGTCGGCATAGCCCATCTGGGTAACGGCAGCCACGGAGTCACCGCCGCCCACCAGGGTGTAGGCACCGTTCTTGGTGGCTTCGGCCAGGTCTTCGGCAATCTGCAGGGTACCCTTGGCAAAGTTGGGCAGCTCGAACACACCTACCGGTCCGTTCCAGAGGATGGTCTTGGAGGAGAGGATAATCTTCTTCCAGATTTCCAGGGATGCCGGGGAAGCGTCCATGCCCTCCCAGTCGTCCGGAATCTGGTCGATGGGGAACACCTTCTGGGGCGTATCGTTGTCAAAAGCCTGACCGCAGACGGTGGCAACGGACAGCGAGAGGTTTACACCGCGCTCCTTGGCTTCCTTCATGATTTCCAGTGCATCGGGAATGAGTTCGTCCTCGTGCAGGGACAGGCCGATTTTACCGCCCTGGGCCTTGATGAAGGTATAACCCATGCCGCCGCCGATGATCAGGTTGTCCACCTTGCCCACCAGGTTTTTGAGAACGGCCAGCTTGGAGCTTACCTTGGAACCGCCGATGATGGCAGTGAGCGGGCGCTGGGCATTCTTGAGCACATTGTCAATGGCCTTGATTTCGCCTTCCATCAGGTAGCCGAACATCTTGTCGTTGGGGAAGTATTCGGCGATGAGGGCGGTGGAGCCGTGGGCGCGGTGAGCCGTGCCGAAGGCGTCGTTGATGTAGCAGTCGGCATAGCTGGCGAGGGTTTTCACGAACTCCTTCTGGGAGGCCTTTACGGCAGCCTTGGCGGCTTTCTTTTCCTCGTCGGAAGCATCCTCGGCCAGGCCGCGGGGCTTGCCTTCTTCCTCGGCATAGAAGCGGAGGTTTTCCAGCAGGAGGGCCTCACCGGGCTTCAGGGCATCGGCCTGGGCCTTGGCCTTCTGGCAGTCGTCGGCAAACTGGACGGGTACGCCCAGGCATTCGCTTACGCGGTCAACGATGTGCTTGAGGGAGAATTTGGGATCCACCTTCTTGGGGCGGCCCAGATGGGACATGATGATGAGGGAACCGCCCTCGGCCAGCACCTTCTTGAGGGTGGGCATGGCACGGCGGATGCGGGTGTCGTCCGTAATCTCGAAGTTTTCGTTGAGGGGAACGTTGAAGTCTACGCGCACGATGGCCTTTTTGCCTTTGAAATCGTACTTGTCAATGAATTGTTGCATAAGTATATCGATTATAAATATATTGTCCAGTCCACAAAGATAGCTATCTTTGTAAAAAATTCAAAAAGTATGGCTGTCGAATTCCCTGCGTCTTACTGGAAAGACTACGAGCTGCTGGACTCCGGAAACGGAGAAAAGCTGGAACGCTTCGGCAAATATGTGCTGCGCCGGCCGGAACCCAAGGCCCTTTGGCATCCGTCCCTTCCGGAGGCGGAGTGGAAGCGCCTGTGTCATGTGACGTTTGTGCCCGGCGCCGGCTTCGGCAAGGCCGGGAAGGAAGACAGCGGCACCTGGGACCGGCACCGGAAGATGGAAGACCAGTGGGGCATTCCCTACAACGGACAGCCGGATGCCGAAACCCACGCCGCCAGCGATTTGCACCTGAGTCTCCGCCTGGGACTCACCTCCTTCAAGCACGTGGGCGTTTTCCCCGAGCAGGCGCCCAACTGGGAATTCATCTATAAGGAAACGGGCCGATTGTGCCGCATCCACAAAGCCAACGGCCTGCCCGCCCCCAAGGTGCTGAACCTCTTTGCCTATACGGGCGCCGCTTCA
>Ga0265301_10005904_pt1 | contig 11882 bp, 9 predicted proteins | sample AusTroGonzalo_MG_2_FD_193488 | JGI IMG/M metagenome (GOLD analysis project Ga0265301, IMG submission 193488) | Bovine rumen microbial communities from tropical cattle in Woodstock, Queensland, Australia - Gonzalo_04 | ecosystem: Host-associated > Mammals > Digestive system > Stomach > Rumen ...
CCATGCTGATGGGCGAGGACGTGGGGACACGCCGTGAATTCATCGAGCGCAACGCCACTTATGCCAACATTGATGCATAATCAAGTTCGCAGCAAATTGAGAATTGAAAATTGAGAATTGAGAATTAACAAGCACCTGCGTTAATTCCCGCGACATTAAAAGGCGTTCGAGAATCTTTTCGAACGCCTTTTATAATTTTCAATTTTCAATTCTCAATTTTCAATTGTGACACAATAGGGACAGTCCCCTTTGTGCCATTTTACAAAAAAAGGTTGGAAAAATTCCAACCTGTTTTTAATCCAAAAATGGCACAAAGGGGACTGTCCCTATTGTGTCACGCGAGCTTAGCGATGTGAGCGCAGAGCTTTGACTTGAGGTTAGCGGCCTTGTTCTTGTGGATGAGCTTGGTCTTGGCTAACTTATCAAGCAACTTCTGAACCTTAGGATAGGTTGCTACAGCCTCCTCCTTGTTGGTCATGGCGCGAAGCTGACGAACTGCATTACGCATGGTCTTTGCATAATAACGGTTGTGAAGTCTTCTCTTCTCGCTCTTTCTGATAGCCTTCAAGGCTGATTTGTGGTTTGCCATTATAAATTCGTTTTTTTATTGTTTCAATTTGTAGCGCGTATGAGAGTCGAACTCATCTTGCAAGAATGAAAATCTTGAGTACTAGCCGATATACGAACGCGCCATCCTTTCTGGTAAGCCTCAAGAGGCTGCCCTATAAAGCGGATGCAAAAGTAGTTACATTTTTCCAAACCGCAAACAATCTCCCTGAAATTTTTAGAATATTAAAAGTTTTGCCTGCAATTGACATTATTGACTATTTTTGCACATATAAACGAACGACAGCAGTGTATATACCGGAAAGAGGTATAATGATAGGTGCAGTCCGTCACAATGACAGGACCAGCATTGCGCATATATTCACAAGCGCCCACGGCATGGTGCCGTTTGTCTGGTTCATGTCAGGCAGTGGCAAGAATGTGAGCCGGAACACCCTGCTGCAGCCCCTTACCCAACTGGAATTCCAGGCCGAATACGTACCCACGGAATCACTGCAACACATAAAAGAGATTAAGAACTGCGCCCCATACAGGGACATTCCGCGCAATCCCATGAAAAGCGCCATAGCGCTATTCCTCTCAGAATTCCTCACATATGCACTAAAGGGTGAGCAGGACAACACTCCCCTATTCAATTATCTGACCGAATCCCTTGACTGGTTAGATGCGGCCCCACAAGGTGACTACGCCAACTTTCACATAGCGTTCATGATCGGTGTTGCCGCATATATCGGAATTTGCCCTAATGCCGATGATTACAGTCCCGGCTATGTGCTTGATTTGAGGGAGGGCTGCTTCTGCGCATTGGAACCAAAGCATACGGAATGGCTTGCCCCTGAACTGTCATACAAACTTAACCTACTGATGAAGTCAGGCTTTGACAGAATCAAAGACGCACCCCTGACAGGTCAGGAGCGCGTCATTCTGTTGCATGCATTGAACAACTGGTTCAGGCTGCATGTACCGGCTTTTCCGGTACTCAAATCAATTGAAGTCCTTGAGACTGTATTCGATTAGGCTCTCAAGGCCTTGATCTCATTGAGATTGGTAAGATTACGCAGATATGTAGGTGATGCCTCCAATGCATCAATCAAAGCATCATTGTCAAGATCCGCATCTGACATATCATACAGATAAAGTTGTTTCTTGTCAACACGGTCACCGTAAATATCCTTTATGACACGGTCTGTCTCCTCCTCATCATCCATCATAGGAATGCTCTCCATTCCGAATCCGGTAGCAAGTACGGTAATCTTGACCTCATCGGTCAGAGTATCGTCATTGGCAAGACCCCAAATAACCTCAATGTTCTTATCCTCAAACTTGTCCATAAAGTGACGGACCTCATTCATCTCATCAAGCATGAGCTGATACTCAGCCTGATTGCTCTGATAAATGTTGAACAGGATTTTCTTGGACCTGTGGATATCATTGTTGTACAGCAACGGTGATTTCAGCGCAGAATCAAACGCCGTATTCACACGGTTTTCACCCTTGGCTATACCAGTACTCATTATTGCCACTCCACCGTTGCTCAATATCTTCTTGACATCACGGAAATCAAGATTTATTATACCACGGCAGGTTATCAGTTCTGCAATGCTCTTGGTGGCAGTGGTAAGTGTCTCATCAACGTGCTTGAATCCGGTAGCTACACTCTTGTCCGGGTAAATATCCAACAGTTTCTCATTACTTATTACCAACAAGGCATCAACATATTGTGACATCTCCCTGACGCCCTTGAGCGCCTGTTTGATTTTGGGACGCATCTCAAACTTGAACGGAATGGTTACGATACCCACAGTCAGTATTCCGCATTCCTTGGCACAACGGGCTATGACAGGGGCCGCACCTGTACCGGTACCACCACCCATTCCGGCTGTAATGAATACCATCTGGGTATCATCCTTGAACTGAGCTTTAATGTCATCTATGCTCTCCTCGGCAGCCTTACGTGCAACCTCAGGATCATTACCTGCACCCAGGCCATTGGTAGTCTGTTTGCCAAGCTGAAGCTTGATGGGTATATCAGAATCGGCAAGAGCCTGCTGGTCAGTATTGGCAATGACGAACACTACGTCATGAATACCCTCACGAAACATGTTCTTGACAGCATTGCCTCCGCCACCGCCTACACCGATAACCTTGATTATCTTACGTGATTCAGTAGGAAAATCAAACGGAAGAATCTTGTTCTCCTCAAAGTCTTTTATATCCTGGTTCATAGCCGTTACTTTTAAGATCTGTTATCGGTATTGTCCGTTTCCTTACGTTCTTTGTCCTCACTGTCATCAAAGAAGTTCTCGCTCATATTCATGAAACTCTCGTACCAACGCTTGAACACGCTGTTTTTCTTTTTTCCACCTTGAGGAGCCTCCTCTTCTTTCTTGCTCTCTTCCTCAATCCTGACAGCCTCGACCTCAGCCTGCTTACGTTCCTCCTGTTCCTTACGGTCACGCACCTCCTGGGCGCTCTCTCCTTCATCAGTAAACAGGCTTTGCTGTACTACCTTGTTCTGATCCTCGGGAGCAATATTCTCTATCGCATCCATCTTGGGCAGTTCGCAGCAGTTTACATCACCCTTTGCCAAGACTGAGAGCAAAGCCAACTGTGAACCGTCACCACGTTTCCATCTGGGTTCATTCCAAACGACACCACACTTGGGCTCTGTTGCCAAACGGGGTTTGCGCATGGATGGCATCATGTCAATGAACACCTTGTCCAACTGACGTAACTGTGAACCGCCACCGGTCAGGACAATACCGGCATAAAGCACTTCAGAATAGCCTGAAGCCTTTATCTGAGCACATACATTACGTACAATCTCCTCATTACGGGCTTCAATGATGTCACCTATGTATTTAAGGGTCACCTTATGGTCATTCAACGTAATGGTCTCACCGGCATCCTGACTGCCTATCAGATTGCAGAGTCCGTAAGCGCACTTTATCTGCTCGGCCTGCTCGGACTCGATCTTCAATATGACTGAAAGGTCACGTGTAATGAGAGCGCTGCCTAAAGGTATTACGCGCAGGAAACGCAACATTCCGTTCTTATAGACCGATACGGTAGTCGTATCTGCACCGTAATCAACCAGAGCACATCCCTGCATACGGTCATCATCGGAAAGAACGGCATCGGCCTGAACCATTGGAGCGACATAGCCGTCTACGATTTCGACCTGAGCGGTTACGAAACACTGACCGATATAATCTGCAACCTGTTTCTTGAGCAGGATATTCAGGTAATTACCCTCAAGTGAACGGCAGGCCACACCCATAGGATCAGTTTCTGTGCTGCGCTTGTTGTCAACCACATACTCCTGTGACTCCTGGAAAAGATTGACGTAGCCTTCATAATCTATCTCACTGCACTGTTGGAACATATCGTCAATCACCTCCTGACTGACCACGGTCTCCTCTTCAAAATTATGCTCCACTTTGCTGATTACAGACTTAAGACCCTTGGCATTATAGCCCACATAAACCTTCTCAATCTTGGTTGAAAGGATGGAGTCAAGCCTGCCTACCACATCTGCAATGGCATTTGCCGTCTTGTCCAGATTATAAACAGCGCCATGGCGGATACATGATGACGACGGAACCCATGCGTATGCCATGACTCTCAATGAGCCGTCATACTGTATCTGCCCCGCCAAGCCTGAAATCTTGGATGATCCCAGTTCAATAGCAACAATAGTTTTGTCCGTTTCCATTTATCTCATTTTCGTTTCTTACATACAACCTGATTCTCATAAGCAACGCTGACAGAACGATAGCTGTTCCATCCGATGTTGTCCAAACCTTTGTGATAGAAATTCATCAGACGCTCCAGCTTGTTCTCCACATCATCGGCAGTTCCCAGAATGAGCAGATGGTCACCTACCCTTGGTACCAACCGAATCTCACCCTCCCTTGTCACATCAATCTGTTCCACCTGAGCCTTCCAGAACTCAGAACAATCTATGGCATGAACCACCTTAAGCAGGTCATCTGATGCAAAACGCTTGTCTATGTATCCGGTTGCCACCGGCAGATGTACCGCCAATGAATGCTGAGTCAATATCTCGCCATGACTGTCTACATAGAAATCCTGACCGCGATTGTTGATCACGCGCACCAGAGGCACCTTGCTTGACAGATTGATCCTGATCATGTCACCTCCGGTCTTGTAGCATTGTGCACTGCCCACAAGAGGATGAGTGACAAGTATATTCTCAATGGATTCAACATTGATATCCTCCAACGGCAAACCAATCGGATCAACAGAATGTTCCTGGAGCAGTGAAAGGATCATATCCTCATCAATAAGGTCAAAGTTGAGACTGTCCACGATGTTCAGGTCAATGCCCTGACACACGCGGACATCCTCATGCCTGTCAGTCATTGCAATGGCTGAGAATGCAATGTAACCGGCCAAAAGGAACAGTGACAATATGAGGAGAATCCTTTTCTTCATTTGCCTTGGATAATTTCAGTTACGGTATCAACATAATCCTCAAGATCACCTGCGCCCAACGTAACCAGAACTTGAACGCCGTCACGTATGGACTTTACGGTCTCAGGCACCTGATTCCTTGAAATTATGCCCTTGCAGATGCCCGGTTTCATGCTGTCGGCCAAAAGCTGGCTTGTCACACCCGGAATGGGCTGCTCACGTGCAGGGTATATCTCCAGCAGCCACACCTCATCAAACAGCGAGAGACTGTCAGCAAACTCATTGTAGAAATCCCTGGTACGGGTATAGAGATGCGGCTGGAATATGCATGTTATCTTACGGTCAGCATACAGTTTGCGCAATGAAAGGGCACACTGACGGATCTCCTCAGGATGATGCGCATAGTCGCTCAGGTAAACCTTGTCGGCCGTTTTTACATGGAAATCAAAACGACGGTCACATCCGCGGAAAGAGGCGATGCGATCACGTATCACGTCATCCGATGCACCGCTCAGCTGAGCCATAGCCATGGCTGCCACGGCATTCTCGACATTGATCGGAATTGGTACGCCAAGTTCAACATCGGCAATGCTGCCTAACGGAGAAACATAGTCAAATCTGAGTTCACCATTGCCAATCCTTATGTTGGCTGCATGGAAATAGCCCTCATCCAAACCGTATGTATAGAGGTTCACTCCTTTCTGGAGTTGCGGCTTCAACTTCTCTTCAAGACCCACATGCAGTATCAGGTCACCGCCGGGTTTGATAAGCGACGTATATTTGCGGAAACTCTCCACGTATGCCTCATATGTGCCGTAAATATCCAGATGGTCGGCATCAATAGCGGTTATGACTGAACGCAACGGCGTGAGGTGATGGAACGAACGGTCAAATTCATCGGCCTCAATGACCACGTTGCGACTGCGGTTGCTCATCATAAGGTTACTGCCAATATTCTTGAGGATTCCGCCTAAGAATGCGTTACAGCCGTCTGGAGTACCGTCAAGGATATATGCCGTCATTGATGACGTGGTGGTCTTGCCGTGCGTACCGGCCACGCAAAGGCCATTCAACGAGCGTGTCAGCGTACCTAACACCTGAGCACGTTTCTGCACGTCAAAGCAATGAATGTTGAACCAGCGCAGAATCCTGTTATCGGCAGGAATGGCAGGAGTATATACCACAAGGGTTGATTTAGGATCCTTAAAGCAGGCATCCACCTTTTCTATATCATCATCAAAACCTATCATGGCACCCTCTTTTATCAGGGCCGATGTCAGTTCTGTCGATGTCTTGTCATAGCCGCCCACCTTGCATCCGCGGTTCAGGAAATAACGTACCAAGGCACTCATTCCTATACCGCCGGCGCCGACAAAGAACACGGATTTGATATCATCCAGTTTAAGCGGGCCCAAACCGTAACCTGCCAACTTGAGAACCTCTTGTGCAATAACCTCGGCAGAATCATACATGGCCAACTTGAGGATATTCTCATGAAGTTGCTCCAGGCGTGTCTCATCCTTGACCAGATCAACGGCAGCAGGAATAAGTTCCTTACGTGCATCAACGTCACGGATATGGATGGCCGCGTCCTTATCGGCCAATGCCAGGGCATTCTTGGTCTGATGATCCTCCGCCACATTGGGTGAAGGAACAAGAATGACAGGTTTGCCCAATAGGCACAACTCTGAAATGGTACCTGCACCGGCACGTGAGATCACCAAGTCAGCGGCTGCGTATGCCTGATCCATATCCTGTACGAACTCAGTGGGAAACAGATTCTTAACCTTAGGCTGCTCTGCAAGACGCCGTTTCATCTCCTCAAAATAGATCTTGCCGGTCTGCCATACAAACTGGACGTCATCAGACATACGGATCAGGTCCAGATTGTTCATAACGCTCTCATTCAGGGTACGTGCACCCAGACTGCCTCCCACGATAAGCACAATCCGTTTTGAAGGATTCAGCCCCATCTTACGGGCGGCGTCACTGCGTTTAAGACCACCTTGGGCAAGACTCGGACGGACAGGATTACCTGTCTTCATTATCTTGTCGGCAGGAAAGAAACGGTCCATATCATCATATGCCACACATATGCGGGCTGCTTTCTTAGCCAGGATCTTGTTGGTCACACCCGCATATGAGTTCTGCTCCTGAATAAGCGTGGGTATTCCCATCTTGCCTGCAATACGCAAGGTAGGACCGCTGGCATATCCGCCCACTCCTACTGCAACCATAGGCTTGAACTGACGGATAATCCTGCGTGCCATAGTCTGGCTGCGCATTATCTTGAACAGAACCGCTATGTTCTTGAATGGGTTCTTCCGGTCAAAACCGCATATAGGTAACCCTTTTATCTCAAAGCCGGCAGCAGGAACACGCTGCATCTCCATTCGTCCCTGAGCCCCGACAAAAAGGATCTCGGCATCAGGATTCAATGACTTAATGGCGTGAGCAATTGAAATGGCCGGAAAGATATGTCCTCCCGTTCCGCCACCGCTGATTATTATTCTGGGGTTTGCTTCCATATTGCCTTATATTGTTTTTTCGTCAAATGATTCATTACCTTCAATGGGTGCAGGAATATCCGCATCCATACCAAGCACCTGCTCGCCACGTTCCTCCCTGTCAAGCGTATTGCTTATGCCAAGGAGTATGCCTAAACAGAAACTCGTCATCAGGACCGATGTTCCGCCTTTGCTTATCAACGGCAACGGCTGGCCCGTGACAGGGAACAGCCCCACAGCCACTGACATGTTTATGAATGCCTGCAGACCGAGCAGCATACCTATGCCCATAGCCAGGAATGCGGGATATTTCTCTTTACACCGCTTGGCGATACGTCCAACCCTAAGCAGCAGTATCATATAGACTAGCATGACCACAATGCCTCCGGCCATACCTAATTCCTCAATGATGATTGCATATATAAAGTCACAACTGGCCTCCTGCAGATAATCACGTTCAACAGAGTTACCCGGACCTTTACCAAGAATGTTGCTGCTGGCAATCGCTATGTTGGCGTGGGTCTCCTGCGGTTTCTCAGGAGCCACCAGCAACGCATATTCAAGTGCCGTAGGAGTACCGTCGCTGCCCGGCTGGAAGAAATCCTGCAATCTGGCCTGCCATGTAGTGGCACGTGAAGGTATTATCTTTGAATCACGTATGGTCTGCGCCGGAACGAACAGAAGTACCACCACAGCCACAATGCCGGCTGCGGTAAACACACCGGTCAACGCAAGCATACGCCTCCATGCAATGCCTCCCAATATCATCATTACGAATATCACGCCTGCCAACAGTACGGCTGTTGAAAGGTTTTCACCCACAATCAGCAGACATACCAATCCGGTCAGAGCCAGAATCTTCCAGAAAGTATTGATCTGGCTCAGCTCATCATCGGGTTTAAGTTTTGAAAGCCAATATGCCACTGACATTATCACCGCAATCTTACCCAACTCTGACGGCTGTAACTGGAAGAAACCCAGGTTTATCCATCGTTCAGCACCCGATGAACTGGCACTCTGTATTGAAAGATATGCCAGAAAAATGACAGAGACCGGCACAAGCAGTACCGGAAAGAGGCGATACCATTTGTAATGCAGCAGATGCAGGAGGTACATAAGACCCAATCCCATGCCAAGATGTACGGTGTGGGATATGATGGGCGTCAGGAAACTGCTCTTACCGAACGTAAGACGGCTACTTGCGCTGAACACCTCAATCAAAGAGATGCAGCACAGTATAACCACCATCGCCCAGATAGTGCGGTCACCGTTGAGCAGTAGCCTGCGTTTTGTTTTCTCCTCGTTTTCCTCCATTTCTGTCCTATATCAAAGTGCCCTTACACAAGCCTTGAACTGCTCACCGCGATCCTCATAACTCTTGAACAGGTCAAAACTTGCACAGCAGGGGCTCAGCAATACTATTTCACCCTTATGTGCCATCTTATAGGCGGCATTGACAGCATCTTTCATTGACTGGACATCGGCCACAGGGAGTCCGAATCCGTCAAAGAAGGAGTGCAGTTTCTCATTGTGCAGACCCATATATACCAATCCGCAGCACTTTTCACGTACCAGGTCTGCTATCTCATTGTAGTCATTACCCTTATCCTTGCCTCCCAGAATGAGCACACACTTGACGGGCATGCTCTGCAGGGCATACCAGCAACTGTTCACGTTCGTAGCCTTTGAATCATTGATAAAGTCAATTCCATTCACTCTGGTCACGCGTTCCAGACGATGCTCCACACCCTGGAATGTCTGAAGGGCCTTGCGTATGGTCTCACTCTTGATACCGGCTATATTTGCCGATATACCGGCAGCCATTGAGTTATAAAGATTGTGTTTGCCGGTAAGCGCAAGTGACTCCTGCTCCATATTGAAGGCATACGGTTTGTCAAAGTAAAGAGTGCCATTCTCAACGTATGCTGCCAGATCCTCCTTTTTGGCCTCGGCAAAAGGATACAGGGTTGCCTGCAGTCCATATTTCTTGAGCTCACGGGTAATGATGGGGTCATCGCTCCAGTAAACGAACGCATCATCCTTGGTCTGGTTGCGGATTACACGCATCTTGGCATCCACGTAGTTCTGCATCTCATAGTCATAACGGTCCAGATGGTCTGGAGTTATGTTCATAAGAATGGCGATATCGGCCTTGAAATCATACATGTTGTCAAGTTGGAAACTGCTCAACTCAATCACATAGTAGTCAAAGTTCTTTTCTGCAACCTGCCATGCAAGACTGCTGCCTATGTTACCGGCCAGACCCACGTTCATACCTGCCATCTTGAATATATGGTAGATGAGTGATGTAGTCGTGGTCTTTCCGTTTGAGCCGGTAATGCAGATCATCTTGGCGTTGGTGTATCGGCCGGCAAACTCAATCTCCGATATGATGGGAGTACCCTGGGCCATGAGTTTCTGGATGATGGGAGCCTCCTTGGGTATGCCCGGGCTCTTAATCACCTCATCGGCAGCCAGAATGCGCTCCTCAGTGTGCTGTTTCTGCTCCCACTCTATGCCACGCAGGTCCAGTTCACTACGATAGTGCTCTTTAATTTCAGAAAGGTCTGATACAAATACGTCAAACCCCTTGGCTTTAGCCAATATGGCGGCACCTGTACCACTCTCACCTGCTCCCAATACTACGATCTTCTTTGCCATTGTTCTTATCTGATTTTCAAGGTCAATATTGTAAGTGCTGCAAGACCTATGCTTATAATCCAGGTCCTGAGCGTTATTTTAGTCTCAAACTGCAGTTTGTTGTCATTTCCCTGGAACTTTACGGTACTGCCCGGGTCTGCATTCAGTACCTGCGCCATGCTGGTACGGAAATGGTCATGAATGGGTGTACGTTTCCAGATGCGCTGATGCACTCCCTTGCGCTTGCCCAGCTTATAGTAGAAACGCTGGCAAATTACTGAGAGGCTCTCCAACAGGAACACTCCGCAGAGTATCGGCAACAGCAACTCCTTATGAATGCAGAGTGCTGCCACGGCAATTATACCACCTATGGTCAGACTGCCGGTATCACCCATGAATATCTGTGCCGGATAAGAGTTGAACCAGAGAAAGCCCACCAAGGCACCTACAAACGTGCAGAGATAGACCACCACCTCCTGGCTGCCGGGAACATACATAAGGTCAAAGTGACTTGCCGTTACAATGTTACTGGACACGTATGCCAGTATTCCAAGCGCTATTCCTATGATTGCCGAATTGCCTGCGGCCATACCATCCATGCCGTCATTCAGGTTTGAACCGTTGGATACTGCCGTTACCACAAACAGCGTAAGCAGCACAAAGAATATCCAACCTGCCTGATACTTGGTTTTCTCACCCATCCAACTGAAAGCATCGGCATAGTTCAGATTGTGATTCTTGAAAAAAGGTATTGTGGTACGGGTGGATTTGACATCGGGTGTCTTGATAACCACCTCTGTATTGTTCTCTATGCGGGTCTCCACCTTCTCATTGATTACCACCTGTGGGCTGTAACGGAGTGTCAGTCCTACGATCAGGCCAAGTGCAAGCTGTCCGGATACCTTAAGCCAGCCGTTCAACCCCTCCTTGTTCTTACGGAAAGTCTTGATATAGTCATCGGCAAAACCTATCACGCCAAGTATTATGGTAGTGACAAGCATCAGTTGCATATAGACATTTGTCAGGTCTCCTATAATCAGACACGGTGCTACAATTGCCACAATGATTATCACGCCACCCATTGTAGGTACGCCCTTCTTGGTCACGCCGAACGGATCAAGTTTAGCATCACGCTGGGTCTCGGATATATTCTTGCTTTTGAGCATATCAATGAAATGACTGCCGAACCAGCAGGATATCACAAGCGACAACACCAGTGCGGAAATGGCCCTGAACGTTACATAACTGAACATTCCGCCTCCCGGAATATCAATTCCGGCACTCTTCAAGTGATCAAAAAGACTGTAGAGCATCTTGTAAATTGAGAATTGAGAATTGAGAATTTTTGGAACAGTGAGAGGAGAGACTAAGCTCGCTTAGGCTATCCCGAATCGTGACAAAAATCATGGAACGAAGTGACATAATTGAAAATTAAAAACACTCACGGATAACTTCATGGTCGTCAAAGTGGTGCTTGACTCCTTTGACATCCTGATAATCCTCATGACCCTTGCCTGCAACCAGAATAACATCGCCTGCCTGCGCCATCATGCACGCCGTACGAATGGCTTCACGACGGTCAACAATGGTAATTACCTTTTGCATATCCTCCTTGGTAAGGCCTGCCAGCATATCGTTGATTATATCTTGAGGCTCCTCAAAACGGGGATTGTCCGATGTTATTATCACGCGGTCACTGTACTTGACGCTCTCCTTGGCCATGAGCGGACG
>Ga0265301_10005908_pt1 | contig 11880 bp, 9 predicted proteins | sample AusTroGonzalo_MG_2_FD_193488 | JGI IMG/M metagenome (GOLD analysis project Ga0265301, IMG submission 193488) | Bovine rumen microbial communities from tropical cattle in Woodstock, Queensland, Australia - Gonzalo_04 | ecosystem: Host-associated > Mammals > Digestive system > Stomach > Rumen ...
TGATTGAGTCTTTGCCTGGGTCGGAAGGGTGTCCGGCTCTGTTGGAACCTTGGTAAGGGTTATAATAATTACTCTTATGAGGGAAGGAACTGATTAAAAAAGTATATTTGAAACTATTCGAGAATGCAGAGAATTTCATCATGTCATGGTAGGGAAGGTTGTCGCTGATTACCAGATTACCTGTTTTCCCAAGTCCCCAGTTTATCCGGTCTCTTCCCAACTGAATGTTCCATGACATGGATCCAAACGAGGCGAATGCCCTGTATGGCCAGTTTGAGTCGATGTTAATTGAAAAACCGTTACTGAAAGGAACATTCTGCAATCCGGGGATATTTGTCCCGAAATGTTTATTTCCGATTTCGTTTTCAAAACCGATTCCGCTGTGGTAGCCGTTTTTTACATCAGCGGCCATAAAAAAATAAAAATGGTTTTTTACATCAAATTCAAGATTCAGTCCGAGCAGAGGGTTTGAATGAACCATGTCATATGACCAACTCTCTCTGCCTGTGAAGATTTTTTCCGTTACGCCGTTGATATCCGTTCTTGTTTGTCCATCGGTGTTTGTATGTGCATACAACTCTACAGAAGTGTTTGCAGAGAACTGAAGAGACATGAAGTCGAAATCCCTGTTCAGATTCTTGCCAAGTTCTTTCTTTACATGGTTGTAACTGTCTTTGAGATAGTCCGGTACCTCTGACTGAGGGATTCTGTCAATCATTGCAGAGAGCTCTGCCTCGCTCCAAGGGCCTGTAGAAGAGGGCATCGCGTGACCTGTTGCAAGGTAAATGTCCTTGATTTCCTGGTAAACCGGACTGTCTACCGGAAATATCTTTTGAGAGACAGCAGCGAATAATTGAAATGAGGCGATAAGCAGTATTAGAGCCAGAAGAACTTTTCTCATAATCATTCCCTTTTTCAATATCAATCGGATTCTTTTTCTCAATTGACCATTAAACACAGTAACATATATTATTGCGTTTGTGTTTTATATATTGTTTGGGAGAAGAGTGTGAAGAGATTATTTGCAGCATTGGTGTTCATCCTGGTTGCATTACAGGTTTTTGCCTCCACTTATAAAGTCAGAAGCTATTCATTTGATGTAAAAGGGGGCAAGACCAAGAGTTCAGTTCTTCTTGAGTTTGTCGATTCAAAAGACAAAGAGAAAGACAAGAATTTTGATTCCTTGGAGAAAATGGTTGCTTTTTTGGATGATAAAAAGCAGCAACTTGTAAACACGAGGGTATTTTTCACTGTCGAGTATACTTATGAGCTCGAAGAGACAAGTACGGATGTCTTTGAAGCTGATGTTTTTTTCTCTGTTCAGGACTCAGACACATTCCTCATTGTTCCATATCCCAAATATGACTCCAACTACGGAATCAACTTGAAGCTTAAAGCAAAGGATTCCAATCTATTCGGAACTTTTGCAACTTTGGATTCTACATTTGGATTCACGCAGAGAAACAATTCCTTCAAGGATGGAAAGCTCGAATGGGATTTCTCTGTCGATAGTATGAGGCTTGGTGAGGCAAAGCTTTCTTTCTCTCACAGCGGTGCTACTGATTTTCTGACATGGACAGATTCTTTCCTGAAAGGAAGCGTCAATATCAGTGACGTGAAGTTCTGGGATGTATCCGTCAATGGTTCTTTCTCCTTCAAGGCTTCTCCCAAGGGACCGGAGAAAGACAGCCGCTGGGGTGGAACGGAACTCCGATCTTCTGTGGGTATCACCTTCCTGAATCCCATCCTCAGCAATGCTTCTGCTTCAAGTTCTATAGTCTATACATTCGCTTCAGAAGAGTTTAAAACCGCCACCACATTCTCATTTCTCTACAATGAGAAGTTTGGGGTGACAAGTTCGTCCAGTTTAGAAACAGTCCAATATGGTTTTGAGGATGGACTCTATTCAATTAAGGTCGGAACAGGTGTCAGCAGGGGCTTTACTATTAAACAAAGATTGCATTTTACACCAAGCCTTTGGGTATATGTTTTGTGTGAATTCCCATCAAGTAGTGTTGATCCTTATCCTGTTCTCACACTTCCGTTCTCTTTCGGCAGAATTGACTGGGTTGGAGATAACAATTTCAGAAAAGGTCTGACTTTCTCATTCTCAGCATCGGATGAGTATCATGTTCTCTATGATACGGATTTCCTGAGCAAACAGAGAGCCAAGCTCACAGGTGGTGTTACTATTCATTATCCAGTTACATCCTGGTTCAATCCATCAGCCAGGTTGAAGTTTATTCTCGCGAATACAAATCAGAAAATAAATGAGGATAACACCTACTCATGGAACATGAGAGGAGTTATGGATAATAATGAAATCATCAATCAGGAAAGAATGTTTGGAATGACTTTCAACCTTGATTTGATGTTCAATTTTATTAAAATCAACGGCTTCTGTAAGACATATGCCATTGCTTTCACAGATATGTTCCTGGGAAGCAATGCAGACGGAAGCCTGGACAAGCTGGTGACAGTCGGTGGTGAGGGAATAATAATCCTGGACAGCCATCCGAGCTATCCGATCCGCGGATCCTTAGGCTTCAATGCTGACCACCTGGTCAAGCTGATCAAAGGAGAGATGGGCATAAGGGATGTAGAGTTCGAACTGTATATCGGTCTGTATTTCTTCTATTGAAGCCTGGATTGTAATATAGATTCTGATTCTGTTCGATGATCAGTGATAATTGAAGGGAGGTGCTGTCTGTTGTCCGAAAAAAGGATTCCACATGTAATCCATTACTGTTGGTTTGGAGAAAAACCCCTGCCTGATTCGGCGATGAAATGCATCGACAGTTGGAAGCGCTTTTGTCCTGATTTTGAAATAAAGCGTTGGGATGAATCCAATTTTGACCTGAACTCCTGCGCGTACGTAAAAGAGGCCTATGAGGCAAAAAAGTGGGCTTTTGTCAGTGACTATGCCAGGTTCTGGATTTTGTATAATCATGGTGGTGTCTATTTCGATACCGATGTCGAACTGCTGAAGCCAATAGCCCCTATTATTGAAAAAGGTGCTTTTATGGGGGTCGAAATTGCTCCTGGGGATTTTGTGGGAGGAAATACAGATCTCATAATCGGGCCAGGTCTTGGTATTGCATGTGCAAAAGGGGAGCCTTTTTTGGGTGAAGTGTTATCCTATTATCAAGGTATCCATTTCAGATCCTCAGATGGATCATTGAACATAACTACTGTTGGAAGCCACGTGACAAACCTTATGAAAGCTTATGGGCTTAGGAATGAGGATGTATTTCAGACAGTATGCGGAATCAATATCTTCCCCAAACGATTTTTCAATCCAATGGATTTGAACTCCGGAAGATGTGAACTATCGGAAGACACGGTCTCTGTTCATCATTATGCTGCAACATGGGTAAACAGTAAGACCAAGATGAGGGATGGAGTCTTCCGTTTCATCTACAGAGTTTTCGGCAAAAAGGTCGCAGAAACCATGAAAAAAGCTTATAGAAAGCTCAGCTGAATTAGTCTTTGACTCTTCTGCTGTATCTTATTGCGACAGGCCAGGCAAAAACGAATAAAAGAATCTGAATAAACCTTTCTCTGAAATATTTGGTTTTAAAATCTTCTCTTATTTCCTGTTTCTTTATCTTCAGTACTTTGATCAAGACGGTGTAGTGCAGGATGAACTGAAGATAATTCTTAAGATGGGTTTTTCTTTCTTTCCAGTTGTTCAGATAGAAGGCGAATGACCAGACCATATTCCTCACATACTGGATTGATTTTGTCTTGCCAAAGACATGGTCGTTTCCTTCTGTATGGTAAATCCGCAGGATATCATTGATGCATTGTACTCTGTATAGTCTCAGAAGTTTGAACCAGAGGATACTCTCCAGCACAAATGTTATGCCCTCTGGCTCTGGAAAAGGGTTCTCCTTCAGTACATCAGTACGATTTGCAATGAAGATCTCAAACGGAACTTTTTCATAGGCAATAGCGGATTTTTCCATCGGAAGGGTGTTAATCTTTTCGGGGAATAAGGGTCCTTCTACTCCCGAATCCGTGATACATCGTGCAGAAATCTGGAAGTACTCGCTACGCCTGTTCTCCGGAATGGATAACCATGTTCTGTGCAGTATTTCAAGGGCATTTGGCATGAGTTCATCATCTGAGTCTATTGCGACAGTCAGGATTCCACGAGCTTTTCTTATTCCTGCATTTCTTGCTGTATGTACTCCGCCGTTCGGTTTTTTGATATACATGACGGGAAAAGTGGCTTGGTTCATGAATGAGATCACCACATCATCCAGATCAACTGTAGACCCATCGTTCACGATGATGTATTCAAAATCTCTGAAGGATTGTCTTTCGACCGATGCGATGACTCGACTAAGAAAATCAGGGCGGTTATAGACAGGAGTAAGAACGGAAAAGAACACTGCTTTGTCTGTTTCCCAAAGCTTGTTTGTCGTTTCCGAATAATCCATGTTCATTCCCGTCCTTTTTTGCGTATGTTGCAAATCGTTCATCTTAAATGTTAACATAACAGCACTGAAGAGGGAACAAAATGCTTTTTCTGAATAGAATACGTGAAGGCATCAGAAGTCATGAGGTTGAGCTTGTGGTTAAGACCAAAGCATTTCTACTTCTTTACGTAATCACTTTCACCACACTTCAGGCACCTGCAAACAACAACGTTTACTGTAATGCAATTGCAGTAGTTTTTATGATTCTGGCTGGTTTGTATTGTTTTTTGGACAGTTCTAAAATAATCAATCTGTTTTCTGTTAGTTTTGCGGCTTTCACAGCCTATGTTTTTCTTTCAATTCTCTGGTCTCCGGTTAAGACGGAAACCAGAACAACTGCTATTACTCTTTCCCGATTGTTGATAATGGGTACGCTTATTTACAACTTTCTTGCAACAAATCATAAAAAGGAATTCATACTCATCGCAATCGTCGCAGCAGGGATTGTCGTAACATTGACGACTTTTTTCTACTATGGACCCAAGACTTATTTTAAATACCTGCTTTCTGGATCTAGGATCGGATCGGAACTTTACGCTATCAACTATGTTGCCTTTATTCTTGTAATTGCATCCTTGATATCCTTCTGGCGCGTTATTTTCAGAAGGAAGTGGGTTCACCTCCTGCCTGGATTGATTTGTCTTTTTTCTTCTGTAGGAACAGGAAGCCGAGCCTCTATTCTGGCTTTTTGCGTTGGAATCATCCTTCTTGTTTTCTTCAGGAGCAAAGGGATTTGGAAGGTAATCACTCCGATTATCATTATCGGTTTGCTGTTTCTTGGATACAAGTTGCTTGAACTTCCGGTTTTCGGATCACTCCACAGCAGATTGGCCAGCTTCTTGCAGGTATTCAAATCGGGCGGATCAACGGACGGTTCAACCTCAATCAGAATCGATATGGTCAAATGGGGTTTTGAGCAGTTTAAACAAACCCCGATTTTTGGAATAGGTTTCTCTGCGGGTAGTACTGTCATGTCAAAGCACGGATGCGATCTGGGTCTTTTTCATAACACATACATCGAGATGCTTGTCGGCGGTGGTATAGTTGGCTTCTGCCTCTATTTTTTCATGTTTATATATCCGTTCGTGAAACTGATCAAACCAGCTTTTTCCGGAGATGATACTGCAATTATCGGAGTAGTTCTTCTTGTCACTTATCTGGTGCTGTTTTTGTTCGGGAGTGAGTACTTTGAGCAGGCCACCCCTGTAGTAATCTGCTATCTGTTTATGACAGTTTCGGATATCAGGAAAAAGACAAACCCTTGTGAAGAATAACTGAAATAGCCTTGATTCTCAGACATTCAAAAAGCAGTCTCCTGTATCGTTCTTTCCACAGCAGAACCAATACATGCTTATCAATTCCTTTTGACAGAAAGTCCTCGAAGAACTGATTGTTGCGATATTTTCTGTATATCTCCAGCTTCTTCCTGATGCTTGTCTTTGCCGTTGCGACTTCAACAAGATTTATGCAAAGCCATGAGTTCAGGTAATTCCGATAATCTGCATAGTCTTCTTCTGTGAAGATGTTTTCGTTTTCCAGAAAATGAATAATCAACTCTTCCTTGAGAAAGGAAACCTTGAAATCAGAATAGTTCCGAGTCCATGTGATTCCAGAGGTGTTCTCTCTGTATTGATACAGAACATCTGGGATGAAAAGGAATGAATTGCAGTACTTAAGAAGTTCGATTGTCTGTATCTGATCTTCTCCGAAACGAATTTCGTACCATTGTGAAAGATCGTCGTTTCCGGAAAGGGAGCGCTTGGCGACTTTTCTCCAAATGCCGTTGTAGTTTGAGTTGAAAAGGATTGTGCGGCAAACCTGACGTTTGTCTTTAATAAGAGTATCCTGCTTTATAACTCCATCTGTGATTTCCCTGATTGAGTCATTAATAAGACGTTCAAAACCGATGATTATACAGTCTGTGTTTTTATACTGGAGAATCTTGTTGCACAGAGTCTGAAGTGAGTTTTCTTTAAGCCTGTCATCGGAATCCAAGTAGATGACCCATTGTCCGGTAGCCAGGGAAAGGCCTTCGCGTCTTGACTGAAGGGGACCAGAATTGCTCTTATGAACCACCTTGATGAAAGGATGTTCCTTTGCAAGACTATCACAGATCTGAGGACTGTTGTCCGTTGAGCCGTCATCAATAAGTATTATTTCATAGTTTTTGTAGGATTGAATCAGGACAGAGGAAATACAGTCTTCCAGATATCTGCTTGCGTTGAATACAGGGACGATGATGGAAAACGTAATATCTTCGCTATTCTGAAAGCCCATCGTAGAAATTCTCCATTTCAGTTGCCGTTTGAGAAATGTCGAAACCGGATTTCTTAATAATTTCGGTTTTTCCTTCTCTTTGAGTTTTCAGGCTTTCCATGATTGCATCCGTCCATTTCTCAATCGGAGAGGATAGGGAGACTTTCCGTATAAGCCCTGCAATATCCACTTCATCGGTGATGATATCTGATACTATGCATGGTAGTCCTGAGCACTGGGCCTCAATTAGCGTCAGAGGCAGGCCTTCAAAAATGCTGGGAAACAGAAAAACATCCATCGCGCACAAAAGATTGCCGACATCTGTCCGCAGACCGGTGAATATCACAGATTCATCCAGCCCCAGTGAGCGGGTCATATTCTTCAATTCGGCATCCAAAGGACCGGTTCCTGTGATAATCAGTTTTGAATCAGGGTTCTCTGAGTGGAACTTGCTGAAGACTTTGATGGCGAAAGCTTGGTTTTTTTCTTTTTGGAGTCTTCCCACATTACCCAAAACAATAGTATCCGTTCCTATCCCAAGAGCTTTTCTCGTATCGAAACGTCTGGTTTCATCCCAAGTGAAGTTTTGTGTGATGATTCCATTCTTGATGACTCTGAATGAAGCATCTTTTCCATATGCCCATTTTCCGGCCTCAATTGAACAGGCAAAACGGTGTTTTGCTATCTTGGAAAGGTTGCGTCGTTTGAAGTCCCTGATCCATGCCGCAGGACCTTTGCCATTAGAGGAGCAGTGGCAATGGGATATTGTGTTTAGGCCGCACCTGTTGGCGACGTCAAGATAAACGGAAGCGGAATTGATATTATGGCCATGGATTATCCTGTATTCCGGGTGGCATTTGAAAAAGTCTTCATAGGTTTTTCTGAAGGAAGATTCGTTGAAAAACTTATAGGACGGGAGTTTGTATATTTTACCACCCAATGAAAGAATCTCTTCTTCATAGTCGGATTTGTAATTGCAATGGAGTACGAAATCAAATTGAAAACGGCTTCTGTCCAGGCTGCGATACAGGTTCATGATGAACGTCTCTGCGCCACCTCGGTCCATAGTTGTGTTTTCAATAAGAATTCTTTCAGGTTTTCTCATGGTTTTGTCGGTAAAAGTATAAAGCAAATTTGAAAGAAAACAAATTCAAAATGTTCTGGTAATTTATTATAATTCAAGACAGACAAGTCATGAAAAGCATCAAAAGGAATTACATATACAACGTCATCGAAAACGTTGTGACAATTCTCTCACCTATAATCACAGTACCTTATATATCAAGGGTTATCGGCTCTCAGGGAGTAGGAAGGATTAGCTTTGCGGAGTCTGTGATGACCTTGTTTCTGGTGGGTGCGGGTTTCGGTGTAAGTATCTACGGCGAACGTGAAGTTTCATATGTTCAGGATGACAGGCACAAAAGAAGTGTTGTTTTTTGGAATGCGTTTCTTCTGAAGGCGATGATAGTACCTGTATTTCTTATTGCGTATCTGCTCTATGTACGTAAATCAGATGATGTCCTTGTATATTACCTTGCACTTCACATTGTTGCAGAGGTATTTGCCATAAACTGGTATTACATGGGAATCGAGGAATTCGGTTTTCTGGTTCTCAGAAGCGTTATCATTAGAATTCTTCAGATAATCTATATTTTCTTATTCGTCAAAAACTCGTCCGATGTTGTCACTTATGCTATGGCCAGCGTATATGTCATCATTCTTACGAATGCCTCTTCAATGCTTTATTTGCCGAAGCACCTTGATAAAGTCAAGTTGAAAGAGCTCTCTCCTTTTAAATGCTTTGTTCCGTCGCTCGTTTTATTTCTCCCTACAATCGCTTCTCTGGTGTATTCGGTTCTTGACAAGGCAATGCTGGGCTGGATAGGGCAGGACCTTTCTGAAAATGGTTACTATGAAGAGGCTTATAACCTTTCAAGAATGGTTCTGACTATAATCATATCGATTAGCTCTGTAATGATTCCCCGCGTAGGTTTTCATTTCAGCAAGAACAACAGGGAAGAATTGAACAGTCTTATGTACAAGGGTTACAGGTATGTATTTATGCTGGGAATGCCGATGGTGTTCGGGCTTGCCTGCGTCTCCTCAAACTTTGTCCCTTGGTTTTTCGGACCGGGATGGAATCCTGTGATTCCTCTTCTTGTAATCTTCGCTCCTATATGTTTGATAGTCGGTATGAGCAACATGACAGGCAAGATGTATTTGGTCTCAACAAAAAGGGAAAATACATATACATTGACAATCGTTGTCGGGGTGGTTTTGAATCTCATCCTCAATTTCTTCTTTATTTCAAGGTGGAAAGCAATCGGGGCTGCGTTGGCTTCTGTGATTGCAGAGTTGGCAGTTCTCCTTATTGGTTTGTTTGTCATTAGGACTGAGTTGAGCCTCTTTCAGATCTTCAAGAGCTCAATTAAGTATCTTCTGGCAAGTATAGTAATGTCAGGAGTATTGCTCCTGGAGTCTAGGCATCTTTCCCCATCGATTTTGAATACAATGATTCTGGTGTTAAGCGGGATTATCATTTATTTCGCAGTTCTTCTTATTACCAGAGACAGCCTTTTTATGGAAGACTTCAAAACGATGCTTGCTAAGCTACACAAGCAGGGAGGCTCAAAATGAAAGCACCGCTTGTAAGCATCTTCACTTGTGTTTATAACCGAGCGGATAAGATACACAGAGTATTTGAATCAATGAAGGCCCAGACCTACGGGAACATAGAGCATGTAATCGTTGATGACGGGTCGACTGATAATGTAGTTGAGTTGCTTGAACAGTATAAAAGTGAAGTATCTTTTCCCGTTCGTATACTGACCAAGCCAAACGGTGGTAAGCATACTGCAACAAACTTGGCCTGGGACAATTGCATGGGAGAATACATTGTTCAGCTTGATTCCGATGATGAATTGCTTCCGGATGCAATTCAGAACCTTGTAGATCTTTTGGACAATGTGGCTGAGGATAAAAGAGATGAATACTGGTGCTATATCGGTAGGTGCATAACCCAGAAATCATCCGCTATGGATGGACTGCCATACCCGGATAATATCAATTCATTAAGTAAGGAAGAAGCTGCAATGATTGATAAGCAAGTGGGAGGAGAAAAGATAGCACTTATGAGTGCCAAAGCACTGAATGGAGTCCGTTTTCCAGAACCCGCCGGTGTGAAGTTCGTTCCTGAAGGGGTGCTCTGGGAACCAATGAACACTAAGTATTATTCGTGGTATAGCAACGAAATTATCAGAAAATACTATGTGGATGAAGGAGACAATCTCTCGCATCAGAAGTTAAGTCGTCAGATGATTACAAATAAGGTCTGGTCTTGCCGATGGCAGCTGGAGAACATGAGAAGGTATAGGACAAAGGGCCTCAGGTGTCTTATCCCATATTGTATTGGCTACCATATGACCGACGTGGTTTATAGAAAAGAGTCTCCATACATGTTGGCAGACAGTTTTTTTGTTAATTCTTTGTTGGCGATTCTGTTAATACCGGCATATATTATCCACTTCATTCCTGCTGCTTGGATAAGGATGAAAGGGCTTTAAAAACCTGTGAGGGAAACGCAATGAGGATTTTGTTTATTTCCAATCTGACATCATATACATACAATTTCAGATTTGAGATTCTCCAGAAGATGGTTGAGCGCGGTCATGATGTTGTTATTGCCTGTCACAATGATGATGAAGGAAAGCAGAAGGGTCTTGAGGATTTAGGTTGCAGGCTGATTGAGGTCCCATTTAATGGAAAGGGGACTAATCCTAAAGAAGAGCTTAGACTTCTGAATACTTACAAAAAGTTGGTGAGAGACGAAAGGCCGGAGATTGTTTTCACATTTACAATAAAGATGAATCTGTATGGCGGTATTGCCGCAAAGAAATACAAAGTCCCCTACGTTCCGATGATTACGGGTCTTGGGGAACTTGAAAAAACCGGAAAGCTCAGAACAATCCTTATGTTCCTTCATAAGAGGGTGATGCCAAATGCCAAGGCGGTGGTGTTCCAGAATCAGGCAAACAGGGATTTCTTTGATAAGAACGGGATTTCTTATAAAAAGGCGGTCCTTGTTCCAGGCTCCGGTATCAATCTTAAAAAGTTCGGATTGTGTGATTATCCTTCAGAGGAAAAAGGAATCAGATTTGGATTCATCGGACGACTTACCGTGGCTAAGGGGATTGTTGAATACCTGGACATGGCTGAACGCGAGAAAAAGAAGCATCCCGACTTCAGCTTTTTAATTGCAGGTGTCTGTGACGAAGAGTTCAAAGAAAGGGTAAACAACCTGCAGGAAAGGGGAGTTGTTGAGTATCTTGGGCAGTTGTCTGATACGAGAGAGCTGCTTAAGAGTATCCACTGTCTTGTCCTTCCTACCTTTCATCCGGAGGGATTGTCCAATGTGCTTCTTGAAGCAGCGGCAACCGGACGACCTGCAATATGCACATCAAGGCCTGGATGCAGAGAAGTTGTTCAGGACGGGGTAAACGGTCTTTACTGTGAGGCAAAGAATACCGATAATCTGGTCAGTGTTGTAGGGAGGTTCTGTTCTATGTCCGAGGATGACCATAGGAAGATGGGTCTGGAAGGACGGAAGATAGTCGAACAACGATTTGACCGAAGTATCGTGGTGAATGAGTATTTGGAGCTTCTGAAATGAGAATCGGGATTATTCATGGGATAAAGAAATTCCTAGGGAAGAACATTATTTCCGTATTCTACAGGTCTTTGGGATTTCTCTCGGATGAGAAGTATATACGTCTGATTTACCGACTAAGAATTGGTAAAAAGCTCAATCTGGAGAACCCCAGAACCTTCACAGAGAAGCTTCAGTGGCTTAAGCTCAATGATCACAATCCTGTGTACACCAAAATTGCTGACAAGCTTGCCATGCGCAACTATGTTGAAAAGAAGATCGGTCCGGGTCATACAGTTCCGGTTCTTGGAACGTGGAAGAAGTTCTCTGATATTGATTTTGAGAAACTCCCGGACAGATTTGTTTTGAAAACGACTCATGACAGCGGAAGCTTTGTGATTTGTAATGACAAAGCCACATTTGACAAGGCCAAAGCTAAGAAGATAATAAACAGAAGCCTTAAGAGAAACTATTACAAAACCACACGAGAGTGGC
>Ga0265301_10005910_pt1 | contig 11878 bp, 9 predicted proteins | sample AusTroGonzalo_MG_2_FD_193488 | JGI IMG/M metagenome (GOLD analysis project Ga0265301, IMG submission 193488) | Bovine rumen microbial communities from tropical cattle in Woodstock, Queensland, Australia - Gonzalo_04 | ecosystem: Host-associated > Mammals > Digestive system > Stomach > Rumen ...
TGGTGCACTACCTCGCTATGCTTCACTTGAGCGGCAACTTCAAGATTTGGAAGCCGAAGCCGACTGTCGAATCTGAAGAAAAGACCATTACCGATACCGAAATCAATGGCGTTACCTACAGTGATGGCGACAAGGTCGATTACTTCGAAGGCTGCAAGCTTTACAAGGCGACCATCAAGGCTGCTGCTCAGCCGGGTCCGGATTCGACCGTTACGAATCCTGATTCCACCGTTACCAACCCGGATTCTACGATTGCAATTCGTACAACCGTTGCCTTGAACAATAATGTTCGCGTGTGGTCCACCAACAGCGCAATCGTTATTGAAAACGCACCGGCAGGCACCAAGTATACGGTCACTGATCTCAACGGTCGCGTGCTGACTGCATCGAAGACTGCGACTTCGGCCCAGGAAGTCCGCCTTGCCAAAACGGGCCCGATGCTTGTCATTGTCGGCAACAAGGCATACAAGGTCGTGAAATAGTTAAGCTTCTATTTAAGGCTTGTATATAAAAAGTCCCGGAAGGAAAATCTTTCGGGACTTTTGCTTTTGTGGATTGGTTATTTCTGTATGTGGAGCCTGTACATGCTTCGCGCATGGGTGCTGGGAGCATCGATAGCGTGTACGCCCGGGGTGAAGTGCTGTACGGCGCTCTGCCACAGGATGCGCCCCTGGTAGTCGAACTGCACGACGCTTGCCTTTAATGCTTTGTCGGTTTGCATGTAGAGTTTGCCGTCTTGCAGGCGAAAGGAGTTGCCGGCGGCCCTCCCGGTAGGCTTGATGGCCGTGTTACTCTCCAAAGCCTTTATTTTGGCGATGCCGGCCTTCCAGGCGTCAACGGCGGCCTGCGAGGTGTTGAGCGCCCAGTCGCCTTCGTTGGCTTCTTTGCTCTGGCTGAACCACATCACCGCAAATACGCGGGAGAAGTCCGTGGCAAAATGCTCGAACATGTCGGTAATCCATTCGGCCTTGTTCCCGCCGAGTTCGGAGCTCGAAATTTCGGCGATGAACAGCGGTTTGTCGATGTTCGCGAGAGCGTTGTAGGCCTTCTTGAATACCTGCGTGAAAGTCTGCCAGCTGGACCAGCTCTGGCATTTGCCCCAGTTGTAGCCGTCGATGGAGATGTAGTCGACGTATTCGTCGCCGGGGTAGTTGCCGGTGAGCGTGGAACCCTTTCCTGCGTTCGAGGCGTTAGTGGTCCAGACCCACTTGACGTTTTCGACATTTTCTTCGCGGAAGATTTTCACGATGTGGCGGAATGCTTCGGCCACGTTTGCGTCGGTGTTGCCGGCACCTTCTTTACCCACGCCCCAGTCGTACCAGTCGCCGTTTGCTTCGTGGAGGGGCCTGAGCCAGATTTCTTCACCGTAATTCTTGACGCCCTTGGCGTAATCGCGGATGTATTCGTCGGCCCTGCCGTCGACCAAGTCTTGGGCACCGTATCCGTTAGCCATCCAAGTGACCACCAGTGTGGAGCCGTTTTCCTTGGCGACGTTGGCGTATTCTTCGGTTGCGTTCCAGTCGTTGATGTCGAAAAGTGCAAAGTAGCTGATAAGGTCGAGATGCGTGCCCTGCAAATCCTGGAACGCCTGCACGTTCTGCTGCGTGGGCTGCGGATACTGACCCGGGCCACCGACCCATGCGCCGACCTGGAATGCCATGGCCGCGACAGGTGCGACACACATAGAGAGGAATAGTTTCTTGTTCATATAAACCCCGATTGGCGTTAAACGCCGGTGATGTTGTTTTACGTTTTAAAGATATGTTCGGGATTTTGTGAAAGACGTTTTAATTGTTTATATTTATATTAAAGTGTATCTAGTGTTATAACGGAGGCTCCATGACTGTCGATGAATTTTGCAAGTGGATAGAATCGTCCGGATTCAAGGATGGCGCAAGGCTTCCATCTGTGCGCAAGGTGGCTGCGTCATTGCACGCCTCGACCTTTACCGTTTTCCAGGCATACAAGCGCTTGGTAGAACAAGGGAAAATCTACGGAGAGCACGGTAATGGTTACTTTTGGGGCCAAAAGCCCGAAATCGTGGTAGACGCAAGCGAGCACGAGACCGAACGCCTGGAGCGCCTGCTTTTAGAAGACTGGAAATCCGGCAAGATTTCGGTAGACAGTACGCTGCCGTCGATTAAGAACTTGTGCTTAGTTTACAGGACCACATCGGGTTCCATGAGCCGAACCCTTGAAATGCTGCGTGAAAGGGGAGTGCTTGACCGCAAGGGCCGCGGGCGTTACTACTTCAAGAACACAAGGTCGTCTGCGGTCAACTTGAAGGAAATCCTCTTGATTATGCGTTGCAATCCGAACGGGGATTTTAACGGGCTTGGCGAACGTGAACTTACGTTCATGCAGAAGGTGTACGCCGAGGCACGCCGCAACAAACTTAAAGTCAAGGCGCTCGGGTATTATGAAAAAGAGGGCCTTTTTCTAGATGCCGCCGGAAACCGGGTTCGGCTGGAGGACTGTGGCGAATACTTCGGTGCCGTCGTTTCGACAATGCTGGTGTTCAACATAAGCAAACTCTTTGCCCTGCTTGCCTGCACGCGGTTCCCGATTTCGGTGTGGTGGGAACACCCGCTGTACGACATTCCCCGCGCATTGAAAAAAGAAAAGCGCTACGCGTTCTTCAATTTGGCCTTTGGTGATTTCCCGGGGCGCGCGGTGGGACATTTCTTGAAAGAAAAGGGAATGGAACGTGTCGCCTTTATTTCGCCTTACCACATGAGCATGTGGTCGAGGGACCGCCTGAAAGGACTCAAGAAGGTGGGGCTCGAGGTAATCGAAGCGACCGATGCGAGCCATGCGAGCCATTTTGATTTTATGCAGGAGAAGGGGGCGCACGAACTTTTCAGCCGTATTTTGCTTAAGCTGGTGAAAGAGATTCCGCCTGTAGATGCGTGGGTCGTGTCTAACGATAGGGTAGGGGTGGAACTTTTGTCGCTTGTGGAGCAGGGCAAGCTCAAGCGCCCGCCTTACATGGTGTCTTTCGACAATTCCAACGATAGCTATCGCAACCGCCTGGATTCCTTTGAGTTCAGCCTCGATGCCCTTGCCGAGCAATCCGTATTCCACCTGGTATCCCCTAGTGTTACTTTGTATAAAAAAGACGATTTTAGAGAGCTTTCGGGGCATGTCGTGGAAAAGTAGAGGAGAACTGTTCATGGGTCGTTTAAATAGATTTATTTTCGCTATAATCCTTTGCATTTTTGTGTTTGTGGGGTATTCTGCAGGTGATGAAGGAGATGGCCCCATTTTGCAGGAATATTGTTATAGCTGTAATGTATACAACGTGAAGCCGTATACACCCTATGGATTCACGGGAGAAATAGCTTATGCAGGCCCATCGTTGCTGAGCGTGCATCTTCTGGGGTACCGGAATTTTTATATAAAGCACAAGGTTCTTATTGGTCTTCCTGGACTCTCTGCGGATTTTGATTTTGAAGACGGCGGAATTACCGATGAAGGAATATTGGCTGCGCTTCTTTTCCTCGGTAGTATAGGGCCTAACGGTGGCCCAGGCATTTGGTTGAGTTATATACTGTTCGGTAACACTTACTATCCCTTGACAGAAAATGATCAGTTCGGGCTATTTGAATCGCACCATATTGTAGACTATGCGATTTATGATGTAAGTTGCGGTAAACCTTGGGAATTCGGCTTTACGGAGGCTGCGGGCATTAGGCTTGTTTATGCCAAAGGGAGTCGCGACGGCACGTACTATCTTGACTTAGGTGGCAACGTGCGGTGGACCAATAGGTCGTTCCGCTTCGGAGTATTTTTGCAGTGGGGCTTTACAGGGACTCACACGTAGACCTCCTTTTTGTTCACATTTTTTGCGCAACGTGTTCTAAGCTTTTCCAACTTATTTTCTATATTTGCACGCATAAATCTCACACTAAACAAAAAGGCTAAAAAATGGCTTCTAAAATCAAATCCGTTGTTGCCCGCCAGATCCTCGACTCTCGCGGCAATCCCTCTCTCGAAGTTGATGTTACCCTCGAAAACGGCGTGACCGGTCACGCTGCTGTTCCGAGCGGCGCTTCCACCGGCGAACGCGAAGCTTGCGAACTCCGCGACGGTGACAAGAAGACCTACCTCGGTAAGGGCGTCCTCACTGCTGTGAAGAACGTGAACACCAAGATTGCTAAGAAGATCATTGGCATGGATCCGGCCAAGCAGACCGAAGTTGATGACGCTATGATCGCTCTCGACGGCAACCGCATGCTCAAGAACAAGCTCGGTGCAAACGCTATCCTCGGCGTTTCTATGGCTGTTTGCGTTGCTGCCGCTAAGGATGCTGGCCTTCCGCTTTACCAGTACATCGCCAAGCTCCATGGCACCAAGAAGCTCACGCTCCCGTGCCCGATGTGCAACGTGATCAACGGCGGTGCTCACTCCTCCGCTCCGATCGACTTCCAGGAATTCATGATCGCCCCGGTTGGCGCTAAGACTTTCTCCAAGGGTCTCCAGATGGTCACCGAAATCTTCCACGCCCTCAAGGCTGTGCTGAAGAAGGGTGGCTTCGACACGACCGTCGGTGACGAAGGTGGCTTCGCTCCTGGCGTTTCTATCAAGCCGGCTAAGAACAAGTTCGGTTACGAAATCACTGGCGTGATGACCCTCGAAAAGGCTCTCGACGCTCTCAAGGCTGCAACGACCAATGCCGGTTACAAGTTCGGCACTGACATCAAGATCGCTCTTGACGTTGCTTCTTCTGAATTCTGCGACAAGAACACCAAGGCTGGCAAGCCGGAAACCTACACCTTCAAGAAGAGCACCAAGAAGACTGTCAAGTCTGCCGACATGGTGAAGCTCTACGAAAAGCTCATCGACAAGTACTCCATCTTCTCCATTGAAGACGGTCTCGATGAAGCTGACTGGGCTGGCTGGAAGGTCATGACCGACAAGCTCGGTTCCAAGATCAACCTCGTGGGTGACGACCTGTTCGTTACCAACCCGACCATCTTCGACGAAGGCATCAAGGCTGGCATCGCCAACGCTATCCTCATCAAGGTGAACCAGGTGGGTTCTGTGTCTGAAACTCTCGCTGCTATCAAGCGCGCTCAGAACGAAGGCTATGCTCCGATCGTTTCTCACCGCTCTGGCGAAACCGAAGACACCTTCATTGCTGACCTCGCCGTCGGTACCGCCGCTGGCCAGATCAAGACTGGTTCTCTCTCTCGTACGGACCGCGTTTGCAAGTACAACCGCCTCCTCCGCATCGAAGAAGAACTCGGCAAGGCTGCTGTCTACGCCGGTGATCCGCGCAAGGCTTGCAAGGCCGCTCCGGCCAAGAAGTGCGGCTGCAAGAAGTCCTGCAAGAAGGCCTAATCAGGCGAGAGTCGCGACGGCAAACTAGTTTGCCGTCATGACCGAGCCGCAAGGCCTGCGCTACGAAGTAGCGCCAGTAATTTCTTAATCTAACGAAATTGCAAAGAGAAACCGTCCCTCTGGGGCGGTTTTTCTTTTGTATGTAATGATGATTAATTTATACAAAATACGCCGAAAACGGGTTTGTATCTGATGAGTGTAAACTTCTATAAACAACTACGGCAGTAAGGGCTGCCCGCAATGCGTAAATGCGCGATTGTAAACACTATTTTTGAAAATCGCAGGAACAAACATTTCTTTTAAATCTATATTACGAGAGAATTTTTTCACATAAAGCTTATTACAGCTCATAAAAGAGGACACACATGATTGGACTTAAATCGATTGCCAGGACGGCGCTTGCGCTCTCGGCATCCGGTGCACTCCTTTCGGGTTGCGGCGACGCTTCTTCGGAAGGTGATCTGGGTGGTGCGCTTCCCCGTCAACAGACGCTATACTTGTCGGGCCAGCAGAACGACGCTCCGGGTTCCTTTAACCCGCTAGCCGAAAGCTGGATGGCTTCCTGGCCGGTGGGCGGACGTTTCAACCTGATGTACGAACCGCTCATCACGTACAACTCCCTGAATGGTCAGATTGAACCCCTTCTGGGTACCTTGGTCGAGGAACTCTCCAATAACGACTCTATCGTTGTGGACCTGAACCCCGCCGCCAAGTGGAGCGATGGCAAGCCGGTGACCTCCGTGGACGTGACTTTCATGTTCCTGCGCGGTTCCATCAACTCTACCGAACAGATTTCCGCTATCCATATCGACTCCCTCAAGGGTGCCGATGGCGTCATTACCGAACGTCTCTCGTTCATGGTCGCCAAGGACAAGCGTAACAACCCTCTGACCGTGCGCGACATGTTGCAGGCAACCCGTATCGCACCGTCTCACGTGTTTGAACCGCTGATCAAGGAAAATGGCCTCGACGAAACGAAGAAGCTCCCGATGGATCAGAACCCGGTCGTTTCCGGCCCGTATAACCTGCGCAGTGCCGACCCGAACAAGATTATTCTTGAACGTCGCGACGACTACTGGGGCAACGCCGCCCTCCATGACGGTCAGCTCCCGGCTCCGAAGTTCATTGTTCACCCGATTTACAAGAACAACGAACACAACACGATTGCTATGCGTGAAGGCAACCTCGATGCCTCCCAGAGCTTCATTCCGCGTATTGCCCGCAAGGCTTCGGCAGGCGTCCACACCTGGTGGAACGAACCGCCTTACTTCCGCCCGGGTGCAATGCCCATGCTCGTGATCAACACTCTCAAGGAACCCCTGAACGACAAGCGCTTCCGTCGTGCCTTGGCTACCGCCATCGACTATAACGCTCTGCGCCAGTTCGCTGTTTCCAACTATACCTCTACCCTTAAGGGCGGCCTCATCATGCCGACGGACCTCGAAGGCAAGTACATTGTCGACGAAGACCTCGAAAAGTACGGCGTGAACCTCGGCATCAGTGACGAAGCTGAACGCCTCGCCGCTGTGAAGCAGATCCTTTCCGAAGCTGGCTTCAAGTCCGTGTTCAATGACGACGGTACGCTTGACCATATGGAAAATGCCAAGGGCGAAAAGCTCCCGACTCTCTACATCACTAGCCCGAACGGCTGGACTGACTGGGAAGCCATGGTGACTATCGCTGTCGAAGGTATGCGTAAGGCCGGTATCGATATCCGCGAAGGCTTTGTGGACGGCGGTTCTTACTGGCCGGCTATGGGTCTTGGCAACTTTGACCTCGTGATGCACAAGCCTGTTGCTGACGTGACTCCGTCTCTTCCGTGGAGCCGCTTCAACGAAATCATGGCAAGCCGCGACTGGCAGCCGCTTGGCGCCTGGGCCGGTGTGAACATCGGTCGTTACAACCAGCCGGGTACCGAAGGCTTCCGCCCCGAAGTCGACCAGCTGCTGTCTGCTATTCCTCTGATGACAGACTCTGTCGAAATCGCGAAGGCTTATCGCGAACTCAACAAGATCTTCATGGAAGACCAGCCCTCTATTCCGCTGGTTTACCTGCCTGAACAGTTCTACGAATTCAGCGACCGCGTGTGGACGAACTGGCCCACCGCCGAAAACCCGTATGCTCCGGCTCAGCTGCCGTGGGTGGCCTCGGGTACCAAGATCCTCTGGAACTTAAAGCTTGCTAAATAAAGGTTAAAGGAATACAAATGCTTAAACAATATCCTATGCTACGCTATGTCCTGCAGAAGGGGTTCTGGTATCTCCTGACCTTCGTTTTTGCAGTGGCATTGAACTTCGCCTTGCCGCGTCTTGGCGATAACAACCCGGTTGACATTATCATGGGTCAGGCCGGTAAGGGTCTTTCTCCGACTGAAGCTCAGAAGAAGAAAGCCGAACTCCTGGTGTCCTTCGGTATGGCCGAACTCGACGATCAGGGCAACGTGATTTATGAACCGGAAGTTGACGAAAACGGTCAGATGGTTACCCGCAAGGTTGCCAAGCTCGACGAAAACGGCGCTCCGGTGATGACGATTGTCAAGGAAGTCAACGAAGACGGCACCCCGAAGATGGTGGAACGCCAGAAGGTTGACGCCGAAGGCAAGCCGGTCTTTGAAGAAAAGCCTGTGCTCGATGCCAAGGGCAAGCCCGTGATGGAAAAGAAGGGCAAGAAGAAGGTCGCCAAGGTTGAACAGGTCGCTGTCATGGAGACTGTCCAGGCCGAACGCCAGGACACCGTGATGGTCGACGAAGTCGTCCTCAAGACCGACCCGAAGCTCGCTTCTGCTCTGTCTCAGTTCTTCCGCTACATCGGCAACGTGTTCAAGGGTGACCTCGGTCTCTCTTACCAGAACAACGAACCGGTGACCAACGTGATCAAGAAGTCCCTCCCGTGGACGCTCCTCATCCAGGCTCCGACCATCTTGCTCGGCTGGATCATTGGTAACTTGCTCGGTGCCTTCGCTGCTTACAAGCGCGGCATCTTCGACAAGGTGTTCTTCCCCTGCGCCATGTTCCTGAACGGTGTGCCGTACTTCGTGTTCGGTATGCTTTTGGTGGCCATGTTCTCCATCACGCTCGGCTGGTTCCCGGCTATGGGTGCTTACAGCTCCGACATTCCGGAACTCACCTTCTCCTGGACTTGCATCAAGAGCGTCGCTTGGTACTACATCCTCCCGTTCTTCAGCTGCTTCCCGATTCTTCTTTCGGGTCAGGCAACGGGTATGCGCTCCATGTCGATTTATGAACTCGGTACTGACTACATGAAGTACGCCAAGTGGCTCGGTCTTCGCGAAGGCAAGATCATCAGCTACGTGTTCCGTAACGCAATGCTCCCGCAGCTCACCGGTCTTGCTCAGAGCCTCGGTGCCATGGTGGGTGGCGCACTCATTACCGAAATGATCTTCTCTTATCCGGGCCTCGGTATGGCTATGCTTAACGCCATCCAGAAGAACGACTACGCAACGATTCAGGGTTGTACGCTCATGATTTCGACCTGCGTGCTCGTGGCTAACTACGCCGTTGACGTGCTCATCGCCGTGTTCGATCCGCGCGTGAAGGCCGGTCTCCAAATGGGAGGTAAGTAATTATGTTGAAACTCTTAAGAAACCTTCTCAAGTCCCCGATGTTCGTCGTCGGTATCTCGATCTTCGTGCTCACGCTCCTGATCGCACTTTTTGGACCTCTGTTCTACAGCGTCGATACTCACGCTCGTGACATTCTCGCTGGTCCGTATGCAGGTTCTTCTTCTGAACACTTGCTCGGTACGGACCACCTGGGTCGTGACTATGTGTCCCTGTTGATCGCTGGCCTCCGCAGCTCCCTCTATGTGGGCTTTGTGGCTGGTATCATCGCTACCACGATCGGTGTGCTTATCGGTTTGTTCGGCGGTTTCCGCGGCGGATGGATTGACGAAGTCCTGAACATGTTCACGAACCTCTTCATCGTGATTCCGCAGTTCGTGATTCTCGTGCTCATCAGCTCTGCTGTGAAGGACGGTCGTTCTCTCACCTTGATCGGCCTCATCATCGGTCTTACCGCATGGAGCTGGTCTGCTCGTGCAGTGCGTGCCCAGGCATCTTCTCTGCGTAGCCGCGACCACATCGCTCTTGCTCGCATTAACGGTGCATCCACGCTCACGATCGTGATCAAGCATGTGCTTCCGTACTTGCTCTCTTACGTGTTCATGGTGTTCATCATGCAGGTGGGTTCGGGCATTCTTTCCGAAGCTTCTATCTCCATGATCGGCCTTGGCCCTGTCGATACGACTAGCCTCGGTATCATCCTGAACCAGGCAAAGGACAACGGCGCTCTTGCCGACTCCATCTGGATTGCCTTTATCCCGGCTACCCTGGTGGTGACCCTTACGGTGTTTGCCCTTTACCTCATCAATACTTCTATGGAAGGCGTCTTTAACCCGCGTCTGCGCAAATAAGAGGTAACGAAATGTCTGAAAATGTATTTGAAGTAGAAAATCTCGGCCTCTATTACCTTGGCCGTTTCGGCGACAAGACTCATGCCGTGACGGATGTTTCCTTCTCCATGAAGAAGGGCGAAATCCTCGGTATCGCAGGTGAATCTGGTTGTGGTAAGTCCACCTTGGTGTCTGGCCTTATGGGCATGTGCATTCCGCCGCTTTACCCCGAAAAGGGTGACGTGCGTGTGCGCGTCGGCGACAAGATGGAATCCCTGATGCACCGCTCGATCGAAGACGTGCGCGCCAACGTGTTGGCTCAGCAGGTCTCCATGATTCCGCAGGGCGCATTCAACGCTTTGAACCCGGTTCGTAAGATTAAGGATATCGCTGCCGACGTGATCGCAGCCCACCAGCAGCCGGGCAAGAAGCTCGACAGTCAGGAAATCTACAAACGTCTTTGCGAACGTTTCGACTTGTTCGGTATGGACACCCAGCGCGTGCTGAACTCTTATCCGATTCAGCTCACCGCCGGTGAACGCCAGCGTTCCGTGATCGGTATCTCCACCTTGCTCAACCCGCAGATGGTGATCGCTGACGAACCGACTTCCGCTCTGGACGTTTCTACCCAGAAGGAAGTGATCAAGATGATCTTCGATCTTCTTGACAAGGGCATCTTCTCCACGATGATCTTCATTACCCACGAACTTCCGCTCCTGTACCATGTGGCCGACAATATCGCCATCATGTACGCCGGCGAAATCGTGGAATACGGTACCGCTGACCAGGTCGTTAAGGACCCGCGTCACCCCTACACCCAGGCCCTCATGGGCGCCATGCTCAGTACCGAAGCCTCCCAGCGTACTCGCCATCCGGTGGCTATCGAAGGCGCTCCTCCGAGCCTCAAGAACAAGATCGTGGGTTGCCGCTTTGCACCCCGCTGCAAGAAGGCATGCCCCGACTGCAAGAAGAATACCCAGAACATCCGCATTGTAGGCGACCGTCAAGTGAGGTGCGATTATGCTGTCTGATAAACCCGTTGTATTTTCTGCCAAGCGCATCAGCAAGGATTTTGGTGCCGGTAAGTCCCTCAAGACCGCCGTCAAGGACGTTTCCTTCGACATTTACGACGAAGAATTCATCTCCATCGTGGGTGGTTCGGGCTGCGGTAAGTCCGTGCTCGCAAAGATCATGCTCGGCCTTTACAAGCCGACCCGTGGTCAGTTCCTGTATCGCGACAAGCCCATCAAGAACCTGAAGGCTCACTGGAACGAAGTGCAGTCTGTGTTCCAGGATCCGTTCGGATGCTTCAACCAGTTCTTCACCATCCGTAGCCAGCTTGAAGATGCCCTGAACATCCTCAAGGACAAGCCCTCTAAGGAAGAAATCCGCCGCCGCGTGGACGAAGGCCTGATGGCTGTGAACGTGAAGCCCGAAGATATCGAAGGCAAGTACCCGTTCGAACTTTCCGGTGGTCAGATGCAGCGTATGCTTTTGGCTCGTATCTTCGCCCTCCGTCCGAAGGTTTTGATCGCTGACGAAGCTACCTCCATGGTGGACGCCTGCGTTCGTGCCAACATCCTCGATTACTTGCGTAAGTTGAAAGACGAACTCAAGATGACCGTGGTGTTCGTGACTCACGATATCGGTCTTGCAAACTACGTTTCTGACCGTATCTTCATTATGCACGACGGTAAGATCGTGAACCAGGGTACTCCGGAAGAAGTGCTCGACAACACGAACGAACCGCACACGCTGCGCTTGCTCGACGATATTCCGGAAGTCCACAAGACCGAATGGATCAAGAACAGCCATCGTTCCAAGAAGTAACGTCGTTGCAAGAAGCCGAAAGGCGACTGCGCAATCTTTGAAAACCCGACTCCATCAGGAGCCGGGTTTCCTTTTTTTATTCGAAATTTCAATTTTGTACTAAATTTTTCTAGTTTATTTCTAGACGCGGTGTTGCATACAAAAGAAAATTATTTTACTTTGTAGTACAAAAAAGTGGGGGCTCATGAGACCGGAAACCATCCAAAAGCGCGAAGATGAATTTTTTACTAACCTGACTAACTCGGCAGGAGTCAAGTACAAGTTGACCCAGACGACCGATATTGGCCATGGGGTG
>Ga0265301_10005911_pt1 | contig 11877 bp, 14 predicted proteins | sample AusTroGonzalo_MG_2_FD_193488 | JGI IMG/M metagenome (GOLD analysis project Ga0265301, IMG submission 193488) | Bovine rumen microbial communities from tropical cattle in Woodstock, Queensland, Australia - Gonzalo_04 | ecosystem: Host-associated > Mammals > Digestive system > Stomach > Rumen ...
CGACGTTCGCACACATTTTCGAGAAAAATTTGCAGGATTTAACATGGGAACTTGCAAAATGGCAGAAGAAAACTGCATTTTCACTTACTATCAGGGAATTAGTAACGGCTCTATTGCAGTCGGCCGCTGGGTGAGGCTCATATATGAGTACCTGGTCACCGGGCTCGAGGAGAAGCGGTTTTACTTTGACCAGAAGAAGGCAAGCGACGCAATTACGTGGATTGAGGCTCATTGTTTCCACACTGAGGGCCGATTAGCGCCGGGTCCATTGAAATTGGAGCTCTGGCAGAAGGCTTTTATCTCAGCTGTCTTCGGAATCGTCGATAAAGATGGTGAACGCCAGTTTCGTGAAGTCGTGCTCGTCATTGCACGCAAGAATGGCAAATCGAAACTTGCAGCGAGTATTGCAAACTACATCTGGCGGGTCGGCGGCGGTTTCGGTGCCCGTGTGTACTGTTTAGCCCCGAAACTCGAACAGGCCGACATCGTTTACAACGATATATGGCAGATGACCATGCTGGATCCGGAGTGGCAGGAGCTGAAGGAGAAGTGCTCCGAAAAGAACAGCTACCACGAGAAGCTCCACGACGATTCAGAGTTAGCCAGGCATCGTCAGACAGATCTGGCCGTGCCGGCGACGAACAGTACGGTCAAAAAGATAGCGTTCTCGGCGAAGAAGTCAGACGGCTTCAACCCTTCGTTGTGTATCTGCGACGAGGTGGCCGCCTGGGAAGGCGACAAAGGATTAAAACAATATGAGGTCATGAAGTCCGGCATGGGCGCTCGGCCAGACGGTCTGCTGCTCAGCTGCACGACTTCAGGCTACGTTAATGACTCCATTTACGACGAGCTGATCAAACGGTCAACTCGTTTTTTATTGGGCGACTCCAAAGAAACGAAGTTGCTGCCGGTCCTCTACATGATAGATGATATCGAGAAGTGGAACGACATCAACGAGCTCCGGAAGTCGAACCCGAATATAAACGTCTCCGTTCCCGTCAGTTTTCTGCTCGAAGAGATTGCAATAGCTGAAGGATCTCTTTCAAAAAAAGGCGAGTTCATAACCAAGTATTGCTGTCTGAAGCAGAACAGCTCGACGGCATGGCTGCCGACTCAGATAGTCGAGAAGGCGTGCGGAGAACCGCTCAATCTGGAAGACTTCCGCAACAGTTACTGCGTGGGTGGTATCGACCTGTCGCAGACACGAGACCTTACTTCGTGCTGTGTTGTTATCGAAAAAGATAACGAGCTCTACGTGTTCTCGAAGTTCTTCTTGCCGGCGGAGCGAATCGAGGAGGCCATACAGCGTGACGGTGTTCCTTATAACGCATATATAACACGCGGGATCCTCCAACCGTCCGGTGATAACTTCATCGACTATCATGACTGCTACAACTGGTTCGTGGAGCTTGTGGAGAATTATCAGATATTCCCGCTCTGGGTCGGCTACGACCGTTACTCAGCGCAGTATCTCGTTCAGGATATGCAAAACTACGGCTTCCATTGCGATAGCGTTTTCCAGGGCGACAACCTTCATAATATCATCCTCGAGACGCAAGGACAGCTCGAGGACAACAAGATTCATATCGGCGATAACGATCTTTTAAAAATGCACCTTCTCAACAGCGCGGTCAAGCTGAATGTTGAGCGAGGCCGCGGGCGATTAGTCAAAATCAATTCCATGACGCACATAGACGGAACGGCTGCATTGCTGGACGCCATGACGATGCGCCAGGCACACTACGCAGAAATCGGGGAGCAACTAAAAAATTGAGGTGGTCAGATGTCTTTATTCGATAAGATCTTCGGCAAGGCGCCGCAGCCCTCGCCGAAGACATACGGCGGAGAATTTAAACTGCTTAACTACTACACGCCGCACTTCACAAAATGGGGCGGTTCGGTATACGAACAGGAGCTCGTCCGGGCGGCGATCCACGCCAGGGCGACGCACATATCGAAGCTCCAGATAGATATAACCGGAGCGGCGAAACCGAAGTTACAGACAAAACTGAGGCACGGACCGAATGAGTTTCAGTCCTGGTCTCAGTTTCTTTATCGGCTCTCGACCATACTCGACGTCCACAACAACGCTTTCATCGTGCCGGTATTCGACGAGTTCGGCCAGATCTCCGGCGTATTCCCGGTCCTTCCCGACCGCTGCTCGCTGGTTCAGTACGCGGGCGTACCGTACCTCCGCTACGAGTTTGGATGGGGTGAGAAGGCCGCCGTGGAGCTCATCAACTGCGGTGTGATGACGAAGTTCCAGTATAGGAACGACATCTTCGGCGAGAGCAATCACGCACTGGTTCCGACAATGGAGCTCATCCATATGCAGAAACAGGCCATCGAGGAGGGCGTCAAGAGCGCTGCCACTTACCGCTTCATGGCCCAGCTGAGTAACTTCGCAAAGGCCGAAGACCTGGCGAAGGAGCGCAAGCGCTTCACCGAGGAGAACTTCTCCCGCGAAGCTGAAGGCGGCGGTATGCTCCTCTTCCCGAATACGTATCAGAACATCCAGCAGATAAAGGCCGACCCGTTCGTAGTGTCTCCGGATCAGATGTCCATGGTCAAGTCGAACGTATTTGACTATTTTGGCGTGAACGAAGACGTACTTACGAACAAGGCCTACGGCGACGCCTGGGCGGCGTTCTACGAAGGCGCCATCGAGCCCTTCGCCATCCAGTTCAGCGAAGTCATGACGAAGATGCTGTTTACCTACAGGGAGCGCACCCAGGGCAACGCAGTCATGGCTACGTCGAACAGGATCCAGTACATGACCAGCAGAGAGAAACTCAACTACGTCGTACAGCTGCTCGATAGAGGCGTCATCAGCCTGAACGACGCGAGAGACGTATGGAATATGCCGCATGTTGAAGGCGGCGACGTCCGTATCATTCGCGGCGAGTATTACAACGCCGACCAGAAGGTTACGGACAACGAATGGATAGGAGATGACGATAATGCCGAGCAATGAACGTGAATACAGAAGCATGGAGCTCCGCCTCCTCCCGATAGAGGAGAACGAGGAGCAGAGATATATCGTCGAGGGCTACGCTTCCACCTTTGAGCCGTACAAGCTCCTGACGATAGAGGATACCGATTATTTCGAGCGTATCGAGCCGACGGCGTTTGAAGGGGCAGACCTTTCGGACGTCGTTTTTCGTGTTGACCATGAGGGCCCTGTCTACGCCCGCAGCTCCGCCGGCACGGTGGAAGTCTGGGCGGACGAGCACGGCCTCGGCCAGCGCACTGACCTGAGTAAGACGCAGAGGGCGCGGGAGCTGTTCGCCGATATAGCGGCGGGCAATTACCCGAAGATGTCCTTTGCTTTTACTGTTGCCGAAGATCGCTATGATCAGGCAGAGCATACAAGGGTTATCGAGAGGATAGCGAAGGTCTATGACGTCAGTCCTGTCGCCTTCCCCGCTAATCCTACCACCGAGCTGAGCGTATCCACCCGTGACTACTTCAACGGAGTGATTGAAGCAGAGAAAGCGGAGCGACTGGAGCGGGAAAGACGCGAAGCGCAGAAAAAGAAAATCAAGATTCTCACGGAGGTGCTCTGATGGAGTACAAAGAAATGTCTGTTGAGGAGCTGACCGAGCGCAAAAGCGGCATCGCTGCCGAGATAGACGCTCCTGAGGCTGACCTCGATGCGCTTGAGGCCGAAGCGAGGGCTATCAACGAAGAGCTGGAAGCCCGCAAACAGGCCGAAGAACAGAAAGTTGAGATCCGCGCCGCTGTTGCCGAGGGCGACGTCGGCGAAGTGATCGAAGAAGTAATCGTAGAGGAGAGAAAAGAAATGACTCTTGAAGAAGTCCGCTCCAGCAAGGAGTATATCGACGCTTTCGCAAATTATATCAAGACCGGCGACGACGCTGAGTGCAGAAGCCTTCTGACCACTCTCGTATCCGGCCAGGTTCCCGTTCCTCAGATCGTTGAGGAGCGCATCCGCACCGCGTGGAGCCGCCTCGGCCTCCTGGACCGCGTCCGCAAGACCTACGTCCGCGGCATCCTGAAGGTTGGCTTCGAGCTGTCCGCCGGCCCTGCTTACGCTCACACTGAGGGCGTGACCACCGCTATCACCGAAGAGACCCTTACCTTCGGCGTTATCACCCTGACTCCGCAGTCCATCAAGAAGTGGATCACCATCAGCGACGAGGCTCTCGACCTCGGCGGCGAGGAGTTCCTCGACTACATCTATGATGAGATCACCTATCAGATCGCGAAGAAGGTCCAGGGCGACCTCGTATCCGCCATCGCTGCTCTCGGCAGTGCTGACTCTACTCACGTCGGCGTTCCGGCTATCACCGCTTCCGAGATCTCTGTCGGCACCGTTGCTGCCGCTCTCGGCCAGCTGTCCGACGAGGCTTCCGACCCCTGCATCGTTATGAACAAGGGCACCTGGGCTGCGTTCAAGGCCGCTCAGTACGCCAACGGCTACAACGTGGATCCGTTCGAGGGTCTGCCGGTTTACTTCGACAACACCCTGCCGGTGTTCTCCAGCGCTTCCAACAATGCGGTCTTCATGATCGTCGGCGACTTCGGCCGCGGCGCTCAGGCCAACTTCCCGAACGGCGCTGAGATCAACATCAAGTTCGACGACCTGTCCCTCGCTGAGAAGGACCTCGTCAAGCTCGTCGGCCGCGAGTATGTCGCTCTCGGCATAGTCGGCGACAAGTGCTTCTGCAACGTAAAGAAGACTGCCGCTGTTTCCTGATCAGACGGTTCTGATCGATAAGGGGGATTAAAAAGTGAAATTGCTGATCGCCATCCCGACGATGGATACCGTCCCCGTCGAGTTCCTCCGGAGCATGATAGCTCTCGTTGAGGACCTCGACCTGGAGGGCGTCGATTACGAGGTCGCGTTCGAGTCCGGCACACTCGTCTATATGGCGAGGGACCGGCTCACTGACGTCGCTATAAACGGTGACTATACGCACATTCTGTGGCTGGACAGCGACATGGTCTTCGAGCCGAATCTGCTGGAGGAGCTTCAGTTCTCCGGCAAGTCGTTCGTTACGGCCATAGCGCACACCCGCAGGTCTCCGTACAACTCCTGTCTGTTCAAAGACATCCGTCTTGAGACTTTGGAGCGGTGGAAGGCTAAAGACTATCCGGGCGACACGTTCGAGGTCGCCGGCTGCGGGTTCGCCTGTGTGCTCATGGAAACGGGCATCCTGAAGGAAGTGAAGGAGATCTACGGGACCTGCTTCACGCCTATTCCCCGCTACGGCGAAGATATTTCGTTCTGCAAGCGGGCCGGCGCTCTCGGTTACAGGATTTGGGCGGAGCCGAATATAAGGCTCGGCCACGTCGGGAAGTATACCGTCTATCCCGAAGAGGAGGAGCGGTACAAGGGCACGATCAGCAATATCAGTGAATTGAGGGAGCGGTAATGGACATGAAGGTTCTCATCGCCGCTCCCCTTCGTCAGGACGTTGACGTCTTTCTGGAATACCAGGAGGCTCTCGACAAGCTCATCATTCCGGGCGGTATAACGGTTGACCGTTACTTTGTGGTCAACGACTGCCCGGAAGTCATCCCGTATATCAAAGGCGACTACGACGTAGTGAACACCGGCGACAAGTACGAGAAATGCGTGAACGACCATTTATGGACGGACGAGAATCTCGACAAGATGCCGGCACTGCGGAACATGACGATAAAGCGCTGCCTGGATGGATATTACGATTATTTATTCAGCATCGACACAGACGTTATAGTTCAGCCGGAAACGCTCAAAACACTGCTCGAAGCGGACAAAAGCGTCGTTTCGGAAGTGTTCTGGACGAACGGCTGGTGCAACGCCTGGATGTACGACCAGAGTGGCGGAATGTCGCAGGGATGGAAGGAGCCCGGACTCTATAAGGTCGGTTTTACGGGAGCCTGTACCCTCATAACGGATTTTACGCTCATGAGAGGCATCAACTACTCACGGATCCCTAACATCTTAAACGTGCTCCGCGGCGAGGACAGATGGTTCGGTATCAGGGCGGCGTGTGCCGGAGTCGAGATGTGGCTCGACACACATTGCCCTGCCACTCATCTGTTCACCCGCGACGAGTACGCGGAATACATGAGGAGGAAAACAAATGGCAACTGATACAACTTTGAGCGGGGTAAAACTCGCGCTGCGTATAACGGTGAACGATTACGACAGCGAGCTGTCGAATCTGATACTGGCGGCGAAACAGGATCTCGGCGTTGCCGGCGTTGTCCTCCCCGCGGCACTGGACCCGATAGTAACACGTGCGATCATAACGTACTGCAAGATGCACTTCAGTTCACTGACACCCGCTGAGTATACGCATATCAAGGCGGCGTACGACGAGCAGAAGGCGCAGCTGGTTACCTGCACCGGCTACACAAACTGGGGGTGAGGCAATGAGACGCAGCAGCGTTCTGACCCTCATCGCCGAGGATCCTGGCGCTCACGGCGTGTTTGAACAGCACACCGAGACAAAAAGGACCGTATTCTGCGACGTCTACTCCGTTTCGAGAGACGAATATTTCCGGGCTTTGAATAACAATATGCGTCCGAGCTACGTCTTCAGACTCGCCGACTATGCTGAATACAAGGGCGAAAAGGTCTGCGAGTTCGAGGGCGTGCGGTACGCGGTCGTACGCACGTATGAAGACAATGGAGCGATAGAACTGACCGTCGAGGAGGCCACGGTCGACAGGACGGCCATCCTCCCGGCTACGACAGAGGCGGTGACGACATAATGGATGAGATCATAACAATCTTGAGTGCTCAAGGCTTTCGATGTGCCCATTATGGTTGGAGCCACGCACCGGCCGGTGATTACGTTGTGTGGGCTGAAGACGGCGCTAACGATCTCGGCGCTGACGACCACCATGTCGAACACGTCACCCAGGGAACGCTCGACCTCTTCACACGTGACGATTCGGGAACGCCCAGAACGACCATCGAGGCCGCTCTGGACGGAAGATGCGCCTGGTATCTCAACTCGATACAGTTCGAGGAGGATACCGGCTATATCCACTATGAATGGATTTGGGAAATCTAATGGCAAAGATTGAATTTCCTGACTTTGATGTCTACGTCAAGCAACTCAAGCAGCTGGGTGCGGATATAGACGGCGTTATTAAATACGCCTCTTACGACGCCGCCGGCATGGTCGCAGACGCCATCAAAGCTAATACGCCCGTTGACTCTGGTGATCTCCGGGAAAGCCTCGTGCTGACGACCTACAAGAACGAGAACGGTTTTATCCACACTAAAGTCATGTTCGACGGGTACGACAGCAGAGGGGTCCCGAACGCCATCAAGGCGAGGGTCCTGGAAAGCGGCAATTCGACCCACAGAAAGCATCCGTTCATCCGGCCCGCGGTCAACCGGGTCAGAAGTTCAGCTATCAAGTCCATGGAGAATCAGCTGGACAAGAAAATCAACGAACTCATGAAAGGAAGTTAAGATATGGCTGGAATTGGCCTTTACGGCGTTTATTATTCCAAAGCTACCATCGCTGACGGCATCGTTACCAAGTATGCCGGTATTCAGCAGATGGGCAAGGCTATCTCCGCCTCGTTTGAGCAGACCGAGGGTGACAACAATCCCCTCTATGCTAATAACGCTATAGCGGAGAACAATGCCAGCAGCGGCTCCGGCGGCACCCTGACGCTCACCCTGGACAAGCTCACGCAGTCCGCTTTTGCGGATCTGTTCGGCCTGACCTCAAAGACGAGCGCTGTTACCGTCGGCACGGAAGCGGTATCCGGTACCGGCTTCGACATCGACGGCTCCGAACAGGCCGCTCCCGTCGGTGTGGCGTTTATCAAGTGGCATCAGGAGGGCGATCAGCGCAACAAGCACGAAGTCGTTCTCTTCCGCAACGTCACTTTCAAAATGCCTAACATCGAAGGCCAGACGATGGGCGACACTATTGAGTGGCAGACTCCGGAGATCGAGGGCACGGTCGTCGGTGCCGACGGAACGAATCCGTGGTACATGACCCGTGTGTTCCCGACCCAGGCTGCTGCCGTTCAGTTCATTACGGACCAGTTTGCTGCACCTACTCCCTGACGGGAGCTGACGAGATAAGGAGGAAAAAATGAAAGTATCATACATCGAGCTTCTCGGCCGGAAGTATCCTCTCTGCTTCAGTCTTGCCGCTTCTCAGAAGATCTCCGACGAGTTCGGCGGCATGGATAAGATGCAGGAAGCTCTCGGCAGCGGCGACATCGGGAAGATGGCTCACGCCGTGGACGTCGTTCTCTCGACGCTCATGGACGCCGGGCAGATATATTGCCGCATGGCAAACATGGAATGTCCGGAGCCGCTCAGCTGCCGACCGGCAGACGTTATCGACCTCTCTGATCCTGAAGCCATCAAGACGATATTCGCCGCGATGGCTGTCGGATCCGAACGTGATGTCGAGGTAGCGTCAAAAAACGTGACGCCCACGCAGGGGAAGTAAGCTCTGCGTGGGTTTACTACATGGGACACCTCGCCGGCCTCACACGGAATGAGGTGTCCCACCTTCCCATCGGGGAAGTATTTGACCAGATAGCGTGCTATCAGATAATGCACGGCGCAAAGGAACGTAAAGTCCTCAAGGGCGACTTATTTGAGCAAATGCAACAGTTAGGCGGTGGTTAAATGGCCAAAGCCGATATCGGCCCGAAAATCGGTATAGATGGCGAGGCTGAATTTAAAAGGCAAATAAAGGACATCAACAGTTCACTGACGACGCTGAGCACGGAAATGAAGACCGTTACCAGCGAGTTCCAGAACAACGCAAATTCAGCGAAGTCACTCACCGAGCAGAACAAAGTCCTTAAAAAACAGACAAGCGAGCTCAGCGATAAGCTGAAGGTCCAGAACCAGGCGCTCGAGGCAGCTCGCAAGGCGTACGGAGACGATTCTGCCGAGGTCCAGAAATGGCAGAACGAGATAAACAAAACTCAGACTGCTCTGAATAACGCCAACGCACAAATAGAGAGAAACAACGACCTTCTGAGCGAGAAACGTGTTGCGGTCCTGAAAGGCGTCGCAGAAGGTTTCGCCGCTATGGCCACGGCTGCGGTCGCAGCTGCTACGGCGGTAGCGAAGCTGACGCTCGACTCGTCCAAATGGGCCGACGATCTCAACACCCTGTCGAAGCAGACAGGCATCTCGACGGAAGATCTCCAGAAATACCAGTATGCGGCCGACCGGATAGACGTTTCCCTGGATACCCTGACGGGGTCCATGTCGAAGCTCACGAAGAACATGAGCTCGGCAAAAGACGGGACCGGCACGGCTGCGGAAGCCTTCGAGTCTCTCGGCGTTTCCATCGTAGACGCTAACGGAGATCTCCGGGACAACGAAGACGTATTCAAAGACGCCATCAAGGCTCTCGGCCAGATGGAAAACGAGACCGAAAGAGACGCCACTGCGATGGCCATCTTTGGCAAATCAGCTCAGGAGCTTAATCCGCTGATACTCGGCGGAGCTGAAGCGCTTGAGGAGCTAGGCGCTCAGGCTGAAGCCGCGGGGCTCATCCTTGAACAAGACTCGCTGGATAAGCTGAACGAGCTCAAAGACGCCACCGACGGCCTCAAGGCCACAACGGAAGCTGCCGGCCATGCGTTCTCCGTTCAGTTTGCGTCTCCGATGGCTTCCGCGGTCAATCTGGCCACCGGTTACGTTGAGCAGCTGGTAGGTTCTTTCGATGGCGGGTTCTCATCTATGGGTCAGGTCGTCGGCCAGATCCTGACGGATATAACGCAACAGATAAACAATTATCTGCCTGATGTAATCAGCCTCGGTATGGAGATAATCATGTCTCTTGTAGAGGGCGTCACGCAGATGCTTCCGGATATCGTTCAGACTTGTATTGATATTATTCTGACGATTGTCGATTCTCTTACGGAAAATCTGCCGGAGCTTATCCCGGTGGCTGTGGAGGCCATCCTGACGCTCACAGAAACGCTTATAGAGAACATCGACCAGCTCATCGACGCAGCCATTGAGCTTATTCTTGCCCTGGCTGACGGTCTTATAGAGGCGCTGCCGATACTTATTGAGAAAGCACCGACTATTGTCGAGAAGCTCGTCGATGCCGTTATAGAAAACGCCCCGAAGCTGCTTGAATCTGCGCTTGAGCTCATCGTAAAACTCGCTGAGGGTATAATCGACAACCTGCCTAAGATAGGCGAAGCGGCCCTAGACATAGTTGAAACAGTTGGCAAAGGTATTGCGGACAGTTTCGTCACTTTTCTCGACATGGGCCGAAATATAGTCGAAGGCATCATAACCGGCATAGAGGACGCGGCCGAATGGGCATGGGAGAAGATAAAGGAATTCTTTGGCGGAGTTATCGACCGCGTAAAGGATTGGCTCGGCATCCACTCCCCGTCCACGGTGTTCGCTGAAATAGGTAAATACATGGCGCAGGGCATCGGCGTCGGCTGGAATAGCCAGCTCGGCTCCGTATCGAGAGACATCAACTCCTCGATGGATTCCCTGCTGCCATCCTCCACGGCGAATATCGGCGTCGTTTCTTCCATGCGCGGCACGGGGATCCGCGGGGCCATGGCCGACTCGGTCAACGCTCTCGGGTCTCTGCTCGGCGGAGGCGGCAGCGGAGCCGGCGACCTGAACCTTGTGTTCAACGTCAACGGCCGTGAGTTCTACCGTGCGACCCTGGCTGACTTCCGTCTGATCCAGGCGCAGAACCCGATTATACTGAATGACTTTTAAGGGGTGAGTTAATGGTTCAGCTTGTTATAAACGGTACGACTTATCCCGAAACGAGCAACGATAAATACCAGGTATGGATTGAAGATCTCGGGCAGATGCTCAGGATGGCCGGCGGCAACCTCGTCTTCGAGAAGCGCGGGCAGGTCTACAAGATCTCCTACGCTTACGACTACTTTACGCCGTTCCTCCTCAACAAATGCTTGACGGACCTGAGAGCCGGCAACGAGGTACAGGTCGGGTTCCTTCTCCCGGACGGTTCCTCCGGATCCGGCCTGTTCAGGTGTACGAAGTTCCCTTCGCCGACCTTCGCCTTCTCGAAAGGCTTCGGCGAGGACGCAAAAGGATACTGGCATGGCATCAGCTTTGAACTGGAAGGGGTTGAAGTGATTGCTGACAACAACGGAGAACTATAAATCCGCAATAAACGCCCCTACCCGTAAAATCGTCCCGAAAGCGGTCATCGACCTGAGCGACCCTGACCTTGTTGTATCAGCGGTCACGGGCGACTATGAATCGTCATACTCGTTCCCGACTCAGCTGAGCGACCGCGACTCGGGCTATTCCGGCGGTATCTATGCGACTCTTGAGTTTAACCGATGGCTGCTTGACGGGTCACAGTCCATCATGCCCGACACGCCCTCGACCCGTTCAGGGGAACAGGGCGTTATCGGCGATACATTGTCCGATGCGGATTGTGCTAACGGCACGACACTGGTCGAAACCATTGCCGGCGTCGATACGTTACAGGTCGTAACGGTTTCGGCAACTGGTCTTGCGGTGGACGGCTACCCGACCCAGCTAACACTCAATATCTACTCCAACGGAACACTTTTATACACCGACACCCAAGAGCCGACAGGCTCGTTTTTCCTGTTTGAGGGGTTCACGGTCATTCAGCCCACGGATCTGGAACTGGTGGTCGACAAGTGGTCGCTTCCCTCACGCAGATATCGGTTCGTCGAGTTCCTTGCCGGGTTCGTTGAAGTTTGGGGCGGCGAAACGATATTCGACATGAATGTGATACGGAAGTCGGATTTTAGTAACCTGACTATGCCGTACTCGTCCGCCTCGCTCTCTATCGACAACACTTCAAAGCGGTTCGACCCGGCGAACAAACAGGGCGTGTTTCAATCTGTCACGGCTCGCCAGCCCGTTCCCCTTTTCTT
>Ga0265301_10005912_pt1 | contig 11875 bp, 8 predicted proteins | sample AusTroGonzalo_MG_2_FD_193488 | JGI IMG/M metagenome (GOLD analysis project Ga0265301, IMG submission 193488) | Bovine rumen microbial communities from tropical cattle in Woodstock, Queensland, Australia - Gonzalo_04 | ecosystem: Host-associated > Mammals > Digestive system > Stomach > Rumen ...
GACAGGTTCCCATGTCTCATCCAGGGAGTTGAAGGACGATTCAATCAGGGTGAAGTTGTCTGTCAGAGCGTCGCGGCCGATCAGCGTGTATCCCAGGCGGGAGGGAAGGATGACGGTTTCTCCAGCTCGCGAGAGGGCATAGTGCGGTACGCCGTCCACGACGGCGAACTTCAGTTCGAGTTGGGTGTCGGGACTGCGTAGCACGAGGGCATCGGCGGGCAGTTGCGAGGTCTTGGGGCTGCAGGCGCCGAGCAGGGACAGCACGGCCACGGCAAAAAGAATTCGGATGTTTTTCATAGGGATTGGATGGTGGTGGACAAGTCGGCAATGACTTGGCCGTAATCCGTTGTATTGATGGGGAATATGATATCTGCGGCAGCCGCGTAACGGGGGCGGCGTTCGTCATAGAGGGCGCGGATCTGGGTGATGGAGCGGCCGCGGACGACCGGACGGTCGGCGTTGCCGATTTCGGAGAGGATGATGGCGAAATCTGTATCGAGCCAGATGATGCGGGCTTTCGTCTTGAGCAGTGCCAGGTTTTCGTTGCGGAGGATCGTGCCGCCGCCGAGCGACAGCACGATAGGCTCGTCGGACTGCAGGGTTTCGCGCAGTGTTTCGGTCTCGATGTCACGGAAAGCGTGTTCTCCCTGTGCGGCGAAGATTTCCGCCGGCGTGCCATGGCGCGCCGTGATGATTTCGTCCAGGTCGACAAAGCGCCAGCCGATCTTCTCTGCCGCCGCCCGTCCGAACGTCGTCTTCCCGCTCGCCATAAAACCTGTTAGTGCTACGATCATCGGTATTAAAACAACGTAGGTTCTGCGGGATTGGACCAGTTCGTCATGTTGTCGTCCGGCGTATCAGGTGAGTCCGGGGTATCCGGTTCAATGACATCCTCGGAGTCTTCATCCTCGGTTTCAGCTTCCGGCGCCACCGGCTTTTCCTTCACTAGCGGCTCCGCAAACGCGGCACTCTTCACGTCGAGCCACGACACCTTTTTGCCCTTCGCCCGGAAGCCCTTCTTTCCAATGTACTGCTCCACGTCGATGAGCTCCGGCTCCTTACCCGCGTTCTTGCCGCCGAAGACCACCCGCAGCTGCGGATACTCGTCCTCGTTGATCTCCACGAGCCTCGAACCCTTGCCGTCCGCAATGAAACTCACCGCGATGCCGTTGTTGGGTTCAAAGCTGAAACGCTTGATATAGTAGGCCTTGGCCGGGCCGTCGTAGTACAGCACCGAGAAGGTTCGTTCCGGATCGAATTTCTCCACTCGCATCAGTTCGCCCTGGAAGTGGGTGCTCAGGTCGAAGGTGGTGGTGTAGTAGCTGCCGTCCTTGCAGATCACCAGGATCAAGTCGCCGTCGGAGAACTCGCCGAGGTAGCGGCCGCGGCCCGCATCGTTGAGGCGGACGATGTCCTCGTCGAGCCAGATGCGCTTGCCGGCCAGCGTGGATACACCCTTCGACTTGAGCGTGATGCGCTGGATGATGTTCTTGCCGGTGACCACGTTGCCGCGCGTGGCGCGACCCTTGATGGCCAGGTCGGCGAAATTGTATTCGTCCACCAGCTTCTTGAGCTTGGGACGGGGCCGGTACTGGATGCGGAGCACCTCGGCCTCACCGTTGCTGTTGGCGGTGAACCAGAGCACTGTGGAACCCGGCTTGCCCTGCGTGAGGTCGTATTCCTTGTCGCGCGTGATGCCCGTGATGGCAAAGCGCTTGGCATAATAGACGCCGCCGACCTTGCCGTCGCGATAGACCACGTTGTAGACCGTGCGCTCGTCGCGGCGGTTGAAGACCGCGACGTGGATGATGTCCTTACCGATGAAGGCCTTGTCCTTCACACGGGTCACCATGTACTTGCCGTTCTTCATGAAGACCACGATCTCGGCGATGTCGGAGCAATCGCAGATGTATTCTCCGCCGTCGATCTTCTTCAGGTCGGTACCCACGAAGCCGTCGGCCTTGTTGGCGTAGAGCTTGGCGTTGAGGGTGATCACCTTCTCGGCTTCGATGTTCTCGAAGGTTGTGATCTCGGTCTTGCGCGGGAATCGATCACCGTACTTGCGTTTGAGTTGCTGGAAGTAGCGGATGGTGTATTCCGTGAGGTGATCGAGATTGTTGCGCACTTCGTCGATGTCGGCCTCGATGCCGCGGATGCGTTCCTCGGCGGCCTTGATGTCGAAGCGCGAGATCTTGCGCACCGGTTTCTCCACCAGCTTGTTGATGTCATCCGGCACGATGGGGCGCCGCAGCAGATGCTGGTATTTGCCCATCTCCCGCTGCACATCCTGCAACTGCTCTTCCCAGGAAGCCGCGTCGTTTTCCAGAATGCGGTAGACTTTCTGCTCGAAGAAGATCTTCTCGAGGCTTGACCAGTGCCAGTCTCCCTCCAGTTCGTCGAGGAGGATCTTGAGCTCCTGCTCGAAGAGGTCCTTGGTATGGAAAGCGTTGTAGCGCAGGATCTCGTCCACGCCCATGAAATGGGGCTTGCGGTCCATGATCACGCAGGCGTTGGGGGAGAGGGCCACCTCGCAGTTGGTGAAGGCGTAGAGCGCGTCGATGGTCTTGTCGGGCGACACTTCGTTCTGGAGCGTAATGTTGATCTCCACGCCGTCGCTCGACATGTCGTCGGCTTTCTTGATCTTGATCTTGCCCTTGTCGTTGGCCTTGATGATGGAGTCGATCAGGCTCTCGGTGGTCTGGCCGTAAGGGATTTCGGTGATGGTCAGGGTGCGCTTGTCGGTCTTGACGATGCGCGCGCGGATCTTGACCTTGCCGCCGCGCTGGCCGTTGTTGTAGCGCGAGCAGTCGATCAGGCCGCCGGTAGGGAAGTCCGGATAGAGCTCAAAGGGCTTTCCCTTGAGCGCATCGATCGATGCGTCAAGCAGTTCGTTGAAGTTGTGCGGGAGAATCTTCACCGAGAGGCCCACGGCAATGCCTTCCGTGCCCTGCGCAAGCAGCAGCGGGAACTTCATCGGCAGCACCACGGGTTCCTGGTTCGTGCCGTCGTACGAGGGCACCCATTCCGTAATCTTCTTGTTGAATGCTACTTCCAGGGCGAATTTGCTGAGCCGTGCTTCGATGTAACGCGAAGCGGCGGCGGCATCGCCCGTGAAGATATTGCCCCAGTTACCCTGGGTGTCGATCAGGTATTCTTTCTGGCCCAGACCCACGAGGGCGTCCTTGATGGACGCGTCGCCGTGGGGGTGGTATTTCATGGTGTCGCCCACGATGCCGGCCACCTTATGGTAGTGGCCGTCCTCCACTTTCTGCATCGCATGCAGGATGCGGCGCTGCACGGGCTTCAACCCGTCTTCGATGTGGGGCACGGCACGGTCGAGGATCACGTAGGAGGCGTAGTCGAGGAACCACTCGCGGTACATGCCCGAGAGTTTGTATTTGTTCTCGCCTTCGGCCACCAGCCGGTCGAATTTGCCTTGTGCCGGATCGTCGGCGTCTTCGTCGACAATCTCATCCACTTCCTCCTCTTCCTCGGGGAGTTCTTCGCTTCTTTCGTCCAGTTCGTCCAATTCGTCCTCTTCTTTCATGATAACTTGCCTTTAGTCCTGAATATATCCGAATTTCTTGAGCATTTTCTTGTCTTCCCGCCAGTTGGGCTCCACTTTCACGAAGACCTGCAGGAATACCTTTTTCTGGAAGAAATCTTCCATTTCCAGCCGGGCAGCGGTGGCGACGCGTTTGAGGGCGCTGCCGCCCTTTCCGATGATGATGCCTTTCTGGGAGTCGCGCATCACGTTGATCACGGCCCCGATATCGTAGCGTTCCTCTCCTTCCTTGAAGCGTTCGATGACCACTTCGGTGCAGTAGGGGATTTCCTTGTCGTAGTGCTCGAGGATCTTCTCGCGGATGATCTCCGAGGCGAAGAAGCGCATGCTCTTGTCGGTGAACTGCTCCTTGTCGTACCAGGGCGGGCTGACGGGCAGTTTGGCGATGATACTGTCGAGGATGCCTTCCAGGTTGAATCTCTCGCGGGCCGATACGGGGAAGATTTCCGCGCGCGGCACAAGGGCTTTCCATTCCTCGATGAGCTTCAGCACGGTGGGCTGGTCGCTCAGGTCGATCTTGTTGAGCACGACAATGACGGGGCAGGTGAGTTGCGCGAGTTTCTCCACGTATTCGGCGTTCTTGTCTTTTTTCTCCACCACGTCCGTTACATAAAGGATGACATCGGCATCGCCGATGGCTACGTCTACGAAGTTGAGCATGCTCTGCTGTAACGCGTAGCTGGGCTTGAGGATGCCCGGCGTGTCGGAGAAGACGATCTGCCAGTCCTCCCCATTGACAATGCCCATGATGCGGTGGCGCGTAGTCTGGGCCTTGGCGGTGACGATGGAGAGATTCTCGCCCACCAGGGCGTTCATCAGGGTCGATTTGCCGACGTTCGGGTTGCCGATGATGTTGACGAACCCGGCCCTGTGTTGTTTCTGGGGCTGCTTGCTGTCCATTATTCGAAAGCCCCCATTTTCAGCAGTCCGACTTCTTTGTCATCGAGGAAACGCCAGGCGCCGCGGCGCAGGTTCTTCTTGGTCAGGCCGGCGAAATACACGCGGTCCAGTTTCTTGACCTTGTAGCCCAGATGCTCGAAGATGCGGCGAACGATGCGGTTGCGGCCGGAGTGGATCTCGAGGCCCACCTGGGTCTTGTCGCCTTCCACGTAGGAGAGGGCGTCGGCGGCGATGGGGCCGTCTTCCAGTTCGATGCCGTCGAGGATCTTGTCGAAATCTTCTTTACGGAGTGCCTTGTCGAGAGTGGCGTGGTAGATCTTGCGTACCTGATGCTTGGGGTGGGTGAGCTGGTCGGCCAGGTCACCGTCGTTCGTGAAGAGCAGCACGCCGGTCGTGGCTTTGTCGAGGCGTCCGACCGGATATACACGCTCCGGGCAGAGGCCCTTGTTGATGAGGTCCATCACGGTGCGGTCTGCGTGCGGGTCGGAGAGGGTGGTGACGAAATCCTTGGGCTTGTTCATCACCAGGTAGACTTTCTTCTCGCCCTTGATGCGGGAACCGTTGAAGCGGATGTCGTCCTTGACGGGGTCAACCTTGGTGCCGAGTTCGGTGACGCGGACGCCGTTGACGCTCACCAGGCCGTTCTCGATATAGGTGTCTGCTTCTCTGCGGGAGCAGATACCGGAGTTGGCGATGAATTTGTTGAGGCGCACCAGACCGTCATCTTCGACGGGCCTGGCCTGCTTCTTCGGCTTGGCCGAATAGGGTTTAGGCTTTGCTGCGTAGGGCTTGGCCTTGTCTGTAAATGTCTTTCTGACAGGACGCTTCTCTCGTTCGTCCTTGTCGTAGGAGCGGCGCGGTCTGGCACCGCGGGTCGGCGACGTCTGGCGATTCTCATCGGTTTTGCGACGGCCGTATGATCTTTTGTTTTCCATGGGTGTATAATATACGCATTTTAATCATGCAAAATTAGTTAAAACCAAAGGATTTTCCTATATTTGAAAGTCAAATCTTTTGGAGGATCTGTGATGAGAGATTTTTTCCGTTTTATACTGGATACTTTTTCTGCGAACCGCCGTCGCTTCCTGCTGACGGTGGCTATGCTGGCTATTGGTGTCGCCGCGCTGGTGGGCATTGAAACGGCTGTGGATGTGTTGGCGCGCGAAGTTGTCGGTAGTTTCGACAAGTTGGGTGCTACTTCACTGCTTTTGCGTCCGAAAGCTGACGCTCCGTCCATCAATGCCAGGCAAGCCATGGCGTTCTGTATGGTCGTAGAAGCGCAGCGAAGCGATTGGTATTCCGTCGATCGAGCATTTTTCAGCGAGAGCGACGGAATACCAGAGCGCAACGAAGCTTCAGCGTGGGCGACGTTGCAAGGTTCGGCGGTTGTGCGGGGTGGGGGAAATGTTACCGACCCGGTGGTGCAGTTGCTGGCGGTGGATGCCGGCTATCTGTCTGTAGAGGGCTTGAAACTGGCTGCCGGTCGCAACTTCTCGGTGCAGGAGACCGGGCAGGCAGCTGCCGTGGCCCTGCTGGGCGACAATGTCCGACGCCGGCTTTTCGGGACGGGTGACGGGCTGGGGGAGATGGTCTCCGTCAACGGCCTGCGCCTGCAGGTTGTCGGGGCGCTGGAGCGCCAGGGCGCGGTATTCGGAACGGGCATTGACGATGCGCTGCTCCTCCCGTTGAGCAGCGGGGTCGCTGACTGCCGGATCACGCTGCGTGTGGCACCGGGCGAGTCGCAGACGGCGATGGTTGCGGCGGGCTGCCTGATGACGTCCATCCGCCGGCTCCCACCGGGGGTGGAGCCTGATTTCGAGATTGTCGAGGCTGATGGCGCGGCGGCCACACTGGCGTCCCTTCGCTCGAAGTTGTCGTTGGTGGCGCTGGTCATCGGTCTGGTCACGATGCTGGGTGCGGCGGTTGGCCTGATGAACAGTCTGCTGGTATCGGTGAAAGAGCGGACGCGCGAAATCGGGACGCGGCGGGCGCTGGGCGCCCGTGCGCGCGACATTGCGCGTCAGTTCCTGGCGGAGGCGCTGGGAATCGGCGTGGTCGGCAGTGCCGCAGGCATCGTGCTGGGCTTGCTGCTGGGCAATCTCGTGGCGCTTTCGCTCGACGGCCATTTTGCCGTGCCCTGGGATTGGCTCGCCGCCGCCCTGTTCCTGGCCGCCGCCGTCAGTCTCTCCTCCGGCCTCCTCCCAGCCCGCCGCGCCGCCGCCCTCAGCCCCATCGATGCTCTCCGAAGTTTATAAATTTAGCTATCTTTGTTGCAAATTAACGATAATCCTATGAAAAAGAATCTGTTACTGTTAGGGGCACTTGTGGCTGCCCTGGCTTTTTCCTCCTGCGGAAAAGGGGAGGAGACGAAGAACACGGGGGTGGACAATGAGACCATCCAAACAATCATGCAGCGCAAGAGTGTGCGGGCTTTTACGGATCAAGCTATTCCGGCGGAATATATGGAGGCGATGCTGAAGGCGGCGATGGCGGCGCCGACAGGGTCGAACATCCAGCCGTGGCACTTTGTCGTGCTGACCGACAAATCGCAGTATGAGCGCGTCTTCGAAAACAATTTCAATATGCGCATCTTCAATTCGGCTGCTGCTGTAGTCGTGTTCTGCGCCGATACGACGGTCACCCGCCCGCCCCGCAACAACCCGGACGGTGCGCCGGTCACGCGCCCCAACGGTACCTGGCGGGATGATATGGGCGCCTGTACCGAGAATTTCCTGCTCGCCGCTGAATCCCTTGGACTGGGCGCTGTCTGGACGGCTGCTTATCCGTACAGTGAACGCTATGCGTCCATGAAACGGGAGCTGGGAATGCCCGATGCCATTCTTCCGTACTGTGCCGTCGCCGTCGGCTATCCGGCCAACGACGAGCAACCCAAAGACAAATGGAAACCCGAGCGCATTCACTACGACCAGTGGTAGGTCAGTGATGCCCGGAATAGCAATTCGCCGAAGAAATAACTAGATCACTTCGAATGTTGACGTGCTCGCCCAGCCCTGGCGTCCGTCAGCGATAGAAATCTTGGCAAAGTCGCCGACATTGTCAAGGAGGTGGACTTTCGTGCCTTCATGCAGGACGAAGACCGTCTTGCCTCCCTCGGCCGGGGAACTCTTGACCGAGCAGACAGGTGTCGTGACGATGGCGCTGTCCTGCCGCGTGATGGCATGCTTCTGCTGCAGGGAGAACACGAAGGTGAAGACCGTCAGTACGGCAAAGATGCAGGCTCCGATGAACGAGACCGTGCGCAGCGCCGTGGAGCCACTGATGCGGAAGAGCAGGAACAGGACGCCCACGATAGCCGCCAGCGCCAGCGTGATCCAGGCCCAGGCGTCGGCCGACAGGCCCTGCCGCAGATTACGGAACCATGAAACGAGGATGAAGTCGGGCACGACGTCGATCTTGTCGAGCGTCATCTGCCGGACGATCTCCAGGTTGTGGGCTGCGTCCGCGTGGGCGGGATCGAGTTTGAGCGCCCGCTCGTAGTAAAGGATGGCGTGTGCAATATCGTCGAGCTTGAAGCAGGTGTTGCCGAGGTTGTAGTACAGGTCGGCGCTCTCCAGATTCTCGCCTTCGATCATCTGGTAGTAGTTCAGGGCATTCTGCCACTGGCCGGCAGCAAACGCTTCTCCGGCTCTGTTCCAGAGCGAATCAACATTGTTCTGGGCCTGTGCGGCGGGTGCCGCCAGCAGCAGCAACGCAGCTACGACGGCGACACCTGGCGCCTTCTTGCCTGCAGCCTTGGGATTCTTTAACTGGCCTTCGATGGCCGAGATGGCCTGCACGGCATCGTTGTATTCGTTTTCCATTTGGGCTTGACCACTTTCGGGCGCGTAACGCGCAAATTCGCATTTGTCAATCAGATCCGTCAGGGCGGTCACGCTCTCGTCGCGGACACCCCGCTCCAGCAGCTTCTCCCGGATGGTATCCTTCGACAGGTCGGCCGCCGGGATCATGAGCTTGTCGGAGACATAGCCCAGCAAGGCTTTGTGCAGCTCTTCGTAGTAAGCGCCGCTGAGTCCCTGCTTCAAGTAGGATTCTGCACTCTTGAGGCGGGCGCGTGCCATCTTGTTGGCACGGCGGTTCTTCGAGCCGGCCACATCGGCGCGCCGGGCCTGCGAGAAGCTGAAGAGGCGGCTGATGAGGAAGAAGATGATCACCAGCGCGAGCAGGAGTCCGTAGAACAGGAGAGAACCCGCGAAGAACGCGCCTTTCTTCTTGAGATGGCCGTCACCCAACGCGATGTAGCGGATGTCTTCGGCCAGGCTGCGGACATTCTGCCGGTTGGTACCGGCCATGGCCACGCCGCTGCCCGCAATCTCCTCGCCTTTCTCGATCGTGACGGGGATATCACCGGTAGAAGTGGTGGCATATTTTCCATGGGCCATGTCGTAGTAGCTGTACTCAATGGACGGAATGACGAAATCTCCGTGGCTGCGCGGAATAAAAGGATATTCGAAGGTCTTCGAACCGCTGGTGCCGCTGGCTGAAGTCTTGTCGGTGGATTTCAAGTCATAAACCTCGAAGTCCGGCGGGAAATCGACCTTCGGCGCCTGGAGCATCGAGAGGTTGCCGTTGCCCGAGATGGTGACGATGAGCGAAGCGGCTTCGTTCGACTTGATGCCGCTCTTGCTCAGTTTCGCGCTGATCTTGAAGTCGCCCACGCCGCCGCCGAACGAGGCCGGTGCACCGGCCGGTAAGTCACGCACCTTCACGTTGAGGGTAGGGGTGCTGATGCGTTTGCGGATGGTCTGGTATTGGTCGAAGAAATCATCGAAGATAGAGAGCGGACTGCCGCTGGAGGTACGGACGCGCAACTGGCAGACCATTTCGGCTGGATCGATGCTCAGCGTGCCGGTTTGCTGCGGGATGAGCACCCACTGCCGGACGAGCGCACTGTTGTAGATGGTTCCGTTGACGTTCTCCCGGTTGAACTCCAAGTTGTTGACCGAGACGGTTTCCTTGTTCCAGAAACCATTGAACGTAGGGAACTTGATGTCTTCAAAGCCCACGATGTCGGCGCGGGTGTAAAGCTTCAGCGTGGCGGTGACGGGCTCGCCCTTGACCACGTTACTCTTGTTGAGCGTCAGCTTCAGGAAGATGTCCTGATTGGAGACAGTGCCTGTGACGGCCGGATCGTTCTGCTGGGAGCGGTCGGGCTGGGACTGTTGGTTCTGTTGGTTTTGCTGGCCTTGCGACGCGTTGCCGCTTCCACTTCCCGAAGGCTGTGCCTGCTGCTGGCTGGCCACCACCTCGATCTGCAAGGTACCGGATGAGGTTTCCTGCTTGTCGACTTTGGCCGTGGCGGCGGCGATGGTGAACGTGCCGGTGCGTCGCGGCTGCAAGAGGTAGGTGACGGTCTCCTGGCGGGATGATGTGCGCTTGCCGTTGACGAAAGTGGTGTTCGACATGGAACCCCGCTGCGGGCCCCAGACTACGTCGAAGTCGTTTGTTCCGGGCCAGTCGAAATCGCTCATCCGTGCGTCGGCGGTAAAAACGATGCGGAAGGTCTCGTCGGCGGAAACCACCCTCGGACCCTCCAGTTTCAGTGTCTGCGCTGCGCCCGTCAGGGAGCTGAGCAACAGCAGTAGTGTAAACAGTCGTTTCGTCATAGCGCTACCAATTCTTCTCTTTCTGTTTCGATTTGAGCTTTGCGGCTTTTTCTTTCTTGACCTTGTCCTGGGTCTTGTCTTCCTGGGCCTGGATGGCTTGCAGCATCTGCTGGGCGGCTTGTGGCGTTATATTGGGCTGCTGTCCCTGCTGTTGCTGCTGGTCCTGTTTCTGATCATTTTGATCGTTGTTCTGATTCTGCTGATCGTTCTGATCCTGGTTCTGATTCTGCTGATCGTTGTTCTGGTCCTTGTTCTGGTCCTGGTTCTGATCCTGGTTTTGGTCCTGATTCTGATCTTGATTTTGATCCTGGTTCTGGTCATTGTTTCCACCGCCGCCACCATTCTGCTGCTCGTTTTCCAGCATCTTCTGGGCATAGGCCAGGTTGGCTTTGGTCTCCTGGTCGTCGGGCTTGCGCCGCAGGGCGTTCTTGTAGGCTTCGATGGCGCCCTGCCAGTTCCGCTGCTTCAGCAGCGAGTTGCCCATATTGTGGAAGGCGTCAGCTCCGTGCGAGCCCTTGGCCAGCGAATCGATGCCCGCCTTGTAGTAGCGGTCCGCCTCGCTGTAATTTTCCATGCGGTAGTAATTGTTCGCGAGGTTATAGTCGGCCGTCACCGAGGTGGAATCGGCCACCAGTGCCTTCTTATAGTCGATCTCAGCCCCGGCATACTGCTCTTTCTTGAACTGGCGGTTGCCGCGGCGCACGCTCTTGCGCTCACTCTGCGCGATGCAGACACCGCAGCCGAGCACGAAGCAGAGGATGACCAGCAAATATCGTTTCATGACTCAATGCTTGAAAAGTTTCCGCCGGGCCTTCGTCTCCGGAACCAGGAATTCGAGGATCAGGAAAAAGAGGGCGATGGCGAAGAAATACATGTATTGTTCGTCGAAGTCTTCAAAGACCACGGAGTTGAATTGCTCTTTGTCAATGGTCCGGATGTCGTCGATGATGGGATTCAGGCCGAATTCGCTGTTTCCGGCGCGGACGTACTTGCCCCCGCCGATATCGGCGATTTCCTGGAGGATGCTTTCGTCGAGGCGCGTGACCACGATCTCACCCTTGGCATCTTTCATCAGGCTACCGTTCTTGGGGATGGGCTTGCCCTGGGGCGAACCCACGCCGATGCAGTAGATGCGGATGCCTTGTTCGGCGATGGTCTTGGCGGCCTCCAGCGCTTCCCCTTCATGGTCTTCACCATCGGTGATCAGGATGATGGCGCGCGAACGCTCACTCTGGGTGCTGAAACTGCGGGCCGAAGCCATGAGTGCGGACGCCAGGTCGGTACCCTGGATCGGCACGCTCTCCGTATTGATGCTCTTCAGGAAGAGCTTGGCCGAGACATAGTCGGCGGTGATGGGCAGCTGGACGAACGATTCGCCGGCGAACAGCACGAGGCCGATGCGGTCGCCCTGCAGGCGGTCCACCAGGCGGGAGATGGCCAGTTTCGAGCGCTCGAGGCGGTTCGGCGAGTAATCTTCAGCCAGCATGGAGTTGGAGACGTCGAGGGCGATCATCACTTCCACGCCCTGGCTTTCGTGCTCACGGAGCCGGGCGCCCAGCTGCGGGCGGGCCAGACCGATCACGAAGAAGAACCAGGCGAGGGAGAACAGGCTCAGCTTGAGCCAGCCTTTGCCCGTCGAGGCAGTCGGCATCAGCTGTTTCACCAGTTCGGGATTGCCGAGCTTGGCGATGCGCCGGCGGCGGACACGCAGCTGCAGGGCATAAGCCACGAACAGCAGCGGAATCAGCAGCAGGAGCAGCAGGTATTGCGATTGTACCAGATAGAC
>Ga0265301_10005916_pt1 | contig 11867 bp, 10 predicted proteins | sample AusTroGonzalo_MG_2_FD_193488 | JGI IMG/M metagenome (GOLD analysis project Ga0265301, IMG submission 193488) | Bovine rumen microbial communities from tropical cattle in Woodstock, Queensland, Australia - Gonzalo_04 | ecosystem: Host-associated > Mammals > Digestive system > Stomach > Rumen ...
ATTTAAGGTCTTGTATTTCCCTAGAAAAAGTTGAAGTATGAAAATGTCTTAATGTCCTAATGTCTCAACGTGTACATTCAAGGGGAATCGACGCATAATTTTGTTTGTAAACGCATGATTGCAACCAAGTTGCATACGGAACTATTTACCTTTGCACCCAGAAAATGATAAAAGAATAAAAATATGGCACATAATCACGAACACGAACATCATCACGATCACTGCGAGGCATGTGGTCATCATGAGCACGAACATGAGCATCACCACGAGCACAACACTCGCGAGCAGCTCAGACTGATAATAATAACGGCAGTGCTGCTGGTAGGCGCTGTGATAGTAGAGCATGCGCTGGCGCTGCCTACATGGCAACTGCTGCTGGTATATCTTATACCTTATATAATAATAGGACACGACACGCTGAAAGAGGCGGCTGAGGGACTGATGGAGGGCGACCCGTTTAATGAGCACTTCCTGATGAGCATAGCCACCATCGGCGCGCTATGTATAGGATTCCTGCCTGGGGCTGAGACTCAATTTCCTGAGGCGGTGTTTGTAATGCTATTCTTCCAAGTGGGCGAGCTGTTTGAGGGCTATGCCGAGGGCAAGAGTCGCGACAGCATTGCGCATCTGATGGAGATAAAGCCGGACTACGCCACACTGGCTGATGGCGATCGCAAGGTGTCGCCAGATGAGGTAAGCGTTGGCGATACTATCGTGATACGTCCGGGCGAGAGGGTGCCGCTGGATGGAGTGGTGACGGAGGGACAGAGCGAACTGAACACGATGGCTCTGACTGGCGAATCACTGCCTAGAGATGTGAACGTGGACGACGAGGTGATATCGGGATGCGTAAACCTGAGCGGTGTGATACGCGTACGTGTGACCAAACCATACGGCGAGAGCACTGTATCGAAGATAATAAAACTGGTGGAGAATGCTGGCGAACATAAGTCGCAGAGCGAGACGTTTATCACGCGCTTTGCTCGTATCTACACGCCTGTAGTGGTGATGGCAGCTATAACACTGGCCGTAGTTCCCACGCTGATGGGTGGCAGCTTTAGCACCTGGCTGTATCGTGCACTGATGTTCCTTGTGGTATCGTGTCCGTGTGCACTGGTAATCAGCGTGCCGCTAACGTTCTTTGGCGGTATAGGTGGTGCATCGCGTCGCGGAATACTGATAAAGGGTGCCAACTATATAGATGTGTTGGCTAAGGTAAAAACGGTGGTATTCGACAAGACAGGTACGCTTACGCACGGACAGTTTGCCGTGACGGCTGTACACCCAGACAGCTGCGACGAGCACCATCTGCTGCACCTGGCTGCGCATGTGGAGCATTTCTCTACACACCCGATAGGTGCTGCACTGAGGGATGCATTCCCTGATGAGGCTACCGACGGCTGCAAGATAAGCGATGTGCGCGAGGTGGCAGGGCAGGGTATAGTGGCCCGCATAGGCGATAAGGAGGTGGCAGTGGGCAACACCAAGCTGATGGATGCCATAGGTGCAAAGTGGCACGACTGCCAGCACCTGGGTACCATAATACATGTGGCAATCGACGGTGTGTATGCAGGACACATAGTGATAAACGATCAGGTGAAGCCCGACAGTGCCGAAGCTATCGCAACGCTGAAGAAGCTAGGCGTGGAGCGCACAGTGATGCTGACAGGCGACCGTCGCGAGGTGGCCGAGAACGTAGCGAACACACTGGGCCTGACCGAATATCACGCCGAACTTCTCCCCGCGGATAAAGTAGCGCAAGTAGAGGCGCTGGGTGGCGGTCTCGCCTTCGTAGGCGACGGCATCAACGATGCGCCTGTGCTGGCACGTGCCGATGTGGGTATAGCTATGGGAGGTCTGGGCAGCGATGCCGCCATAGAGGCTGCCGACGTGGTGCTGATGGACGACAAACCATCGAAAATAGCGCTGGCCATCAGCATAGCCCGCAGAACCATAGCGATAGCCCGCCAGAATGTGGCATTTGCCATCGGCATAAAGTTGGCAGTGCTGGTGCTGGCTGCACTAGGCATGGCTACCATGTGGATGGCAGTGTTTGCTGATGTGGGCGTGACTGTGATTGCTGTACTAAATGCTATGCGCGCACTCCGTGCGTAGCATTTAGTGTACACCCGCACGGAATCGAACCGTGACCAACAGAACCGGAATCTGTTATTCTATCCATTAAACTACGGATGCATAGCTACTGAAAGCGGGCACAAAGGTACGGAAATAAAATTGAGAATTGAGAATTGAGAATTGAGAATTAGAATTTTTTAAGATTGTTTGTGAGGTGCAATATGTTAGCAGAAATCAAGTATTTTGTGTCATTTTGCAAAAATAATCGCGATTTTGCTTGCATAATTAAATAAAATGTGTATTTTTGCACGCAAATTTATCATAAACAATCAAAATGGGACAAGTAATTAAACCTGTGATGTACGAACCGCTGCTGGATATGAAGCAGACGGAACAGGGTATAAAACTGATAAAAGAGTTCTTCCAACAGAACCTCTCTACTGAGTTGAGACTGAGGCGCGTAACGGCACCTCTGTTTGTGTTGAAAGGATTAGGTATTAACGACGATCTGAACGGTGTGGAGCGCCCTGTGAGCTTCCCCATCAAGGATCTGGGCGATGCTAAGGCCGAAGTGGTGCACTCGCTGGCTAAGTGGAAGCGACTGAGTCTGGCTGAATATAAGATTGAGCCAGGATACGGTATCTACACTGATATGAACGCTATACGTGCCGACGAGGAGCTGGACAATCTGCACTCGCTGTATGTAGACCAGTGGGACTGGGAGGCAGTGATACGCAGAGAGGATCGCACACTAGCATTCCTTAAGAACATAGTGGAGCGCATCTATGCTGCCATCCGTCGCACTGAGTACCTGACATGCGAGACCTATCCGCAGATTAAGCCATTCCTGCCAGAGAAGATACACTTTATACATGCTGAGGAACTGGTGCAGATGTATCCTGACAAGACTCCGAAGGAGCGCGAGGATGCTATCTGCAAGAAGTATGGTGCTGTGTTTGTGATCGGTATCGGTGGCAAACTGAGCAATGGCGAGAAGCACGACGGACGTGCACCTGACTACGACGACTGGAGCACCATAGCCGAAGACGGACGTGCCGGACTGAATGGCGACATACTGATATGGTATCCTGTGCTGGGGCGTAGCTTCGAACTGTCGAGTATGGGTATACGTGTAGACAAGGAGAGCCTGCTGCGCCAGCTTAAGATAGAGGGTAAGGAAGAGCGCGAACAGCTGTACTTCCACCAGCAGTTGCTGAACGACAAGCTGCCACTCTCGATAGGTGGTGGTATCGGCCAGAGCCGACTCTGTATGGTATTGCTGCATAAGGGACACATCGGTGAGATTCAGGCCTCTATCTGGCCTGAGGATATGCGCAAAGCATGCAAAGCACTCGGTATGAATCTTATATAATAATCGCGCTCTTTGCGATTATTATATCTGCCTGTGGCGGACAGAGGCAGCCTAAGGCTTATGGCGGCATGGAACTGACTGCCAGCGACAGTGCAACCATACGTATGGGGCAATGGGACCTGATAAAGTATCACAGCGACAAACTGGGTATAGACATCAACTATCCATCGTTTCTGTATCATCAGGACCTGAAGGGCGAGCCTGCACAAGAGGTGTTTATGAGCGACGAGATGTCGATATCGGTGATGGTAGACTCGCTTCAAGGCAATCGCATAGCCAGTCAGCAGATGCTGGCCATGGGTGCCGATCTGGTAGAAGTGGGTGATGACTACAGCATTCAGGCGGGATCGGACGAGGGCTTTGACTATTACGGCAAGGTGATAGAAGATGACACCATACGACTGGTGACAGTGCTGGCCAGATTTAAACCCGAACACAGCGAAGCTGCAGAGCCGCTACGCGAGTGGGTGAGGAATTTCACGCTGAAATAATTGACCTATCATATTTTAACACGGATTAATCTAAATTTTCTTCAAGAAATGAAGGTTAATCCGTACTTTTTTTGTACCTTTGCGGCCGAATGTCGCTAAAGCGACTAAAGGAATGCATATATTTATAACGTTATAAGGATAAAAAATGGCTGAAATTAAGAAGATTAAGACCGCTTTGGTGTCTGTTTTCCACAAGGACGGACTGGATGAGCTTTTGAAGAAGTTGAATGACGAGGGTGTTAAGTTCCTGTCGACAGGTGGAACACAGCAGTTTATCGAATCGCTTGGTTACGAGTGTCAGAAGGTTGAGGATGTTACTACATATCCATCAATCCTGGGTGGACGTGTAAAGACTCTGCATCCGAAGGTGTTCGGAGGTATTCTGGGACGTCGCGACAATGAGGGCGATCAGGAGCAGATGAAGAAGTACGAGATACCTGAGATTGATCTCGTGGTCGTAGACCTCTATCCATTTGAGCAGACTGTAGCTAGTGGTGCCAGCGAGGCTGACATCATCGAGAAGATTGATATCGGTGGTATCTCACTGATCCGTGCTGGAGCTAAGAACTTCAAGGACGTGGTTATTGTGCCTAGCAAGGCTGAGTACAGCGTGCTGCTCGACATCCTGAACAAGAAGGGTGCACAGACCGATATCGAGGATCGCCGTATGTTTGCTACTCGCGCATTTGGCGTTAGCAGCCACTACGATACCGCTATCAACGCTTGGTTCGTAAAAACCGCTAAGTAATTGATAATTGATAATTGACAATTGATAATTTAAGAATGGGATTTTTTAGTTTCGTACAGGAAATAGCAATGGACCTGGGAACGGCCAACACTATCATTATCAGTGATGATAAGATCGTGGTAGATGAGCCCTCAGTAGTTGCTCTTGATCGCCGTACCGACAAGATGATTGCCGTAGGTAATGAGGCGAAGATGATGTATGAGAAGACTCACGAGAACATTCGTACCATCCGTCCGCTGCGCGATGGTGTGATTGCCGACTTCTCTGCTTGCGAGCAGATGATGCGTGGTCTTATTAAGATGGTTCACACAGGTAGCCGTCTGTTCTCGCCATCACTCAGAATGGTGATTGGCGTACCTTCAGGTTCTACTGAGGTAGAGCTGCGTGCCGTTCGTGACTCAGCTGAGCACGCCGATGGCCGCGATGTATATCTGATTTTTGAACCAATGGCTGCTGCTATTGGTATCGGTATAGATGTTGAGGCTCCAGAAGGAAACATGATCGTTGATATCGGTGGTGGTTCTACCGAGATCGCCGTTATCTCTCTGGGTGGTATCGTATCGAATAACTCTATTCGTACTGCAGGTGATGACCTGACAGCTGATATCCAGGAGTATATGTATCGTCAGCACAACGTGAAGGTATCGGAGCGTATGGCTGAGCGAATCAAGATACACGTAGGTTCGGCTCTGACTGACCTGGGTGATGAGGCTCCTGAAGACTTCATCGTTCACGGACCAAACCGTATCACCGCACTCCCAATGGAGGTTCCTGTATGTTATCAGGAGATTGCACACTGTCTGGATAAGACCGTGGCTAAGATTGAGAACGCTGTGCTGTCGGCACTCGAGAATACTCCACCAGAGCTGTATGCTGATATCGTAAAGAACGGTATCTATCTCTCAGGAGGTGGCGCACTGCTGCGTGGTCTCGACAAGCGTCTCACTGAAAAGATGCACATTCCATTCCATGTGCCCGAGGATCCCTTGCACAGCGTAGCTAAGGGTGCCGGTATCGCACTGAAGAATGTGGATCGTTTCAATTTCTTGATGAGATAGTTGACAATTGACAAGTAGATGAGGAACCTACTGGATTTCCTTTACAAATATCATCACTGGCTAGTTTTCGTATTGCTCGAAGTAGTCAGTGTTGTTCTGTTGTTTCAGTACAACAGTTATCAGGGCAGTGTATGGTTCTCGAGCGCCAACGCTATGGCTGGCAAAGCATACGAGATAGAGAGCAAGATGACCAGCTACCTCACGATGGCACGTGTAAACGAGGAACTTACCTTGCGAAACATGTATCAGGAGCGCCAGCTGGACCAGTTGCGCCGCTTGTATGCTGAAGCTACTAAGGACACTACCGATATGCAGCGCAAAGAGCTTGAGTTTCTGAGTCATTTCCAGCTGATATCGGCCAAGGTGGTAGAGAACTCTATCCACAAGGCTGAGAACCTGATAACCATCGACAAGGGGCGCAAGGACGGAGTAGAGCCTGATATGGGTGTGGCTTGTGGTAATGGTATCGTGGGTGTTGTCTACCTGGTTAGCGATCACTATTCGGTAGTAATCTCTGCTCTTAATGCAGCCTCGTCGCGCATCAGCTGCAGTATCCGCAATCGAGGCTACTTCGGCTATCTGCACTGGTATGGTGGCGATCCAAGTGTGGCCTATGTAGAGGATGTGCCACGCCATGCCAAGTTTAATCTGGGCGAATGGATGGAGACAAGCGGATTCTCGTCGATCTTCCCATCAGGTGTGCTTGTAGGTAAGATAGAGCAGGCATACAACTCGAGCGACGGATTGTCGTATAAGCTTAAGGTACGTCTGAGTACCGACTTTGGCAATCTGCGCGATGTGGTGGTTATCAGCGACAAGAGTATAGCCGAGCGTGCTGCACTGATGCAGGCTGCCCGCGACTCTATTAGTTTAAAACAGCGACAATAGTAAGTATGAAGATAGAACTGGTTAACCGATTGGTGATGTTCATGTCACTGCTAGTGGCTCAGGTGCTTATCCTGAATCATGTGCATCTGTTGGGCGTAGGCACTCCGCTGCTTTACGTCTATTTCGCCATCACCTTTCGTCGCAACTTCCCAAAATGGCTTGTGCTGGTGTCGTGCTTCATGCTGGGACTGATGATCGACATCTTCTCGAACACTCCTGGCCTGGCTGCTAGTGTGATGACTCTTACAGGTCTGGCTCAGTGCTATCTGATGAACCTCATTGTACCACGCGATTCGGCACCAGATCTGGAAGCATCGATCAAGACATTGGGATTCAGTAAGTTTGTTACCCTTAGCGGTCTGCTTACTTTTCTCTACTGTATGCTGTTCTTCGCTATCGAGGCATTCAACTTTCTTGATGTGCTTCTGTGGCTGGCTCGCTCTGTGGTTAGTGCATTACTTACTATGGTGCTGATTTTAGCAATCGAAAGTGTTAGAAGCAGGTGAAGCAGAAAGACTACGATCTTGAGTACCGTAAATTCGTGATTGGTGGGGTGGCCGCATTGATTGTGTTCATCTACATCATTCGTCTGTTTACGCTTCAGATTACCAGCGACGACTATAAGAAGAGTGCCGACTCTAATGCTTTCCTGAAGAAAATAGAATATCCATCTCGTGGCGCCATACTGGATCGTAAGGGCAAATTGCTGGTTTACAATCAGCCCAGTTACGACATTATGGTGGTGATGAATGAGGCCAAGGGCCGTCTGGATACCCTCGACTTCTGTCAGGCTCTAGGTATTACCAAAGATGAGTTTGATCGTAGGATGGCCACCATGAAGGACCGCAATAAGAATCCTGGTTACTCTCGTTTCACTGAGCAGCTCTTCCTGAGTCAGCTCAGCGATAAGGACTTTAGCGTGTTCCAGGAGAAGATGTATCGTTTCCCAGGCTTCTACGTCCAGAAGCGTAGCGTGCGCCAGTATACATATGATATGGGTGCACATGTGCTGGGTGATGTGGCTGAGGTGTCGCCTGCCGATATCGAGGAGGATGATTACTATCAGCCTGGCGACTATATCGGCAAACTCGGTATCGAGCGTTCGTACGAGAAGCAGCTTCGCGGACAGAAGGGTATACAGATACTGCTGCGCGATGCTCACGGACGTATACAGGGCCGCTATCAGAACGGAGCTCTGGATCAGCGTGCCATCCCAGGTAAGAACCTTACACTGGGTATAGATGCTGAACTGCAAGCACTTGGCGAGCGACTGATGGAGGGTAAGATAGGAGCTATAGTTGCTATCGAACCATCTACTGGCGAGGTGCTATGCATGGTATCATCGCCTACGTACGATCCACGACAGATGGTGGGACGTATGCGTAGTAAAAACCATCGCGCTCTGCAGCAGGACGTGTGGAAACCTCTGCTAAACCGTGCCATTATGGGACAGTATCCTCCTGGCTCTACATTCAAGACCACTCAAGGTCTTACGTTTATGACAGAGGGTATCATCAACAGTCATACCATGTATCCCTGTGGTCATGGATTCAACTTCAAGGGTCTGCACGTAGGCTGTCACGGACATGCGGCTCCACTGCCGCTTGTGCCTGCACTAAGCACATCGTGTAACGGATTCTTCTGTTGGGGATTGTATCATATGATCAATACCAACGTAAGCAAATACGGATCAGTTCAGAACGCCATGAACACCTGGCGCGACTATATGGTGTCGATGGGATTCGGCTATCGTCTGGGTATCGACCTGCCTGGTGAGAAGCGTGGACTTATTCCTAATGCCATGTTCTACGACAAGGCCTACAAGGGGTCGTGGAACGGACTCACCATTATATCAATTGCTATCGGACAGGGTGAGGTAAACGCCACTCCGCTGCAGATAGCCAACCTTGGTGCTACAATAGCCAATCGTGGTTACTACTACACACCTCACGTAGTTAAGCAGGTGCAGGGCGAAAAACTTGACACTACCTACACACGCAAACACTTTACCAAGGCTAGTCGAGAGTCTTATGACTATGTGGTACAGGGCATGCGCTCGTCAGTGCTTGGTGGTACTTGTAAGGAGCTGGGTAAGTACGACTTCAATGCCTGTGGTAAGACTGGTACTGCACAGAACCGTGGTCACGACCACTCTGTATTCATGGGATTTGCACCTATGGAGAATCCTAAGATAGCAGTAGCCGTATATGTGGAGAATGGTGGATGGGGTGCTACATACGGTGTGCCCATCGGCGGACTGATAATGGAGAAATATATTAAGGGTAAACTATCTGAGGCTAGCGAGGCTAAGGCTCGCAGTATTCAGGAACGCAGAATAGCATATGGCGCAGGCGATAGGTAATAGAAAAGAAAAAGGAGTGATTCGTTCGCTCGATTACTGGACGATTGTCATCTACATCGCCCTGCTCACCTTCGGATGGGTAAGCGTGTGTGGTGCCAGCTACAGCTATGGCGAAACAGACCTGTTTAGTCTCGACACTCGTTCGGGCATGCAGATTGTATGGATTGGCACGTCTATCGTGCTGGGATTCGTAATCCTGATGCTCGACGACCGCTATCTGGATATGTTTGCCTACATCATATTCGGAGTGATGCTTATACTGCTATTCGGCACTATATTCAATCCGCATAGCATCAAGGGCTCCCGATCGTGGCTTGTGTTAGGACCTATACGCTTGCAACCAGCTGAGTTTGCCAAGTTTGCTACGGCGCTAGCCCTGGCCAAACTTATGAATACCTATGGGTTTACTATAGCCAAATGGAAGGATTTTGCTATAGCGCTAGCTGTAATATTCGTCCCCATGCTGTTCATCGTGCTGCAGCGTGAGACGGGTAGTGCGCTGGTATTTTTCTCGTTCTTCCTGATGCTGTATCGCGAAGGTATGCCTGGCAGTATTCTCTTCACTGGTGTGGCCATGGTGGTGTACTTTGTTGTAGGAATCCGCTATGCCGACGTCATGCTTAGCATCACGCCTACATCTGTTGGTAAGTTTGCTGTGTTGCTGATTATCCAGATATTCTCAGCCGGACTGGTATACGTGTATTGCAATGACAAGCGTGATACTATCCGTATGATGCTGGTAGGTCTTGGTGCCACTGTGATTGCACTTATCTTCGGACTGTGGATTATCCCATTCGATATTAACTATGTAGAGATGGCACTCTGTGCTGCTATGGTAATATATCTGCTATATCGATTCCTGGCCACACGATTCCGCAACTACCTGTGGATAACAGCTTTTTCTCTAGGTTCGCTGTTGTTCTTCAATGTGGCCGACTATGCTCTTAACCATGTGCTAGAACCACACCAGCGTGTACGTATCAATGTGCTACTAGGACTTGAGGAGGACTTGAAAGGTGCTGGATATAACGTGCATCAGAGTGAGATCGCTATCGGCTCTGGCGGATTGCAAGGCAAAGGTTTTTTGAATGGTACACAGACCAAGCTGAAGTACGTGCCTGAGCAGGATACTGACTTCATCTTCTGTACAGTAGGCGAGGAGGAAGGCTTTGTAGGTTCTGCTGGTGTGCTGCTGTTGTTCCTGGCATTGATATTACGACTGATTTACCTGGCCGAGCGACAGGTACACAGATTTGGCCGAGTCTACGGCTATTGTGTGGTGAGTGTATTCTTATTCCATGTGTTTATCAATGTAGGAATGGTGCTTGGACTCACTCCTGTAATCGGTATCCCGTTGCCGTTCTTCAGCTACGGAGGATCATCACTGTGGGGCTTCACGCTGTTGCTGTTCATCTTCCTGCGCATCGATGCTGGCAGAAACCTGTTGCACAACTAGCCTCTCAATTATCAATTCTTACTAATCTCGATTCCTACATCCGTGATTCCTGGCATGGTCTCGCGCTTCATATGGTGCATCACGTATACATGTAGTGAATCGCCCTCGTATAGTTCTACGCTGTCAACCTTAAAACTATACTGATAGCAGCTTATTCCGTTGCCCATCACATGGCCGTTCTTCTCTATCAGTGGACAATTTATGCGCTTACGTTTGTGGTCTCCACGTGGATAGATCTCTTGTTCTACTATTACGCTTATGCCAAGGAAAGGTATCGAGTTGTCTGTGCGAAGCATGACCTGCTGTTGATATACACCCGGCTCTTGCACATGTGGTATATAGAAGTGCATCGTATCCGTGCGCTCCCATCCGTCGTTGTCCACGTGCTCGTAGTGGCTGTATATCACACCGCGATGGCAGGCTGACACCATCAGTGCTGCCATCGCGAGTGCTATGATCATTGCTTTATTCCGCATTCTTCTTTTCGTTTGCTTTGTTGCCCTGTGGCTTCTTCTTTTTCTTTTTCTTCTTGGCCTTGTCAAATCGGCTTATGTCACCACCTGCCAGGTCAACGTGTGGCTTTGGCTCAGGCTTCTTGCCCTCGTCGTGCTCAAGCGACAGCGGCTTCTCGCCTCGACGGTTCATCTCTATCACCTCCTTTGCTCTCTCGGCAGTGATAGTTTCCAGATTAGCGGCTATATTCTTGTCGGTAGAGTAGGTGCACAGACCTGCCAGTATATCGCTCTTAAACAGATAGTAGTCGCTATCCTGAGTCTGCAGTACAACCTCCTTGCCAGGCAGTAGCTTGCCTGCTTCTACGTAGTCATCCACCTCGTAGTTCAGACAGCACTTAAGCTTTGCGCACATACCAGCAAGCTTCTGTGGATTAAGTGAAATGTCCTGGAATCGTGCAGCATTTGTGCTTACACTCGAGAAGTTCTTCATCCACGTGGCGCAGCACAGCTCACGTCCGCATGGGCCTGTTCCGCCGATACGTCCAGCCTCCTGTCGTGCACCTATCTGTTTCATCTCGATACGTACGTGGAATGCTACGGCCAGATCCTTGATGAGCTGACGGAAGTCCACACGCTCATCGGCGATGTAGTAGAAGATAGCCTTGTTGCCATCGCCCTGATATTCCACGTCGCCTATCTTCATGTCCAGTCCCAGTCCCTTGGCTATCTTGCGGCTCTCAATCATTGTTGAGTGCTCGCGAGCCTGAGCCTCGCGCCATTTCTGGATATCTGTCTCGCGAGCTATACGATAGATACGCTTGATATCATCGGGCGATTTGATGTTCACCTTCTTAAGCTGCAGTTTCACTAGTCGGCCTGTAAGCGTAACCACACCTACATCGTGTCCAGGACTGGCTTCTACGGCTACTATGTCGCCCTTTTTCAGTTCCAGGTTGTTCAC
>Ga0265301_10005917_pt1 | contig 11866 bp, 5 predicted proteins | sample AusTroGonzalo_MG_2_FD_193488 | JGI IMG/M metagenome (GOLD analysis project Ga0265301, IMG submission 193488) | Bovine rumen microbial communities from tropical cattle in Woodstock, Queensland, Australia - Gonzalo_04 | ecosystem: Host-associated > Mammals > Digestive system > Stomach > Rumen ...
CGGGCACCAGGCTGACCGGGTTTCTTACGCTCGACCATACGCGGGTCGCGGCGCATCAAACCTTTAGCCTTCAAGGTGGGACGATACTCGGGGTTGATCTCGCAGAGGGCGCGGCTGATGGCGAGACGCAAAGCCTCGGCCTGGCCGTTGATGCCACCACCGTCGAGGTTGACCTTGATGTCGTACTGGCCGAGGGTCTCGGTCAGCATCATAGGCTGTTCAACCACATAGTGGAGGATGCTCGTCGGGAAGTACTCCTTGTAGTCGCGCTTGTTCACCGTAATGTTACCACTGCCGGCCTTCATATAGATACGGGCAACGGCGGTCTTTCTTCTACCTAAAGCGTTGATAACTTCCATGATTACTTATTATGCTTAATTGTGTTGATCTTGAGTTCGACAGGCTGTTGGGCCTCATGTTTGTGCTCCGTACCCTCATAGACATAGAGGTTCTTGATGATGGCGTCGCCAAGCTTCGTCTTGGGAAGCATGCCGCGCACGGCGTGCTCGATGACGAAGGTAGGCTTACGCTTCAGCTGCTCACCCACGGTGCGGATACGCTGGCCACCCGGATAGCCGGTGTAGCGGACGTAGTACTTGTCAGTCATCTTGTTACCAGTGAGGATGACCTTCTCTGCATTGATAATGATGACATTATCACCACAATCGCTGTGGGGAGTATAGCATGCCTTCCTTTTGCCACGCAGAATCATGGCAACCTGTGAAGCCAGACGGCCCAGGATTTGACCTTCAGCGTCGACGACATACCACTTCTTGTTGGCATTTTCCTTATTGACGCTTACTGTTTTGTAACTTAAGTAGTTCATTTTGTGTTTAATAATGTTTATCCAATTCTATAAGACACTACCCGTTTTTTGGGCGTGCAAAAATACATCTTTCTCCTTTACGCTCCAACTTTTTTGTGCATTAATTCATTTTCGCCCATAAATCAATGCGTTAGCGCGTTCAGAAGTCAGACAATGGACCTTAACTAACGAGGCCGCAAAAGTACTACTTTTTTGAATATTGACAATACATTAATTCAATTTTTTTGACGCGGGACGCGGGACAAAGGACGAAGGACTTGGAGATTCCCTTCGGGAATGGCAGTCTGCCGTTTGGAAATCGCGGCGGCGGATGGCGTCTACGTACAGCCAGCATTACACGCCGCCGCATTATTAATATGACTCTCCTACTCCATTCCCGAAGGGAATCTCACTCAACATTTACTTTTTTCCTATCTTTGCAGCCTCAAAACCATCGAAAATGTCCATCGAAATCCAGCATATCACCAAGCAATACGGCGAACAACTCGCCCTCAACGACGTCACGCTCTCTATTAATAAAGGTATCGTCGGCCTGCTCGGCCCCAACGGCGCAGGCAAGTCGACGCTGATGAAAATCATCACCTGCTTCATCCCGCCCACATCGGGTACGGTGAGCGTCGAAGGACACGACGTCATCGACGAGCCCATGGCCGTCAAGCGCATCGTGGGTTACCTGCCGGAGCACAACCCGCTGTATCTGGACATGTACGTCCGCGAGTACCTTGAGTTCATCGCCGGCGTCCACCAATTGAAAGGCGAAGCCGCCCACAAACGCATCGCCGAGATGATTGACGAGACAGGCCTCGGGCTAGAGGCACACAAGAAAATCGGCGCCTTGTCGAAGGGCTACCGCCAGCGCGTCGGCCTGGCCCAGGCCATGATGCACGACCCACAGGTGCTCATCCTCGACGAGCCCACCTCCGGCCTCGACCCTAACCAGCTCATCGACATCCGCAACCTCATCTCCAACCTCGGCAAGGAGAAGACCGTGCTGCTCTCCACCCACATCATGCAGGAGGTGGAGGCCATCTGCGAGCGTGCCATTATTATTAATAAAGGTGTGGTGGTGGCCGACGACAAGATCGAGAACCTGAAACAAGAAAACTCAGCCAGCAACGTGGTAGTCGTGGAATTCGAGACCGAGGTGGACGAAGTGATGCTCCGCAGCATCCCGCAAGTGGGCCGCGTGCAGCGCGTGAAAGAGAACCACTGGATCCTCGAGCCGCAGGGCGACACCGACATCCGCGCCAACCTGATGAAGTGGTCGGTGGAGCGCAACCTCATCATCAAGACCTTGCAGAAAGAGGACTTGAGCATTGAGGAGGCTTTCCAGAAGTTGACGAAATAAACCCTCATCGATAATCAAAAAAGCGTATCTTTGCGACCCGAAAGGCATCTGTTTTTTATTGTATTGTCAGATAATCAATAAATTATAAATAAATGAAAAAGAAAACCTTACTTCTTTTGACGCTCGTGATGCTCAATGCGTCATGGGCTATGGCACAAACCCAGATTTTTGCCGGATTTACAGCCACCAGTGGAGAAGGCGGAACTGGCAATGAAGGTTACCCAAAACTGGTGGACAACAAGTTCACCTCCTCCGACTGGACCAAATGGTGCTACACACTACCTGGCAACATTATCCCCTATGTCGAGTTCCATTCCGATGTTCCGTTTACTCCTACGAGCTACATCCTAACGACTGGAAACGACAATCAACAATATCCTGGACGTAACCCACGCTACTGGGCCATTAAAGCTAAATTAAATGAAGATGACGCATGGACAACTCTTACAGATGAGTACCTGAACAACACCATGCAAGATTACAATTTCAGAGACTACGAGTTTAACTTCACAAACCCCACTGGTTTGCCTTACAAGTACTTCCGCTTCGAAGTGTACGGCGTGCAGAACGGCAACGTATTGCAACTTTGTGAGCTTCGCTTCAAAGGCACGCCATACACCTCGCCCAACCTCGCCGACGCCACTATCACCGGAATCAATCCCACATACACCTACACCGGCTCGGCCATAGCCTTGAACTATACCGTGACCAACTCTGTCGGCACGACGCTGACGGAAGGCACGGACTACACCACATCGCTGACTTGCAACGGCAGCACCGTCAGCCAAGTGCAGAATGTGGGTAACTACACCATCACTTTCACAGGCATGGGCAACTACAACGGTTCACAGACCAAGACTTTCGAGGTAATCAGCCAAATGTGCGAAGGCTTTGAAAGTGGCGCTTTGCCGCAAGGATGGTGGACCAGTGGCAATGCCACTTGTCAAGTAGGCAAAGGAGATTACTATCAAAACTTTCTTAATAATATTCCAGGTACGCACTCTGGCGATTTCAATTTTAAAATCTATCACATAGGAAGCACAAATACCCCTACTTACTTGATTTTGCCCGCCCAAGACTTTAGCCATGTGACTTCAGCCACGTTGAATTTCTGGTATATAAATAGAAAATATACTTATTGTGACGAGGTGGAAGTTTGTTATCGCATAGGCAATGGACCTTGGAACACTTTATGGAGCACCGCAACAAATCATCAAGAATGGACTGAGCAATCCGTTACACTCACAGGTTTTGCTGCCAACTATGTGATCGCCTTTAAATACACATGGCATGATAGTATGGGCATTGGCCTCGACGACATTTGCCTCACCATCGACGTCCCGGAAGACTTCACCACGACCGTCACCGGCCATGGTGGCAATAGCGGCAACTGGCACCTCATCGCCTCGCCGCTCAACAACGACATCGACCCCGCAGCGGTGACCAACATGATTGCCAGCATCGCCACTGACTACGACCTTTACCGATTCGACCAAAGCCAAGCCTTGGAATGGGTCAACTACAAGAGCGAACTGGGGGGCGTCAACAGCAACTTCGGCGACATCGTCCCCGGACAAGGCTACCTCTACGCGAACCGCAACACCACCAACCTCACCTTCAACGGAATACCTTACCACGGCAACGGCCAAATCACCCTCAGCAAGGTTAGCGGTGCCGATTTCTCAGGCTGGAACCTCATTGGCAACCCGTTTGCCACCGCCGCCATTCTGAAGGATGCCAACAATGCCAACCAAGCCTTCTATACGTTGAACTCTGCTGGTTCGGAGCTTGTTGCCGGCACCATAGGCGACCCCATCGCCGCCATGGAAGGCGTGTTCGTCGTCGCCGAAACCGACAACCAAGTGGTGACCTTCACCCAAGCCTCGCAACAAGGTGTTGGCGAGGGGTTGGCCCAAGTCTGCATCGACGTGAGCCAGAACCGCGGCAACATCATCGACCGCGCCATCGTCCGCTTTGACGACGGCGGCCTGCTGCCCAAGCTACAACTCAACACAAACAACACGAAAATCTACATCACCGAGGGCAATCGCGACTACGCCGTTGTGCGCAGCGCCAACGAGGGCGAGATGCCCCTCAACTTCGAGGCCGCTGAAAACGGCACCTACACCCTCAGCTTCGCCGTGATGGATACGGAAATGGCCTACATCCACCTCGTCGACAACATGACGGGTGCCGACGTCGACCTGCTCCAAACTCCGAGCTACACCTTCGAGGCCCACACCAACGACTACGCCTCGCGCTTCCGCCTCGTGTTCCGTGCTTCGCAGCTCGCTGAACCCGTCGAAGGGCCATCCGACTTCGCTTTCTTCGACGGCAACGGCTGGCAAGTGAGCAACATCGGCGAAGCCACCCTGCAAGTGATCGACATCACGGGTCGCGTGCTCAGCAGCCAAGCCATCAAAGGCAACGCCACCATCGACGCCATCCAAACGTCCGGCATCTACATGCTACGCCTTGTGAGCGGCGACAATGTGAAAGTTCAAAAGATAGTAATCAAATAAGTCTATAACAACCCACGAAAGGCCGCTTTCACAAAAGGCGGCCTTTTTTTGTTTTCCCAAAGCTGACGAAATAACGTCTGTTTTTTTTCTTTTCCCTTAATTAAATATCCGACTTGATTTGACCACGAGTCCAAAATTTGTACCTTTGCATCTGCTTCCGCATAGGGAGCTTTGAATACATATGAATTAAATATCTCACACACAAAACGTTATGAAAAGAATAGTACCATTTTTGTTTCTGACGATAGCAATGCTATTGCCCGGACTTTTGTGCAATGCACAAACCGTTCTGTATTACGATTTCGAGGACGGACAAATCCCCGCAGGGGTGACCTTGAAGAGAATCACGCAACTCGACGATTTCAATGAGAGCCAACACAGCATCAGCATTATCGATGCATCCCAGGGTGGTGACCAAACCCTTAACAACTACGACCCGTCACACACCTGGCCAAAGTACAACGCAGATTATGACCAAACCGGTTTCATCAACAGCGTTGACCTGAAGAATCCCAGAACTGGCAACATTCTCACCTTCAACGACCATAACGATTATGACGGAGGCTATGGCAATGTCCAAAGCGAGATGATATTGCCCGTATTCGATTTCTCGGGTGTGAGCACTAGCGTCAACATCGACTTTTGGATGGCACAGCAAGCCCTTCCCACACAACCTGAAACGAATTACGATTATGTCAAGTTGTTCTATTCCACAAATGGTACTAGCTGGACGGCAGTCAGCAATGGGCAAATCAACCGTTACAACAGCACTGCACAATGGACACAATTTCGTGCTACTCTGACTAACCTCAACGGACAGTCAACTGCTTACATCAAATTGAGATTCAGTTTGGGCAAAAACTTGAATGACGAAGGAAGCGGATCAAGCAGCACTTATTCGTTCTACGACCGTATCCTCTTCATCGACGACTTGAAGGTGTCCATCACCCAAAGCCTGGCTGCTCCCAAGCAGTTCCTGGTCCTCGACACCGCCGAGGATGCCGTGCTCGCCCAATGGACACGCACTGCAAGCGAAACGGCTTGGGAAGTGCTGTATGTCCCGCAAGGCACCGCAGTGGAAGACCTTGAGGATTATGTTGACGACAACATCATCAGTGTCACTGACGCCCATGCCACCATCGCGAGCAACGTGGTGACGGTGGGCTTCCCCTTCCCCGAAGCAGGCGCTTGGGACCTCTACGTGCGCGCCGTCAATGGCAATAGTTACAGCGACTGGTCGCTACGTCAGGAGATGACCACCGGCGAAGGCATGGTGCAATCCATGCTCTATAATGAGTTTGACGGTAACCAAAGCGGTGGCGGCGAACTTGTCATCGGCGAGCAAACCATCGACTTCGAGACGGGTAGCCTGACAGGCTTCAACAACACAGCCAGCAGCTATCCTTGGATCATTTCGACCACCGACCCTAACGACGGCACCTATTGCATGGCCAGTACCGCCCAAGGTGTCAACTATGGCGTGTCATATATCGAAGCCACAGTGAACTTCGCAGTGGAAGGCACTGTCGAATTCTACAGCCGCGTCTCCAGCGAGGCCAATTATGACTTCGGTCGTTTCTACATTGACGGCGTGCAGCAATTACAGGAAAGTGGCTATACCAACTCTGCCTGGAACTACCATACCTACGACGTGACTGCCGGTTCACACACCTTCAAATGGTCCTACGAAAAGGATGTAAACACGGACAGAGGCGAAGACTGTTACTACATCGACGACATCACCTTCTACGGCACTTCGGCAACCACCATCGGTGGCGTTGGTGAATACACTGCCATGAGAGTGACTCCTTATTGTCTACAAGACCCGCACGGTGATTCCCATGACTACCTAGATTGGGGCCTGAGCGACCATGGACTAAACGACAATTCCGAAGGTGAATTCCAAGGCAGGGCAAACGTGTTGAAATACTATCCCGACGAGCAAGCCGGCATCGGCCGCTACATCACCCCGCTGCTCGACTTCACGAGCCTCAGCTCAAGCGATGCCGTAGCCATCAGTTTCATGTGGTTCTTCAGACACTATCACACCTCCACAGGCGATGTCGTGCAACTGCAATACAGCCTCGACGGCAGCACTTGGACGAACATTGGCAGCGCATTGCAGACCTACAACGCCGACCCGCATTGGGCTGAACAAGTATTCGAGACCACAGCCCTGAGCGGCAAGTACGGCTACTTCGGTCTCCAATTCACCAAGGTCATCGACAACGGCTATACCGATGATGGGGATTATTATTATGTCGTAGAGCATAAGATGTATCTTGACGACTGGCTCATCCGGCCCAAACAGGCCTTGGCCGCACCGCTCAACCTCACCGCCGCCGCCATCACCGACAACACCGCCACTTTCGGCTGGAACGCTGTGACAGGCGCCACGTCATACACCCTGCTTCAAGTGCCTACCGGCACCACCTATAACGAGTTGGACGACTACCTGACCGACAACCCCAATGCCGCCACCACTGTGACCGGCACCACCGTCACCGTCAGAGGTCTTGAGGAAAACGCCGACTTCTTCGTCCGCGCCAACGGGTCAAACGGCAGCAGTAGCTGGTCGATGAGAGCCCCAGTGACACTCAACGAGGGTGTGACGCTGACCGATGCACTTCTTTACACATTCACTGAAGAACCTTCCGACATCAGTGCCTGGACGACCAAGGTCATGACAGCCTATACCGAAAAAGGTGTTACCATTAGCGACGGCGAAGGTGGCTATTGGAGAGACGACCGCGTCAGCGTTTATGGTAACTTCAATGACACTGGAGAAAGTCTCGGCTTCTCCATTGATGAATACGACCCCGTTGGAGCAGGCGACGAAGGATGCCTGTCGTTCTTCCACAGCACCACCGAGACCGACCAAATGGCGCCCAAGGCCCGCGTCATCCTCGGTCCTGTCGACCTCACCGATGCCAATAGTGCCCAAATCGACTTCGACTGGCTGCACACTGCCACCAATAATCCTGAATCAGGTACTGTAGACCATATCGACATCAAGTATTCGTTGGATGCCGGCTTGACATGGACTAACATCCGCACATTAAACCGCAAAGGCACGGCTGGATGGACGCACTACACCAACAGCATAGCTGCCCTACACGGCGGAGTGGCCCTCATCGCTATCGACTTTCAAAATGTAGCCAAAGCCAATGAGGACGAGAGAAACAGAATGTATATCGACAACATCCAAGTGACACCCATCTACGACTGCGACCTGCCAGTCAACTTGGCTGCTACCTACGTGAGCGGCGATGCCGCCACCCTCACCTGGACCGCTGGCACCGCCACCAACTGGACTGCCATCTGCTTCGAAAACGAAAACATGCCTGCCCTGTCAGAGTTTGACAATTATGTGGAAGAGAACATAGAAGACGGCAACATGGTCCAAAATGTGAGCAACAACGTGGTTACCTTCACTGACCTCTCCTCCGAAACGAGTTACACCGTCTTCGTGAGAGCCAACTGCGACGAGGACACGCATTCCGCATGGTCGCCCATGTGTAACTTCACCACTTCCAGCACCAGCTGTGAATCGCTTGAGGCGTATTTCGAAGATGTCATTCATGCAGACGATTTCGAATCATTCAGCAACAACTATACCGCCCATTCCGCCCAAGCCCTTGCCGACTTGCAAGCTGCTTGCTATACCATTGAGCTTGTGAGCGGAAGCGACAACGATGGCGGCTTTTTCGTCACCGACGAAAACGTGGGCGACAACACAAGCCAATTATTAGATTATTATCCCAAGAAAAAGAACAACTCGCATCGAATCATCCTTCCCGCTCTCAACATGCGCGACGGCGTGGCTTGCGCCGAGGTGAGCTTCGACTATTACCAAGTTACCGGTAATGCAGCAACCAACAAGGGTTATGTCAAGTTGCAATACTGCATCGACGGCATCAACTGGGTCGACGTGGTACAAATCAACAGGATACCTGGTGGCTTATCCGCCAATGGATGGAACCACTTCTCTTATCTGATTGAAGATCTTGCCGGCACCTACTGCCGTCTTGCCTTCCTGGTCCATTCGGGAACCACTGGAGCCTCTTCTGGCGACTATGGTTACCCCAGCTATCTTGACAACATCCAGGTGGCATACACTCCTATATATGTCAATATCACCAGTGACCAAACGGAGCAGGACTACACCATTGCAAGCTACAAGTATGTCACGGTGAGCAACAACGCCACGTTTACTATCACCAACACCATGACCAACAACGGCACTGCCGAGAACCTGGTCATCGAGGACGGCGCCCAACTGGTGACCTCCAACCCTGTGGTCGGCACGATGCAAAGAATCATCACCGGCACTAACTTTGGCACGGTAGAGCAGCCCACCAATGCGGGCTACTACTTGATCGCCTCGCCTGTGGCCGATATGGATCCTGAAGACGTCAGCCACATGACTCCTGCAGCCAACAACGGCGACTACGACCTCTATGCTTGGGATGCTACCGAGACCCTCGAATGGCGCAACTACAAGGACTTCGAGTTCGTCCTGGGTCAAGGTGAAGGCTACCTCTATGCCAACACCAATACCGCCACGCTTGCGTTTGCCGGCCAGTTGAATGCCAACTTCCAAGGTGTCGACGGCTTGTTCTTCACGTCCAACGACGAGATCCACAGCCTCACCCTCGTGGGCAATCCCTTTGCCTACCAGGCCAACTTCAGTGTCTACAACAGCGGCGCCATGGTCAGCGCGCCCAACTACCTCACCATGAACGCCACCGGCGATGGTTTCATCTCCAATGTCGCCACCAACGGCATGATTACGCTCAGCCCCATGCAGGCCGTCTTCGTCCAAGCCACGGACGACGACGAGAGCTTCGATGTCAATTCCGGATCACCTGACAATGGCAATGCTCCTGAATTGCATCTCTCCGCAGGTCTCGTCAACATTGGAATTCGCAACAACGACGGCACCCTGGTCGACAATGCCATCGTGCGTTTCAACGAAGGCAGCATGATGAGGAAGCTCTACCTCACCGAAAACGGCACGCGCATCTACATTCCGAACGATAACGAAGAAATGTCCATCGTGCGTGGCAGCGACCAAGGCGAGTTGCCTGTCAACTTCAAGGCCGGTGCCAACGGCAACTACACCATCAGCATCGACAACACCACGGGACTGCGTTACCTGCACCTCATCGACAACATGACTGGGGCCGACATCGACCTGCTGCAAGAGCCGAGCTACAGCTTTGAAGCCAATACGAGAGACCACGCCTACCGGTTCAGACTGGTGTACAGCGCCAATGAAGACAATGGGAATCTGACAGAATCAGAGACCTTCGCCTACTTCAACGGCAGCACCTGGGTCATCAGCAACGAAGGCGAGGCCGTCCTGCAAGTCATCGACGTAACAGGCCGCGTGCTCCGCAGTGAACAGATCAACGGCGACGCCGAGGTCAACGTAAACGAAGCCGCCGGCGTCTACATGCTCCGCCTCATCAACGGCGATAACGTAATGACGCAGAAAATCGTGATAGAATAGAATTGTATCTTGATTCTGACAAAATAAATCTGGGCGAGCATCCTCGTTCAGATTTATTTTTGTATCTTTGCCGCCGCAAACGTGGAAAGATTTGATTTGATTGCAACCACAAGAAAAAATGCTAAACCAATGCTTTTTCCTTGGGTTCCTGAGCCTGCCGAAGGACCCTTTCAGTCAACACTTCCCACACAAATTCATTATTAACTAACTAATAAACAATTTGTTATGGGTTACTATTTCACTTCAGAATCCGTCTCGGAAGGCCATCCTGACAAGGTATGCGACCAAATCTCGGATGCCGTTTTGGACGAGATTCTTCGTTATGATCCCACCTCGAAGGTGGCTTGCGAAACCTTAGTCACTACCGGCCTCGTCGTCGTGGCAGGCGAGATACGCACCAGCGCCTACGTCGAGATACAAGACGTGGCGCGCCGTGTCATCGACCGCATCGGCTACAACAAGTCGGAGTACCAATTCGACGCACAGTCGTGCGGCGTGCTCTCCGCCTTACACGGACAGTCGAACGACATCTTCCAAGGCGTGGGACGCACCAAACCTGAAGAACAGGGTGCCGGCGACCAAGGCATGATGTTCGGCTTCGCCTGCAAGGAGACCGAGAATTACATGCCCCTTACCATCGACCTGGCTCACATGCTGTTGGTGGAATTGGCCGCCATCCGCCGCGAAGGCAAGAAGATGACCTACCTCCGCCCCGACGCCAAGTCACAGGTGACAGTAGAATACGCCGAAGGCTGGAAGCCGATCCGCATCGACACCATCGTCATCAGCACGCAACACGACGAGTTTGCCGATGACGCGACCATGCAGAAGCAGATCAAAGACGACGTGCAGAACATCCTCATCCCAAGGGTGAAGAAACACCTGCCTGCCCGCCTGAAGAAACTCTTCGGCGACGACATGAAGCTCTATGTCAACCCGACGGGTAAGTTCGTCATTGGAGGCCCTCACGGCGACACTGGCTTGACAGGTCGCAAGATCATCGTCGACACCTACGGTGGTCGCGGTGCCCATGGCGGCGGTGCCTTCTCGGGCAAGGACAGTTCGAAGGTGGACCGTTCGGCCGCATACGCTGCTCGCCACATCGCCAAGAACCTCGTCGCCGCCGGTGTGTGCGACCAGGCCTTGGTACAGATCGCCTACGCCATCGGCATGGCCAAGCCTGTAGGCTTCTACATCAACACTGAAGGCACCTCACACGTCAAGATGAGCGATGCCGAAATCGCCTTGAAGGTAGAGAAACTGGTCGACTTGAGACCCTACTCTATCGTCAAGCGCTTCGGCCTCACCAACCCGATCTTCGAGGAGACGGCTTCCTACGGACACTTCGGCCGCAAAGCCGAGATCAAGCCCGTCGAGGTCTACTACAAGAACAAGAACACCTATGAGAAGGACGGCAAGATCTACAAAGACGTGGAGTTCTTCGGCTGGGAGAAACTCGACTTGGTGGACAAACTGAAAAAGGCTTTCGGCTGCTAAACGCTAGAGCCTGAAACAAAAAAAGCCTGCATGTGTCATGAACCCCGAAAGTTGGACAAAAAACTTTCGGGGTTTTTTATGCGAAAAAGACACAATTACAAAGAACGGATGAAGTACATGAGGATGCTGGAGGAAGGATACAGCATCAACTTCATCAA
>Ga0265301_10005919_pt1 | contig 11861 bp, 9 predicted proteins | sample AusTroGonzalo_MG_2_FD_193488 | JGI IMG/M metagenome (GOLD analysis project Ga0265301, IMG submission 193488) | Bovine rumen microbial communities from tropical cattle in Woodstock, Queensland, Australia - Gonzalo_04 | ecosystem: Host-associated > Mammals > Digestive system > Stomach > Rumen ...
CAGGACATCTATGCTTCCATGTACTATTTCGCAGGCATGGGCATGGAGGACTTCGTAAAGAAGATGCTCGCAGGCTGGATCGAAAACGTTTACGAGGAAGGCTTCACCAACCACAATTTCTATTGGATCGGCAAAGAGCCGGGCTGGTGGTCAGACGACGGACTCTGGCTCTTACAGGCTGTTGACCGTTACCTTGGCCTCACAGGCGATTTCGCATTCCTCGACGAGGAGTTCGTAATGGCCGGCACAAAGGAGAAGCCGACTGACGAAGGCGTAAAGAGGCCTCTCAAGGACACTCTCAAGGCCATCCTCATGTACAGCGGAAGGATCTCCCTCGGTAAGCACGGCATCCCGCTCATCGACAGGGCCGACTGGAACGACTGCTTGAGAGTCGATCCCGATTCAATCTCCGGCAAGGACAAGATCGCACAGTACAAGGAGCAGCTCTCCGCAAGCGGCAAGGCTTACGGCGAGGTTCCTTACGATTCAGAATATTCAGAGTCCGTCATGAACGGATTCCTGCTCAAGGTCGCAACGGATTGTGCCGCGACCATGTTTGACAAGATCGGCGACACGGCTTTTGCATCAGAGATGAAGGAGCTTTCCGCTTCCCTTGAAACAAGGCTCAGGGACAACTGCTGGAAGAACGACTTCTACTGCAGAGTCCTCTTCAACCGTTCGAACAAGCCGAACCTCAAGTATCTTGGCGCTGCAGGCGACGGCCTCGCAGTAGAGGACGGACATCCCGGATCTTACTTCCTCAACTCCTTCTCATGGTCACTCCTTGCAGAAGTCGCAACCGAGGAACAGATCTCCACGATGCTCGACTCACTCGACAAGTATCTCAAGTCGCCTTACGGCTTCAGACTCTGCTCGACGGTCGACTATCCTCAGATCGCGCCCAAGATCGACGTCGCGCTCTACTATCCGGGCGACCGTGAGAACGGCGGCGTCTTCAAGCATGCCAACATGATGGCTTGCTCCGCAATGCTCAAGGCTGCAAAGACCGTTAAGAACAAGGAGCTCGCAGGCCGTCTTACAGATACCGCTTACTGGATCATTGACATGATCTGCCCGTTCAGGACGCTCGAGGCGCCTTTCACGATCTGCGGCAACCCGAGATGGTGCACGCAGTACAACAACAGCGAGTCCGGCGAGAACATCGGACCTACGCTCTCCGGTACTTCCACATGGCTGCTTCTCTCACTCTTCCAGTGCTTCGGCGTTGAGTTCACCGCTGAAGGCTTGAGGGTTGAGCCGCTCCTCAGGAAGGACGACACCGCACTCGAAGTAAAGGTTACGATCGCAGGCACCGGATACAACATCCACATCAGCAAGCCCGAGGGCTTCTGCCGTACTTTGGAAGGCGTAAAGGTCACAATGGACGGTCAGGAGATGGACGGCACGCTCCTGCCTGTTGCAAAGGACGGCAAGGTTCACGAGGTAACCGTCAGTTTCTGATTTTCGGAGGTTTTGTAGATGCCTTTTTCCAGCGTTTTCCTGTCTGAGATCGTCAAAACTTACGATCTTGAGATCGTTTATGATTCCGGGGACATCAACGAGCGCCGCATCTGCGTAGCAGACGTGACGCGTCCGGGACTTCAGCTGGCCGGTTATTACGACCACTTCGGCCCTGACAGAATCCAGGTGATAGGCAACATGGAGCACGCGTTCCTGGATCACCTGACTCCGGAAGAGCGTCTGTCATCCGTGTCGGCTCTTTTTGAAAAAAACATCCCGGCACTCGTGGTCACCCGTGACCACAAGGTCCACAAAGAGATCCTTGAGGCTGCAAAGCAGTACTGCACGCCTGTATTGCGCACCTCACAGGCGACTTCCGACTTCTCGTCGGAGCTCGTAAAATACCTCAAGCTCGAGCTTGCTCCGAGAGTCTCGATGCACGGCGTTCTCGTAGAAGTAAACGGTGAAGGCATCCTGATCCTGGGCGAATCCGGCGTAGGCAAGTCCGAGACCGCGCTCGAGATCGTCAAAAGAGGCCACAGGCTTATAGCTGACGACCAGATCGAGATCCGCAAGGTTTCCGAGACGACGCTTTTGGGACGCGCTCCCGACGTCATCAAGCACCTCATCGAGATAAGGGGCATCGGCATCCTTGACGTTAAGGAGCTTTACGGCGTTTCCGCGGTCAAGCCGCAGGAGAACATCGACTTCGTCATCAACCTCGAACTTTGGGACGAAAAGAAGGTATATGACAGGCTCGGTCTGAACGATGAGACGACCGAGATCCTCGGAATAAAGGTTCCGTCGGTTACGATTCCCGTCGGACCCGGACGTAACCTCGCGATAATCGTCGAGGCCGCCGCGATCAACTACAGAGTCAAGAAGATGGGCTACAACGCCGCATTGGATCTTGTCTCGAGAGTGTTCCCGGGGAAGTCTGATGCCTGAACCGTCAATACTTGAAAACGTTCGCCTTGCGCCATACTCCACTTTCAGAACGGGCGGGCCGGCAAGGTATTTCATTGAGCCGTCCTGCGAGGACGAGCTGATTGAGGCGTTCCGTTTTGCGGAAGAAAAGGACCTTGAGGTCTTTGTCCTCGGAAACGGTTCCAACTGCCTGATCTCCGACAAGGGCTTTGACGGTCTGGTAATAAGGATCGGAAAGCTCATGGGAGAGATTTCCTCGGAGATTGGAGATGACGGCCTGACTTACGTTACGGCCGGTGCAGGCTGCCTTCTTTCAAGATTCGGAAACTTTTGTGCTGACTTAGGGTTGGAAGGCGCCGAGTTCGCCTGCGGGATCCCCGGAACGGTCGGAGGCGCGGTTTTCATGAACGCAGGCGCTTACGGCCGTGAGATAAAGGATATTGCCGTCAGCGTGAGGTATCTTGAGAACAATGAGATCAAAGAGATGGACGCTTCCGCTTGCGGATTTGGATACAGGACCAGCGTTTTCGCAAAGAAGGCCGAAAATGGCGAGATGCCCGTGATCCTTTCCATGAAGGCGGCCCTTCCGAAAGGCGACAAGGACAAGATCCTGGCTTACTGCGCGGAATTGAAGCAGAAGAGGACCTCGAGCCAGCCGTTGGACGTTCCCAGCGCGGGCTCCACTTTCAAGAGGCCTGAAGGTCATTTCGCTGCAAAGCTCATAGAGGATTCCGGCCTGAAGGGTTTTGCCCTTGACGATTCGGGCGCACAGGTCTCGCCGAAGCATGCGGGATTCGTCGTCAACAACAACGGAACGGCATCCGCTGAAGACATACTCAGATTGATCGATTATATAAGCGGTAAGGTATTTGAGGATTCCGGAGTCAGACTTGAGAAAGAGGTCAGGCTCGTTGGTGAATTCGGGGGTAAAGGCTAATGGAACTTATTATTCTTACGGGAATGAGCGGTGCAGGAAAGAGTGCCGCCGTCCGTTATCTTGAGGATCAGGGCTTTTTCTGCATGGACAACATGCCGCCCTACGTCCTTCCGGACCTGGTCAACGGGTTCTACAAGGGAAGGAGCGGCGAGGCTTTTACGGTCAGCAAACTGGCCTTCGTCGTTGACGTCCGTTCGCAGGAGTATCTTGACGGTTTCTCCGACGCGATGGCACAGATCGACGAGATGGGAATACCCTATAAGATAATTTTCTTCGAGGCTTCCGACCACGTGCTCATCACGCGTTATCAGGAGACGAGGAGAAAGCACCCGCTTGCCAAGAACATGTCGCTGACGGCTGCCATTGCGGCCGAGAGGGCTAAGCTGTTAAACGTCAGGAGCATGGCTACCAATGTCATTGATACCACGATGCTTAGCGAGAACAAGCTGCGCACGATGTTGGGAGAGATCGTCGAGGCCGACAAGGACAACGGAATGGTTATCTTTATTGAATCCTTCGGCTTCAAATACGGCGTTCCGGTCGACTGCGACTACTGTTTTGACGCAAGGTTTTTGCCCAACCCCTATTATGTTCCGGAACTCCGCAACCATACCGGTGAGGAAAAAGAGGTGTCCGGTTATCTGGAAGGCTTTGCCGAGACGGCTGAGTTCATCGAAAAGGTCAGCGGCCTTATGTTATTTACTATTCCTTACTATATAGAAGAGGGCAAGGGAAGCCTTCACATCGGTTTCGGCTGCACGGGCGGAAGGCACAGATCCGTCTATTGCGCCTCAAAGATCGCTTCAATACTTGATGAAGCCGGATACAAATGCGTCCTTCAGCACAGGGACATCGACAAGGAAGCGGCCCGCTACAGCAATACGGAGAACAACTGATGGAAGGAGAGAGCTTTTCCTCATCCGTCGGCATGGAAGTATGCCAGCTTCGCGCGAAAAGCCCGTCCAGACGGTATTTTCTGGCAGGACTTCTCTGTTCGCAGGCTTCCAGCGACCAAAAGGACATGCCCCTTAAGATACGCCTTCACAGTGACACGCCGGGAAAGCTTGAGGGCTTTTTTGAAGAAGAAGGCTACAAGGCCTCGTTTGAAAACCAGACTTTAACGCTGACGCGAAAGGACCCGGGCGGGGACACGACCCTTCTGGAGGATTTTGCCTGTTCCTGCCTTAATGGAACCATTCCGGAAGAGGCCTCGGATGATGACGGTTCCCACAGGTTTGAAAGGTATTTCATGAGGGGGATCTTCCTTGGATGCGGATACGTTTCGGATCCCAAGAAGACCTACAGGGTGGAGTTCCACGTGACCAACGCCGCTTGTGCGATCCTTACCGTCCAGGTCCTCCACACGCTTGGGATAAACGCGTCCCTGACCTCAAGGGACAATTACGCGCAGATATACTTCAAGGCCGGCGACAGCGTGTCCGACTTTCTAAATTACATTGGTGCGGTCAAGGCCGTGCTTGAGTTTGAAAACATAAGGGCGTCAAAGGAGTTAAACCGCCAGGTGTCCAGGACCTTCAACTGCGACGTAGGCAATTCAAGAAGACAGTCGGAGGCCGGCGCTTCAAGAAACGAGCAGATGGAAAAGCTAATGAAGTCGCCCCTTGCCAACAGCCTCACTCCCGAGCTCAGGGAGGCCGCGATCAAATGTCTTGAGAATCCCGGATCGTCCATAGCCGACCTGGGCGCCATGATGGATCCGCCGATAAGCAAATCAGGCATGAGCCACCGTATTTCAAAGCTTTTGGAGCTTGCTTCCAGCCTCTGAAAAGGGGCTGTTTTTTACCCTGAAAAGTCCTGAAATTTGAGTTAAATATCGATGCGTGTTAAAATATGCGTTATCTTTTTCGAGCGGCGGGGGGCCGATTAACTAAAAAGAGGAACGCGTATGAACCGTGGGGATCAGTACATCGAGCCCGATAACAGCTTTTACAAGCCGTCAAGGGACCCTAATGAGACGACCATGATGATGGTCGTTACGCTTACGGTGCTCTTCGTTATCCTTACTTCAGTGCTCGCCGCGGTCTATTTCCGCAAGACCACCTCAACCGAAACCCTTGCCCCCATTGGCTCAGGAAATTCAGTCTACATCTCGGTCGCTTCCCCGACTCCTTCCCCCATCCCTCCGTTGTCTCCTAACCAGAATCCCGTACTTTATCCCGGTCTTGCCCAAGTCAAGATCGACCCGGAAGCGAAGGTCGTTAATGAAGCGCTTCCTTCAAAGAGAGGCATTTCCGAGCAGGTCTTCGTAAACAAGAAGATCGTTGACGCCAAGACCGGCTACGTCAGGAGCAACCCGATCTACTTCAAGGATCCTGTTGATTTCGGCGCGATCCCCGGCATCTTTACCTTCCGTGGAAACAACTTCCGCAATTGCGCGTCCTTCGGCTATACGAGCGTCGTTGCAGGAAACCTCAACCAGAAATGGGAATACAACAAGCTCGGCAAGAGGCTTGCCTCCACGCAGAGCTTTGAATGGCAGGGCGTCAGATGGACCGGCCAGCCGCTGGTCGCCGAGTGGCCAGATTCCTTGAGACAGGTCATGAACATGTACAACAGCGCCAAGCAGCAGGCTGCCCTCGCCGAGGTCATCATCGCTTCGCTTGACGGCAAGGTCTATTTCCTTAACCTTTCCACGGGTGAGCCGACAAGAAAGCCCATCGACGTAGGCGCTTCCATAAAGGGAACCCCCGCGCTTGACCCGAGAGGCTATCCTCTGCTCTATGTGGGCCAGACGGACAACAACGGCGGCAACACCTTCGGCATGTACATCTTCTCGCTCATTGACGGATCGCTCCTCTGGTCCTACGACGGTTCCGAGGACGGTGCGTACAGGAGCAATTGGTCGGCGTTCGATTCCTCGCCGATCGTTAACGGTGAGACCGACACGCTCATCTGGCCCTGCGAAAACGGCATGGTCTACACGTTCGATCTGCATACTTCCTACGTTCCGGGAGCGATAGCCGTATCCGTCGAGCCTGAAGTCACCAACTACAAGTACATCTTCTCCGACAACACCACTTCGCACATGGGCGTTGAGAGCTCGATCGCATGCTACGGAAACTACGGCTATTTCGTTGACAACACCAAGAACCTCTGCTGCCTTGACCTCAACACTCTCAAGATGGTCTGGACGGTTGTCCTGGGCGATGATTCCGACGTCACTCCGGTGATCGACGAGCAGGACGGAGTTCCTTACGTCTACATCGGAACGGAAGTCGACAACCAGGGCGGAACCGGCAAATACAGCGGTGCCGCGTACATTTACAAGATCAACGGACTTACCGGCAAGATCGAATGGCAGACTTCTGAGCCCTGTTACACGTTTAACGGAGAGACGAGCGAGACCGACCAGAGCGGCGGATGCCTGGGCAACCCGATAGTCGGAAAGAAGACCATCTCAAATCTCGTCATTTTCTCTTTTAGTATGACAAATGATCTCGCTGCGGGTAATAAACTTATTGCTTATGACAAGACCTTGGGTACCAAGGTTTGGGAATATAATATGAACATCTATTCCTACAGCTCGCCTGTCGATTTCTACGATTCGGACGGAAACGCCTACATCGTGATCTGCGACTCGATCGGGCAGGTGCATCTTGTCAACGCGCAGACGGGTGAGCGCATCAAGTACATCCAGACCTCGAAGAACCTTGGAACTGCCGAGAAGACTTCTTCCGGCATCAACATCGAAGCTTCACCGATCGTCTACAACAATTACATGATCGTTGGCACGACGACGGGCAGCATCTTCGGAATAGTTATCGAATAAAAGGGTAAAAGGCATCGTGATGGAATTTGACGTGACGTATGACAACATCTCCGTTCTTGAAGTCGGCATTACGGCTTTTGGCAACGAGGGCTATGCGGTCAAGTATGACTTCGTCAAAAAGGTCATCCAGTGGCGCGACAGCTACATGTGGAACAACAACTTTACCCGTTCGCTCAATGAATCCGATTACAAGCTTATAAAGGAAGAACTTCCCAAGAGCGGAATGCTCGAGTGGATGAAGGGATACAACAGCGGACTTGCCTCTGAATTCGGTGACGAGACCCCGGTCGCGGGCGAATGGAAGATTACTGTAGAGTTTGAAGACGGCGCCAAGATCACGGCCGGCGCGGAACAGCATTTTCCCAAGAAATGGAAGCTTCTCAAGTCCCTCATTGAGCGGACGACGGGCTGCAGCTTTGTCCTCAGATAAGTCTTCTTTGTCCTTGCGGCACTCCATGCGGTAGGGTAAAATCTATCTCACGAAATTATATTTCCGGAGGTACCGGTATGAGCGACAAGAGAGCTGATTACCTGTCATGGGACGAGTATTTCATGGGCGTTGCGTCACTTGCAGCGAAGAGGTCAAAGGACCCCAACACTCAGGTAGGCGCGTGCATCGTTGACGCCAAGAATTACATTATCTCAGTAGGTTACAACGGCATGCCTCTCGGTTGCTCCGATGACGAATTTCCCTGGGACAGGAGCGGCGGTACCCTCGATTCCAAGTATGCTTACGTTACCCACGCGGAACTGAACGCGGTCCTGAACAGCAAGACCGCCGATCTTGAAGGCGACACCGTTTACACGACGCTCTTCCCCTGCAACGAGTGCACCAAGGCCTTGATCCAGAAGAAGGTCGGAAGGGTCGTTTATTTGGACGACAAGTATCACGACACGGAGACCGCCCAGGCGGCAAGGCGCATGCTTGACGCTGCCGGAGTCATGTACGAGAAATACGAGCCGTCCGGCCGCGACATAAATCTCAATCTCTGAGGCCTTTTTTATGAAGTTCGATCCCCTTACCCGCAAGGCATCCATCCTGCTCGTTGCGATCCTTCTCTTATGCTTGTTTCCCGTCAGCGTGTTCGCGGCGCCTTCAGGCAAGGCAAAGAGCAACTGCTGGGGCAACGGCGGGCAGCTTACGATCGATCTTTCAGGCTGCAGCGGGTATAAGACCATCACGGTTACCGCGGAGTTTTCCGGAAAGATCAAGAAAGCTTCCGGTTGGGGATTTGATTCATACAAGATTAATGGAAACAAGGTAATAGCGACGGTTTCCTCTTCAGGTCCCAACAGCTGGGCCTTTAATGGAAACGTCGGCATCCAGGTCGACGGAAGCGGAGTCAAATCCGCAAAGCTAGTTTCCGTAAAGGGAGACGGCGAGGACGGAAACGTTTCGGGCAGCGATCAGGGAACGGGCGCTACGGAAAACGCAGGGCCGACCAAGGCTCCCGCAAGGAACGTCAAGGGCGAGAAGGGCGACGACTGGCTCACCACCAAGGGTTCCAAGATAGTCGACAAGAACGGCACCGAAGTCTGGCTGACCGGATGCAACTGGTTCGGCTACAACACCGGTACAAACCTTTTCGACGGCGTATGGAATTGCAATCTCAAGGAGAGCCTCGCATCGATCGCCGATCACGGATTCAATCTCCTCAGGGTCCCCATGTCATCCGAGCTCGTTCTCCAGTGGAAGAACGGGCAGTATCCCAAGGCAAATTACAACAACGCATATAACGAAGAGCTCAACAAGATGAACTCTCTGGAGATCTTCGACTACGTTCTGTCCCTTTGCGAGCAGAACGGAATGAAGGTCATGATAGACATCCACACGGTCAAGACCGATGCGGCAGGACACAACCATCCGGTCTGGTACAGGGACAATCTGACCGAGGCGGACTTTATCGAGTCCTTAAGGTGGATGGCTGCCAGATACAAGGACAACGACACAATCGTCGCCTATGACCTCAAGAACGAGCCTCACGGCAAGCCGCCGGAGACGCCCCGTGCGATCTGGAACGATTCAAACGATCCGAACAACTGGAAAAAGGTCGCTGAGAAAGCAGGCAAGGCGGTGCTTAAAGAGAATCCCAACGTCCTGATCGTTATCGAGGGCATCGAGATCTATCCCAAGGACGTCAAGGCCAACAACTTTACGTCGGAAAACAAAGAGGATTACCGCATCACCTGGTGGGGCGGAAACCTCATGGGCGTTAAGGATTATCCGATCGATCTCGGTTCTGAAGCCTTCAACAGACAGATCGTCTATTCGCCTCACGATTACGGCCCGACGGTCTATAAGCAGCCCTGGTTTGAGAGCGAATTCACTTATGAATCCCTTAAGAAGGATGCCTGGACGCCTTTCTGGCTTTACATTGCCGACGAGGGCATCGCTCCCGTTTTGATCGGTGAATGGGGCGGCTTCATGGAGGGCGATACGCTCAAGTGGATGAATTGCCTGAGACAGCTGATCGATGAGAAGAAGCTGAGCCACACCTTCTGGTGCTTCAATGCCAATTCAGGTGACACGGGCGGACTGGTAAAGGATGATTTCAAGACCTGGGACGTGGATAAGTACGAACTGGTCAAGAAGGTCCTTTGGCAGAACGATTCAGGAAAGTTCGTAGGCTTGGACCATAAGGTCCCATTAGGCGCGAACGGAATATCCTTCTCGGATTTTTCGGGCAAGATCGTAAGGGTTGAGGCAGACGCCACAGAGACTGAAAAGCAGACGGAGGGCGCTACTACAGGCTCCGAGGATGAAACCACAGTCCGGAGCGAGACGGCTGAAACCACGGCGGCACCCGAAGAAAAAGTGAAAACTACGTCTTCGAACGTGCGCAGGGTCGTTTTGGCGGTTATAATAATAACAATAAGTATAGGAGTATGCCTTCTCGCGGTTTATGCCGGTACCAAGGCTGCCGCTTCGAAGACTGCTGAAGACGGGGAGGACTCTCCTGCCGGTGATGACGCCGGCAACGGGGAGAATGGCAATGGTTAATTTGAGTATTATAGACAATACTTTTTGGGAAAGGATGCTTTGGATAGGCGTCCCCTTTATTATTGTTGCCCTTATAATCGTCTTTTCAGTCTGGCGCGCCATTGAGAGGCGCCAGGCCAAGCGTGAGGAAAAGTGGGCGGCCGAGAGGCGCAAGCTCGAGATCGTTGACGGCGTTGAAGAGCGCACGGACGACGACGGTAGAAAGTCGCGTGAGGCCGAAAGGGCCAGAAGGGAAGCCGAAAAGTTTGCCAGGGAGGCTGCCCAGACCACCAATACCCTTATCGGTGGAAAAAGCGAGGCTGAAAGGGAAGAGAGTTCCGCAAAAGACGTCTTCGGCCAATTGGGAATCTCTTCCAAGAAGGCGGCAAAGATGGATTATGACCGTGACCAACTCGTCATCAACGGTTATCTTCAGAAATCCAACACGGCCCCGATAAGGCCCGTTTATTCAAATACCCTTGAGGCAAGGCGCGAGCAGAAGGCCGAGCTTGACTCTGATTCAGTCGGCGAGGAAGCAAACACGCCAGCATTGGTTACCGATTCAGCGGCTCCTGCGAAGATCAAGCCCACAAACCTCAAGCGTCCCACTTCCGCAAAAGTCGGAAAGGGTTCTGTTGCCGATTACATCAGGAGAAGGGCGACCGACGAGGAAGAAGACGAGACTCCCATGATGAGCAGCGTAATGCGTCCCGAGATCGGAACCGAGGTTGAAAACGCAGTCGTTGAGCGTCCGGCGGAAGTTCAGGCTGAAAAGCCTGACATAATGAAGACCGGCGAGGAAGCGATCCTTCCGGCGGCCGAGAAGCCGGTCGAAGGGTTCAAGTCGGCTGAGAAGGAGTATCAGCCGGTCAGGCACAAGAGGCCTTCTTCGAGCGTAAAGCGCAAGAAGGTTGAGGCTCCGACGCGTCCCGGAAGCGGCGAAGTACAGGCTCCTGAGGATTCGATCACCGGCCAGGGCGTCAGGGATGTATAGATAATCATCAAAATGTTTTTTAATGCTAAAAAATCTGCAAATATAACAAAAATAAGCGTTTTCTGGTTATCGCATTTGTAGAAAAAAGAAGTTTTTCTCTTGTAATTTAGCGTTTGGACTGTATAATGGAGTTGTTAACAAAATGTTAACGCTTCGTTAAAATACATATGTCCCTAGGGAGGGTCCCTTGATGACGGCAGGCAATAAGTTGAGCAGGATTATTGCGGTCTTTTTATGTGCTTTTATAGCAATCGGCGTTGTACTGTTTTATGTACCGAGAGAAGACGTTCAGGCAGCGGCAACGGCAACCTTCAAGATTTATGACGACTGGGGTGACGGCTGCAATTTCAATATTGAGCTTTCCGGGTTTAAGAAAGGCGCTAAAGTTACCCTTAAGCTGAAGGCGCCCCATGAAATTGGAAGTTATAATGTTTGGGACCCTAAAGGTGTTTCCGCCTCAAGAGTAAGGGGAACTGAGCAGGAGATCAACATTACGTTTACCTACCAAGGAAAGAACGTTCAGGGTCAGGTTACCGGAACCAATATTACGAACGGTACTTTCAAGGTTACCATAACTTCAAATGTGGCTCCCACGACTGCTACTACAAAAGCCACAACCAAGGCCACGACCAAAGCTACGACCAAGGCAACGACCAAGGCCACCACAAAGGCAACAACAAAGGCTACTACAAAAGCCACAACCAAGGCCACGACCAAAGCTACGACCAAGGCCACCACGAAAGCGACAACAAAAGCTACGACCAAGGTTACG
>Ga0265301_10005929_pt1 | contig 11851 bp, 27 predicted proteins | sample AusTroGonzalo_MG_2_FD_193488 | JGI IMG/M metagenome (GOLD analysis project Ga0265301, IMG submission 193488) | Bovine rumen microbial communities from tropical cattle in Woodstock, Queensland, Australia - Gonzalo_04 | ecosystem: Host-associated > Mammals > Digestive system > Stomach > Rumen ...
AAAAGAAATTGAAGAAAAAGATTTAAAAAATGAGGCTATTGAAGAAATTATGTATGTAAACGGTTGTGATGAAGAGGAAGCGGAAAACACATTTGAAGATTTAATGTATTTAATGGAAATGTATTAATCAGGGGGTAAATAAAATGGATAATGTTTGTGAAATGTGTAGACATCAAATACCAGTAACAGGATATGGCGAAGTGCCGACAGAATGTCATACTTGCGGGAAAAACTTTGATTTGATTGATAATTGTGCCGAGTGTGGTATTGAACTGTATGGTGGAGATGAGTGTTATTACATCGATGAAAAATATTATTGCGAGAACTGTATCGAAACAGCACACGTAATTCTAGATAAAAAGGAGGGATAAATATATGAGTAGTAGAAAAGGGCTGAAGCTCAAAATTTTAGGTAAATATGGTAGTATTAAAGCGTTTTGTGAAGATATTAATTATAGCCGAACTCAAGTAAGCAACATTTTATCGTGCAAAGAGGACGGGGGTAAGGAGTTCTGGAAACAATCAAAAGAAAAGCTTGAACTGAGTGATGACGAACTAACAAAGTATATTTTTTGTGATAAATAAATGTAGGTGTTAAGAATGGAAAATAAAATAAATGAATTAATTTTAATTAAACAGTTACCGATAATTGAACAAATGCTCGACAGTATGAGTATTGAAATTGACCGTAAAATTAATGAAGCAATGAGTTTAGCTTTAACAGACCCCGATAAAGTATTATCGGAAACCAAGAAAATGAGGGCAGAGCTAAATAAAGAGTTAGCGGAACTCGAAACAGCTCGAAAGAACGTCAAAAATGAAATAATGAAACCGTATCTTGAATTTGAAAACATATACAAAGAAAAAATAAGTGATAAATATAAAAAGGCGGACAAGTTTTTTAAGTCAAGAATTGACGAGATTGAGGGGACAATAAAGGACGAACGTAAAGAAAAATTACAAGAATATTTTGATGAGTATTGTAAAGCTCAAGGAATAGATTGTATCGCTTTTGAAGATATGCCTTTAAAAATCAATATTTCGGGTAGTGATAAAAGTTATCGAGATAAAATTAAAAGCTGGATAGATAGCGTTAGAACCGATTTACAAGTAATTGAAACCGCTAAAGACGAAAAGACTAAACTCGAACTGCTTATAGATTATAAGAAGGATTTTGATTTACAGCGGACTATTCTTGAACACGATAAAAAAGAGCGTGAAATTGAACAGCTTAAACGTGAACAGCAAGTGGTCGAGAATACAGAAGAAATAGCCGCACCGATAACGACCGAAGATACCGAAGTATATGAGATGACGTTTACTGTACACGGTACTAAATCACAGTTGAAAGCACTTAAACAATATTTACTTGATAATAACCTAATTTAAGATGTTTACATTTGTAAACAAATGTGATATAATAATATTAAAGGGGGGAGATACAATGGCAGTAATATCAGTACGAATATCAGATAATGAATACAAATATGCTCAACAATTTGCAAAGTTTAACGGTATTAATATATCGGCATATTTAAGAGATTTACTTGAACAAAAAATCGAAGATTTTGAAGATGAAAAAATGGTAAAAGACCTTGAAGATGATATGAAAAAACATCCAGAAGATTATAACAATACAATACCGTTTAAACAGTTTGTAAAGGAATTTGAAGATGAAGCAGTATGAAGTATTAATTGAACCGAAAGCACAAAAGCAACTTAAAAAAATGGATTATATACAAGCCAAGAGCATAATCAAGTGGATAGAAAAAAATTTGGTTAACTGTACAAACCCATATTTTAGCGGTAAAGCTTTGAAAGGTAATTTAAAAGATTATTGGCGATATCGAGTAGGCAGTTATAGGTTATTTACAAGAATAGATAATGAAAAAATAATAATAACTATTGTAAAAATAGGGCACCGACAAGGTGTATATGATAATTAATAACAAGGAGAAATTACATGAGTGATACAAAGGAAATAATGGTAACATTTGACGTAGACGGAGAACAAGTAAAGTTATCCCAGAAAATATGCCAAGATTATATTGTTAGTGGTAACGGCAAGTTAACAATGCCTGAATTCAAATTTTTTACAACTTTATGTAAAAAAATGCGTCTTAATCCTTTCGCTAAAGATTGTTATATTATGAAATATGGCGACAATCAGCCAGCGACAATAATTACTTCAAAAGACGTTATATTCAGACGTGCAATGTCACACCCTGATTTTGATGGTTTGGAGAACGGCGTAATTGTTATGAAAGACGACGGCTCACTTGAAGAAAGAGCTGGTGGATTTGTAGCCTTAAATGAAACGCTTCAAGGTGCGTGGGCTCGAGCATACAGAAAAAATATAAAATATCCGTATTATATTTCGGTATCGTTGGAAGAGGTAATACAGCGTAAAAAAGACGGTACTCCAAATAGTATGTGGGCAACCAAGCCAGCTATGATGTCAATCAAAGTAGCTAGTGTTAGGGCCCTGAGGGAAATGTTCACTGAAGATTTGCAGGGGTTGTATGATGCAGATGAAATTAAGCAAGATACAGCGCCGCAAAACAGCGGTTTTTCAGTTACTGATATAAAAACAAATGAAGTTGAAACTGAAGCAGAAAAATTTGAAAACTTAGTTGAGATTGTTGAAAACCCAGAACCAAAAAACAAAATTAATCTCGAAGATTTATAAATAAAAATAGGAGATATTAAAAATGTGGGGCGTAGACATTAAAGAATTTAAGAAAAACCCTGATATGTTTTTAAATGACTTTTTAAGAGATGGCGAGGTTTTAGCTATCGATACTGAAGACAGGACGTTCGCAATTATGACAATGGAGTATTATATGAAATTAAAAGTTGAGATGTTAGCAAAAGGATTTCGAATGGGCGAAACCAATGTTAATATGCTTAATGATGAAGATTTATAAATAAAAAAACTGCCATAAGTGGAGTTGAAACTTATGGCAGAATATTTATCTCGGTTTATATTATAGCACGATTTTAAAAAATTTATACAGTCTAGAGGTGAAATGATGATATCAAAAGATGTGGTACAGTTTGTAATGATGATATATCTGTTTTTAGTAGTGGTGTATATTAAGCTTACAACTGTCGAGAAAATAAAGAAATTGGAAACCCGATTGAAATATTATGAAGACAACTTAAAATGGGAAGTTTATAAGCTATGGCGAGAAAATGAACGAGAGAACGAGAGGGACAAAGATAAATAATGGCAGAATACATAACGATAAGTGAATTCGCAAAAAAAGTCGGAAAGAGCCGACAAGCGATATACAGTCGTATAAACAAAGATTTACGAAATTACATAGTCAAAGAGGGTAACAAATTAAAAATAAGTACAGACGCAGTATACGCTGTTGATAGTGATGTTATTAGTGCGTATTTTAAAAAGAATACATTGAATGATGAAGTGTCAGAGATTGAAAAAAAACCTAATTTAGATGTTTTTGATAATGTGTCAACTTTTGTAAAGTTGATTGACAAAAAGGAAAAACAGATAACAGACCTACTGGAAATTATTAAACAGCAAAATGAAACAATTAATAATTTGTTGGAACAACAAAATAAACAAAGCTTTTTCAAAAGATTTATATCACGAAAAAAAGCAAAAAATCGTGATATAAAATCCATATCACGAAAAGAGGAATAAAAATGGGATATAAAAAAGATGAAGAACCTAAAAAATGTAAGTGGTGTGGAGAAGAGTGCGGAAACGATTATTATATACTAAAAGAAACGTATATAACAAAAGAGGTCGAGGTTTCTTATGTATGCTCTAGATGTTTTGGGTTTATTGATGTTTTTGGTTTGTTTCGGAAATTAAAATATTATGAGGAGAAATAAAGATGTCAATTAGTAAAGAAAAACTGTTAGGTGATTATATTTATAGGCGAGTAGTAGTAGTTGCTTGTGGGGCAATAGCGACAATCGCACTTAATGATGGGTTATTTAAGGAATGCGAAAAATTATTGCCGATTGAAGATACCAACCCTGAACTCTGGAAAGTCCTTGTTGAAGCTATTCTAGACAAAACAGAGGGGTATGACCGAGTGTACCCCGAACAGCGAGAATATCTTAAACGATATGTAACTATGACAATAGTATCAATATTTGATGATAAATACGAGTTTGAAAAATTAAAAAACAATCGTGAAAGATATAAAGACCCTGAAAGTTTGGTTAATGATTTTCAAGATTATTTGTTTGAAAGCGTTAAAGATTTTAATGTGATAAGTCGTAAAGATTTGGGTAAGGTACGAGAAGATGTTCCAGAATGGCAAGATTAAAAAATACGTTGATTAGGTGGAGAATAAAAGATGTATAAAGAAATAACAAGAGCGGACGCAGTTGACGGAAGTATTTATTTAAGGGCGGTTAGTTTTGCTACACAAATGTTATATAGAATTATTTCAGATGATAATTTGTTTAACGATTTTGTGGCAGTTAAAGACAACAGAGTAGCGTTTGAAATATTATGTTCAGATTTTTCTATTATAACGTTTGAAGCTATGGGAATGAGGAAGTATATATACACAGACGAGCAAGGTATATATATTTGTACATTTGCCGCAACTACCATATTCCCTGTTTTTTGGGATGAGCCCTCGTTTGAAAAAATAAAAAAGGATAGGAAAACAATATTAAAAGATGAGCGGAAATTCTCGATTTTGTTTAGTGGGATTATATTTAAGTGTTTACAAGAATTTGACAAAAACCATACAGAAAAGCACGGCAAAATACGAGAAGATGTTCCGCTAAGAACCGAAGTGGAATAGCAGTGGAAAATTCCACTAAAGTGGAATAAAAGTGGAAAGGTGGAATAAATAATGGAAATTAAAGATTTAATAGGATTTCAATTAGTCGAAATTAATAACAGTGAAATTAAATTAAAAAAAGGGGATAAAACTTTTACGCTATCAATAATTGATAGCTGTGAGGAAGAACAAAGTTGTTGTGAATATAATGACATAGAAACAAATCTGTTTATCAGTAAGGAAGAATTAAACAGAAACCCTGTAATTACTGATATTATTATTGAAAAAAGCGAATCTGAATGGTGTGAAACTTGTAAAGTCGTATTTTTCGGAGAAGAAAAAAATATCGCAAAGTTAGAAACAAACAGTGGAAGTGGTTCGGGCTGGCATTACGGGGCTTGTGCGTGGGTAAAATGTAACGAGTTGGACTTGAACGAAGTTTTATCAGAGTGGTAAGTAGGATAAATATGAAAATTTGTAGTAGATGTAATAAGATAATAGGTTTATATACTCCATATCAAGAAATATCAGACAATGAAATACTGTGTTCAAAATGTGCGAATAAGTGGTTATATGAAAAGCTTATAGAAGCTTATGACAACACTATGAAAATATTGCCAGGTTGGAAAAGTAGTAAGGAGAGAATAAAAATGAAAAAATATATGGTAAATATTGAAGGCATACAAGAAATGCAAAAACACCTTGATTTAAGGATTTATGTTATTAATATTATTCTTGAAAAAATTAGGTATAATCTACTGGGTACGTTCACAGTCGAGGAAATTGAAGGCTGGATAAGTGAGTGTGTTGATAAAGATAAGGTCAAAGATATGATACAAGAATTATTTACATTTGATATTTTAAAAGAAGTCATTACGCCGCAGGGAAATACTGTTGAGATAAAATCAGTTAATATTAAGGGGCTTAATTGTAATAATGGGTAGGGAAAATATAATTGATAAAGACAAAGAATATTTTTATGAGTTGGCTCTGGGAGATGAACTTAAGGAAGCCGAGTGGGGATTAGAATTTACGAGTGTTGTAATTTTACCAACAAATATACCCCACGATAGCGGCTTTAACCTTATGTGGTTTATACTTCTTGATAATGAAGAAAACCCGATTGCAAAAGCAACTGGCGGTGCTGATGTTATGAAAGTATGGAGAAACCCTGATGATTGGCATGTCGATTGTTTACCCTGTGGGCTATTAAGATTTTTCCATTTTGGACAAGATAGCAAAGTTTTTTATAATGGTATGGAGTTTGAATTTTACCCAGCAGGCAATAAAAATATCGGTGAATATGAAATAAAAGGAGAATAAATAATGGAACAGAAAAAAACAGATGAATTAAAAAAACTTATAGGGTTTGGACTTTTGATAGCGGACAGAATAAAACACACCGAAGGCTTTGAAGATAATATAAAAATGTTATCACTTAATGATATAATACCGCTATTGGCTAATTGCGCTTGTGCTTATGCTGACCAGTATGAAGTTATATACAAAGAATTTAATGAGCCACAGTTGACAAACTTTTTAAAAAGGGCACAAGAGGATTATCTTGATTTTAAAAAGTCTGATGAATTTAAAAAGTTTTTTGAGCTTTATGAATTATAAGGTTATAGCCAGCGGAAGTTCTGGTAATGCGATATTACTTGATAACGGTATATTACTCGATTGTGGTGTACCGTTTAAGGCTGTTCAGTCGGTATTATATAAAATAAAAGCTGTTTTTATTAGCCACGAACATCACGACCATTTAAATATATCAACGCTCAAGAAAATACACGAATTAAGACCCACAGTACGTTTTTTAGTTGGTTTTTGGTTGAAAAAGGAACTTATATCGAGCGGAATAGACCACTCAAAAATTGATGTTATAGAGCACGGACGAGTGTATAATTATCAAAGTTTTCGAGTAATGCCGTTTATACTTATACACGATGTCAAGAATTACGGTATTAAAATCGTAGATATAAAAAACAAAGTAAAAATAATTTACGCAGTTGATACAAACTGTTTAGACCATATTGAAGCAAAAAATTATGATTTATATTTAATCGAGGGCAATTATGACGAAGATAAACTTGAGGCAAATATAAAAAGTGATATTGAAAAAGGGATATACAGTTATGGAATGAGGGTAAAAGATACACACTTGTCAATACAAAAAGCGAGTGAATGGTTAATTAAAAATGCTGGAGAACTAAGCTGTTATGAGTTTATACACAAAAGTAAAAACAATTTATGACACGAACTTTTCTTTGCATTTTTTAGCGATTAAATTGTAATTAAAAGTATCGCCAGAATTTATACACACTTCAAATACACAGCGTATCGAGTATTTTTTCATTAATTTTTCTATGACTTTTACAGCGTACTTTTTAAATTTTATATTGGGATATTTTTTAGTTATTAATTGGTTAGCCACAAAATTTTCGATATTATTTAATTTGCTTTCCCACGCTATCCAATCATCAAGCTCGACTTCTGTTTGTTTGCATTTTATACACGTAGGGCGTATTGTATATTTATTAGTATTTTTATCAAGAATTATCTCATTAAAAACATTTATTTCACTACCACATTTAGAACATTTTACCACACTTATAGTACCTCAACTCATTTTATTTTAATATTATTATAATACATAATCAATAAAAAGTAAATATAAGGCACATATTTTTTGTAAAAAAGGAGAATGAAGATGAACAAAGTAATAATTAGCGGAAGAATTGTAGATGACCCAGAGTTAAAAACCACAGCAAGTGGGGTATCAGTATCGACAAACACTTTAGCGGTTAACAGACGACAAAAAGACAATAAAGGTAATCATATTGTAGATTTTATTGATTTTACGGTATGGAAATACTCGGCAGACTTTTTATGTAATTATGGAAAAAAGGGAGATTTATTAACGATATTCGGAGAGATACAGCAAGAAAGGTATAAAGACAGAAATGGAATTGACCGAGTACGCCATTTTATTACCAGTACAGAAATTGAACTACACAGTAAAAACAAATAAATTTGTAATAATTGATTATTAAAACAATACACTACCTTTAAAATTTCCACTTGTGGAACAAATCAAGGTAGTGTATCATTAAAAAATAAAAAAAAATGAAAAATGATGATGATATACAAGAAAATAATTGGTGTCGAAATAGCAAATTTAAATAACCACACATTTATGTTATGTAATCATCAAACTCATACTAACATAATATCGGTATAAAGTCAACAATAAAGGGGGAAAGATTGGGGGAATATACAAAACAAAAAAACAAACATACTACAAATATATAATAAGGTTATATATTACAGCAAACATAAAATTAACACGAAAAAGGGCGAAAAATTATTTTAAAAACTTGTTTACAAACATAAACAGATATGATATAATATACTTGTGGGTGAAAGAAGCATAAAATAATTTTTAAATTTGGGACACTTTATATCTGTTTATTGTTGGGCTTTCACTCACACAATAAACCTCAACAGTAGGCAGATATAAGGTGTCTTTTTTAATACCTAAAAAATAAAGGAGAATGAAAAGTGGAACACAGCTTTAATGTCGAAATAGCGGCGCAATATGGAATTCACACAGCGATACTTTTAAAAAATATTCATTTTTGGATAGTTAAAAATCGAGCAAATGAAAAGCATTTTCATAACGGTAGGTATTGGACTTATAATTCACAAAAAGCGTTTTCAGAATTATTTCCGTATTTAACCGAACGGCAAGTAAAATACACAATCGAAAAAATGAAAAAAGATGAATTAATTTTGATTGATAATTTTAACGAAAATCCGTATGACAAAACATCTTGGTATGCTCTCACAGACAAAGCGTTAAAATTATTGGGAGATACTTCAGAAGTGCCTGAAACCCCCGAAAATGCTGATAGTACAAAATTGTCTTATCGAATGGACAAAAATGTACCTATCGATAGTACAAAATTGTCTCATCGGGAGTACAAAATTGTCTCCTCTTATAATGATACAGATAATAAACCAAATATAAATAATAAAAAAAAGAAAAAAACTTTTGACGAAATAATTGAAGATTATACAGACAACGAAGAATTAAAAGCTGACTTAAAAGAACATTTACGAACACGAAAATCAAAAAAAGGCACATTAAATAATCGAGCTATTGAATTAAGTTTAAAAGAATTGGACAAGCTAGCAAATACAGATAATCAAAAAATTCAGATTGTCAGAAATGCAATTATGCGAGGATACTCATCGTTTTGGCCGGTAAAAGATTATGAAAATAGTTTTGAAAATCAGAAATCCAGTTATGATATTGAAGAATATGAGCGGTTTAATCCACTTGAATACGTGCTTGGTTAATAAACATATCATAGATTAACTGTAAGGGGTCAAATTTAAGAGTTTATCAAAAAAATAATAAATAATATTACTAAACAAAAAATCGAAATTTGGGGTATTTAAAGCGATTTAGAGTTATGGTGGTGATTTTATGTTAAAGGGAGAGTCTGCAGAACAAGCAAAATTATTTAATTTATGTCGATTAACACAGAAACACAAACATTTATTTCATATACCTAACGGCGGTAGTCGTAATCCCATTGAAGCTCGAAACTTAAAATATCAGGGAGTTAAAGCTGGAGTACCAGATTTATTTTACCCTTTTCCGAATACAAAATATCACGGATTATTTATCGAAATGAAATACGGAAAAAATAAACCGACAAAATTTCAAATAGAATGGTTATCATATTTGAATTCTGTGGGGTATTTGGCTGTTGTATGTTACAGCGCCGATGAAGCATTTAAGTTGCTGGAAAAATATTTTGAAGATAAGGTGTGATAAAATGGGGTGTAATAAAACCGATTGCCGATATGAAGGCACTATCATATGTTCAGGGTGCGACAGTAATACATATTATCTTAAATCAGAGGAACATACCACCAAAAAGGGAAAACCGCCAAGAATACAAAAAGCAAAAGCACGAAAAGTAGCGCACAGAGTACCGTTTGACGGAATGGTTTGGGGAACATTTTACGAATAAAAAAGTGGGTGGTAAAATGCAGTGTAACGGAGATTGTTTTAATTGCATATATCCTGATTGCGTGGCTTCGGAGCAAGAAATATCAAAACTAGACTATTTGGAGCGAAAAAAGCGCCGTGAGGAAATGGGTCAGTATATTAAAATGGTGGGGGTTGAAATTCGTGAACGTAAGAATAGCCGCTCGACAAAAATTGACTGAAAAAGAGCAAAAAGAATTGGACAAGTATATTCGCAAGAGAGCAATGGAAATATACAATGACGAGGCCATAGGGTTAATGCGGCGATGTCATAAAATAATGGCGGTTGGCCTTAATGAAAAGTTTGGATTTGGGAAATCTCGGATTATGAGTTTGTTTGATTATACAAGCGATATGGCGCAAGGGCGAGCTAAAGATGAGATTTTTTGGGAACATATTGATGATATAATAATTAAGCAAATTAAAATACCTTTTGAACGTGAAAACTATCAGGATTTAGAGGAATAATAGCAACTTATCGGAATGATGTTATTTAAATTAGCGGAACGATAACATAAAAAATTGGAGGAATAAAAAATGGTAGTATGGACTGTTTTGTCTTGGGTGATGTCGGCAATAGCTTTATTTGGAACGATACTCAATGCGGAACGTAATGTTTATGGTTTTTGGTTTTGGTTAGTATCGAATATGTATATGACAATACGATTTACGTACATAGGTGAATACGCACAAGCTGTATTATTTTTGGTTTATACAGTGCTTGCGGTGCGTGGGATTATTGCGTGGACTAAGAAAGAGCGACAGTTTAAGGCAATTAAAGTGGACGCACTAAAAGTGCTTGAAAAGGTAAAAAAACAAATAGACGAAGAACAGAAAAATAAAAAACTATGATTTGGGCAATAATAACCTCGAAATTAATTTTTGAGGTGATTTATATTATGATATTTGCTGAAGCGCTGGTATGGTTAATAGCTATTTTATTTATCGTCGGTATGGTAATGACGCTTGAAAAGAGATTATCAAGTGTAGTCGGGCTCTTTTTAGTATGTGTAACGTCAATATTTTTCGTTTATTATTTTACTTTTTTTCATTATCTGGCATTATGCGTACTTTTTGGTGTTCTGAGTCTGATTGCCGTTAGGTATTTGGTTGCTATATTTAATCAGAAATAGGCGGAAAAAAGGGGATAAGAGGGAGTTTTTATGCCGAAAGGGGATAACCCAAACAGTAAGAAAGCTTTGAAAGCTGGAGAGAAAACAAAATTTAAAAAAGGGTATAAGCGTTCGAAAGAAAACGTAGAAAAACAAAAAAAGACGTGTGCCGAAAAGCGCACGTTTAAAACATTGATGAACATAGCATTATCGCAACAAGTAACAAACAAAAACGGCGAAACTATGTCGGCGAAAGAAGCTATTATTGCAAAGGCTGTTATTGACGCTGTCAGAGGCGATAAGTGCGCCCGTGAATTTTGCAGAGATACTGCTGGAGAGAAACCAGTTGAGAAAGTAGTTATGGCGGAGGTATCTCAGGAAGTTATCAATGAGGTTGAGGCGATAATGAATGATGACGAGAAAACAAGCGGTTGAACTTTTAAAAACAAAGCCGTATAAGTTCGGACATTTACTTGGGTTTGACAAGTTGACAACGTTACATAATCAGTGGATTATTGATATGGTAAGAGGGACAGATGACAAAACTTTACAAGCACACAGGGCAAGTTATAAAACTACTTGTGTGTCCATAGCTCTGGCCCTCATTATTTTGCTATACCCAAATAAGCGGACAATGTTTTTAAGAAAGACAGACGCCGACGTTAAAGAAATAATTAATCAAGTTAAAAAGATTTTAGAAAATGAGCGGTACAGATATTTTGTTAATGCTATTTATGGCGTTGAATTAAAAATCACAACAAGCAATCTTGGAGAGTTGTCAACTAACTTGACGAATGACCCTCGTGGTACGTCTCAATTAGTTGCGTTCGGTTGCGGTTCGTCCTTGACTGGTAAACACTTTGACAGAATATTTACCGACGATATTGTCAACGTGAATGACA
>Ga0265301_10005933_pt1 | contig 11845 bp, 5 predicted proteins | sample AusTroGonzalo_MG_2_FD_193488 | JGI IMG/M metagenome (GOLD analysis project Ga0265301, IMG submission 193488) | Bovine rumen microbial communities from tropical cattle in Woodstock, Queensland, Australia - Gonzalo_04 | ecosystem: Host-associated > Mammals > Digestive system > Stomach > Rumen ...
TATACGTCGCCGCAATCGGCGCAGGTATGGGTCACGGTCGTGCCGGAGACCGAGGTGGCGTAGTCGCAGCTCGCGGTTTCGCTATAGTTGCAGCGAGAGCAGCCTACGGTGTGGGTCTCATGATTGCCGTCGGGCGTATAGGTATAGTCATGACCCAGCGCCGCGACTTCCTCATGACCGGAAATATAGGTTTCGCAGTCGTTGCAGTAGACGCCTGCCGTATAGCCGACCTGCGTACAGGTCGCGGCAACCGCCGCTACGTTAGTGGGATTCTCGTGCTCGCACGGCGGAATGATCACTGTTGTGTAATAGGTGGTGGAGCCGCCGCCGCTATACTTATAGAAATTCAGTGGAGTACTAGTATTTGCATAGAAGCGGTAACCGCCGTTACCATTATTATAATTATACCTCAGGACGCGAGTAGAATACTCGATGGTATATTCGCCATTGCTTTCTGTGATCGTCAGCGCAGAAGGTGTACCGATTGTTGCGGTGTTGCTGCTCGTACTGTTGCAATACAGACCATTATCACTGTCAGCATAGGTTGTCAAAGTGTTTGCGGTCGAGTCATAGTACCAAACGGTTGCTGTCGCAGGATTGGTAATCGTGGCAGCGTCCGCGACGTCAGTGTATTTGACCCAGCTTGTATTTACTGTATCATTGGCAGCGTGGAGTATTTCATCTTCCACATACCCCCATAGATAGTAGCCGTCTGTCAGCGCGCCGCTGGTCTTAGCAAAGTCACCGGTGCCGGAATAGGGTCCTCCATCGACTACCTTTGAGTAGGAATACAGCGCTTTCAGCGTGACGTTGGCGCCGGCGGTGTAGCTGCCGGTCAGGATGGTGCCGGGCTGCGTGTCTACGTTGTCGTAATCCGTCGTGACCCAGCCGACGAAGGTGTAGCCTTCGGGAGCCTGCGCCGTCGGGAGGGTGATGCTGCCGTTGGAGTTGCAGGTCATGGAAGCGACTGCGGCAACGCCGGTCGGGACCGTAAAGGAAACGGTGTAGTCCGTGCCGAGCGCCGGTACGTAGTTGCCGACGTAGCTCTGACCGCAGACGGTGCAGGTGTAGGTCGTGTAGCCCTGCGCGTTCGCGGTGGGTGCGGTTACGACGCTGCTGTAGGTGTGCGCCGCAGTGTCGACGTGCGCGGGGCAGTCGTTGCACTGGTGCCAGTGATTGTCGTCGTCGTAGCTCCACGAGCTGCTGTAGCTGTTATGCTCACAGTTGACAGGATTGGTGGTGTAGTAGGTGATATCGCCGCCGCCGCTGGGCGTGCCGGTGATCGACAAATTGCCGAAGAAGAACGAACCGGAGGAGCCGTAAGCAAGCTTAATCGCTGTCGTTCCGGTAGGAATGCCGGTAACGTTCACAGCAGTCGGCGTTTTGGCGGAACTGGTTGATTTGGTCGTCAACTGCGTGAAATTCGTTCCATCGGTCGAGGTGGAGACCGTCAGCGTGCCTGCCGAGGAAGCTCTGATCGCGCAGTCGAGCTCAATGTCTGAGTAATCTGCGGTGCTCAGTCCGGTAAGAATGACCGCCTTGTTGGCAGTCCAGCTGCCTGCGTAATAGAAGCCGTCAGCATTACCGGAGCCCGCTGTGGTAATGTTGACCTCAGTCGTAAGCGAGCCGGAGCCGGTCGATGCGGCGTACGCGGTGTCGGCAGTCCACGCAGCATTGGTCCAAGCCGCGATGGTTTCCGGCGTGCCGGAGCCGCCGCCCTGACCTTCCTCGACGCGGGAGTACACCGCGTAGAGCGTGACGTTGCCGCTCGGCGTGTAGGAGCCGGTCAGAATCGTGGGCTCTTCATCGTCTTCCGGATCAATCTGCTGCGTAACCCAGCCTTCAAAGGTGTAGCCGGTCACGGTGGTGCCGGTGGCGGGCAGCGTCACGCTGTCGCCCTGCGCGCAGGTCGCGGTCGTGGTCGTGCCGCAGTCGTGGTAGGTCACCGTGTAGGTTGCCTGCGTTGCGCCGCATACGGTGCAGACGAAGTTGACGAAGTTGTGACCGTTTGCCGGAATAATCCAGCTGTCGGCTGCGATGGAGGTCTGCGCGTTCGCGTCGGAGAAGTAGGCGTGGCAGGAGTTGCACTCCCAGTACGCGCTGTTGCCCGCAGTAGTGCAGTCCGCCGCGACTGCCGCGTGCGCGGTCAGCGAGGAATGCGCGCAGTTGACGGGGCTGGTGGTGTAGGTGGTCGTACCGCCGCCGCCCCAAGTGACCGCGATGCTGCTCAGGTAGACCGCGCCGTTATTCGAGCGGATGCCGACGTATTCGTAGCTGTCGGTGAAGGTGACGGTGCCGGTGGAGCTGACAGAACCGACCTTAGTGCCCGGATTATTGCCGTACAGGTCGCTCACAGACGAGTATGCGGTGTCCCTGCCGTAGACGTCGACCGTGTTGCTGCCGGAGCCGACGGTGATCGTGACGGACGATACCGTACCGCCGGAGGTCGTCGTATAAATCGCGGAGTCGCTGCTCTTTGAGCGCATCTGGATGTTGTCGGAGGCGTCCTTCGCAGTACAGCCCGCGTAGACGGCGGTGTTCTTCTGAACGTTGCTGAAGCTCGTGTAACTGGTACCGGTCGCCGCCAGATCAGCAGAGGTGATCGTGTCGGTGACTGCGGGTCCGTTGCCGCCCGCGGTCTGGGTGTAGACCGCATAGAGCGTCGGGTTGGCAGTCTGCGGCGTGTAGCTTGCGCCGGGCGCGTAGTAGGAGGGCTTGTCGGTTGTGCTGCTCACCGTGTTAACAGACCAGCCGGCGAATTCCCAGTTCGCAACCGCGGTCGCGGAGGACGGGAGGGTGACAGCGTCGTTCACGTAGCCGTTAGCGGTGCTGTACTGGCTGCCGTTGGCGTAGTACGTGATCGTGCAGGCGGTCTTCGGGGAGAAGACGACGTTGACCGTGCAGTCCGTGGACGGATTCACGGTAACGGTGTTGCCGTTGATCGAGGTGGTCGCCGTGCCGTTGGTTACGTTTGCGGCGGAAACGTAGTAGCCGGTCGCGGGCGTGCAGGTGATCGTGGTGCCGTTGACGCTGACCGTGCCGTGTCCGCCGGTCGCCGTCGCAGTGACGGTGTAGTTATTGATCAGTCTCCACGTGGAGTTGACGGTCTGCACTGCGTCGACAGTGCCGTCGTATGTATTGCCGGTTCTCTGACCGGGATACGTATCCTGCGCGGAAACGACGATCGGGAACGCGCAATAGTTGCTTCTTGCAGTGGAAAGAGAATAGTTGGAGTATGCGGGATCCCAGCTGCAATTGTTATGAGACTTCATGTAAGCAGCCGCGGTCGCAACGGTCTCGCCTGCAATCATCTTATCCCAGAAGTCTTCCTCGTAAGCGTAGTCGCCGGTGAAGGTGACGGACTGGGAATAGCCGTAGACGACCGCCACGCCCCTGTTGTGCAGCGGATTCTGCAAGCCGGGAGTCGCCATGCCGAGGCAGATCGCCATCCAAAGTATGCTGTCGGGCGCGTTGGCGCTCATGTGGTTGGAAATCGCGGTGCCGTCAATGCAGTAGTTGCCTTGAGAGTCAGCGTATGCATGGCAGAAGGTGGAGCTATAGGAGTTGGAGTTCACCTTCGTGACGTACTGCATATCGGCGTTGGTGATGCCGCTGCCGGTGGACAGTAAGAGGTAAGAGGTGTTCGCCTGCGTGACGTTATCGGCTTCACCCTCGCCGTCGGAGCCGCCTGCAAAATAGCCCCAGTCGGTATTGCCGTGAGAGTCGAAGATAACGACGCGGCATTTGGAGATTGCGTTCGCAATGTTGGTGACGGTCGCGTTGGAGTTGATGAGCTTCCACGCGGTGCCGCCGGTCGCAGATGCGATGGACGCTGCTTCGTTGCCGTACTGCTCGGTAAAGCTTTCGTCCTCGGAGTACATCGGACCGACGAGGCAGACGTCGCTGGAGCCCGCCTGCGAATTGTTGTAGTTCGTGCAGGCGCTGGCACTGGCGTTTCTCGTTCCGTCGCCGGTGTTGTTCGCGCGCATGACAGCCATCTTGTATTCGTGCTCGGGGAAGTAGCCGCACGTAATACCGGTCGTGGTCTGCCAGAAGAAGCCGCTGCCGCTTTCGACAAGGGAGTCTTCTACGTAGGTGTCGGAAGCAAGAACAATGTGCTTGATGTTTTCAGAAGCGTTGTAATAGTCTTCCTTACGGATGGATTCGCCTGCTTTGGCGCTCCTTTTGTTGACGCGGCTGAAATAGTATCCGATGTCGCCGAGAACGTCCGCCTGCAATTCGGCTTCGTGTTCCGGAGTGACTACTTCAACTACTTCGGGCTCGGTCTCTGCTTCCTGCGCGAATGCGACCGTCGGCAGCATGCCGAGCAGCATCGCAAGGGTCAAGAGCAGTGCCAGTAGTTTTGCGAAGTGTTTCATAAGCATTCTCCTTCTTTCATTTGCGGGTTTTTAGTCTCGCTATTTTTCATTATAACATAAATAGAATAAATAATAAAGTGTTACATTATTATTTTTGCAATTTTTTTCACGGATTTCTTACCGTCGCATTGTATGCTATCGCTCACGCAGGATTCTGAACGCCTGCTATGTTGGAGCCGTAGAATACATCCCCCTCTTTGAGGGGCGCGGAGCGCCAAGGAGGAGCGTGCCTCCCTCTTGAGGGAGGGGACCGCGAAGCGGTGGGGGGGGAGTTACTCCCTCAGTCAGCTGCGCTGACAGCTCCCTCCCAGAGGGAGCCACGCAACCCTACCGCGTCATTGCGAGACTCCGCAGGAGCCGTGGCAGTTCTCTCGGAGCTGGCGCTATGATTGCGCCGTTTCCAAATATGTAATATCTTTGAATTTGACAAATCGCGTCCGATTATGATATGATTCTAAATTAGGTTAGTATGTGCGAAACCGTTTCATTTATATAATTATTTAGCAGTAGGTTACACGCCATGAAACATTACATACGCCGCGCAGTCGGCTGCATCTTAATATTCGCGCTGTGTGTATCGCTTCTTCCGGCGCTGCGAGCTTCCGCCGCGTACGACAACTACGCGGGCGGCATGAAGGGCGACGGCAAAGGCGTCGTTGCGCAGGGCGTCGACCTGTCTGACTGGCAGGGGAGCGAGGTCGATTTTGACGCGGTCAAGGCTGCGGGCTACGACTATGTGATCCTGCGCGCCGGCTTTGCGCAGACGGCGGACAAAACCTTCGAGGGCAACTACGGACGCGCGAAGGCCGCCGGGCTCAACGTCGGCGTTTACCTCTACTCCTACGCCGCCACGAAGGAGGAGGTCTTGGCGGAAGCCGCCGCGCTGAAGGGCTGGCTCAAGGGGAAAAAGCTCGAATATCCCGTCTATTTCGACCTTGAGGATCCGGCAACGCACGGACCCATGAGCGCAGACGAGCTGACTGCGCTTGCGCTGGCGTTCCTCGACGAAATGGCGGCGGACGGCTGGCTGGTGGGTCTTTACTCCTGCAAGAGCTGGCTGGATTATAAGATGGACACCGAGAAAATCTGCAAAAAGTACGAATGCTGGATGGCACAGTATCTGTCCGACGGCAGCTATTCCGCCTATGACCGCTACGACGAGGTCTACGGCATGTGGCAGTATTCCTCCTCCGGCAGCGTGCCGGGCGTGCCGGGCGGCGTGGATATGGACGTCTGCTTCAAGGACTACCCGTCCATCTGCAAGGAATACGGCTTCAACGGCTACGAGCCGATCGGTGAAATCTTCGGGCTCAGCGGCGCCGCAGCGCCCGACGTCATCGCGCTGGGCGACAGCTTCTCCGTCACAGGCAAGGTCACGACCAGAGCCGGTCAGCTGACGAACGTAACGGTCGGCTTCTATGACGAAAACGGCAGCATGGTCATCGGACGCTCGGCAGGTCCGAAGGATTCGAGCTACGATATTTCCAAGCTCGCCGCCGATATAAAAACGAAGGACCTCGCCGAGGGACGATATTTCTATCGTGTGATCGCGACGAATACCGCCGGGACGAAGACTTTGCTCGACCATGAGGTCGTCGTGTCAAAATCCGGCGCGCGGCTGGATTCCTGCAAGCCGCCGGAGGACGGAAAGGAAGGCGCGCAGTATTCCGTCAACGGCATGCTCACCGCGACTGTGAATATCACCGGCGTGGAGGTGCGCATCGACGGCGCAGCCGGCAAGACCGTGCAGAAGGCGGAAGCCGCGCCGAACGCGGCGGACTATAACCTTTCCGCGCTGGCGGACAGGATCAGCGTCGCTTCACTCAAGCCGGGCAGCTACCGCTACGTCGTTTCCGTCAAAACGAGCAAGGCGAGTCAGGAGCTCCTTTCCGCGCCGTTCCGCGTTTGGGTCAAGGAGGACCCCGTCAGCGTGAGCGAGCTTTCCCTGCGGCAGGAGTACTATACCGGAGCCGTGCCGCAGATCACCGGCACGGTGAAATCGACGAACTCCGATCTGGACAGCGTAACCGTTGAGATCGTCGACCGGAACGAAACGGTCGTGTCCAGCGGAGAAGTGGAGGAGCTCGGACGCGAGGCGGCGCTTGCCGACGCCGGTCTTGATCTGAGCGAGCTTCCCGCGGGCAGCTACTACTATGTCGTTCGCGTCTGCAACGCGGCGGGTCCCGCCGTCGCCGAGCGCAAGCGCTTCATCATCCGCAACGACGCGATCAGTCTGTGCGGCTTGCAGGCGCCGGAGGTTCTGACCGAGGGCGACGCCTTCGGGCTGCGCGGCGTGATCGTGTCGGAGGATTCCGCGCTCCGCTGCGTCTGCGTCAGCGTGCTGGAGCAGAATGATTTCCCGCTGCTGAGCGCCGCGGACGTACCGACCTCCGCAAGCTTCGATCTGCGTGAGCTGAGCGATTCTCTGCTGTTTTCCACGCTGCGCAAGGGCGCCTACACGCTCCGCGTATATGCCGAGAACGAGCACGGCGGCACGGTGCTGCTGCGCACGGAATTCTCCGTCGTCCGCACCGAAAACCGCGTCCGCTGGAGCGGGGAGCACGTCAATCCAGACGGCGTTTCCTATTCGGCGGTTAACTCCCTCGGACTGTTCGGCGTGCTGGAGTCCGATCCGCTGCCGATCGAGCTTGTGAGCCTTCAGATCATCAACGCCGCAGAACAGACCGTTTCGTCCGCTTATATTTACCCGAGCGAAAACGAGCTCGACATCGGTTATCTCAACCAGTACGTGCACCTGTCTGCCCTGCCTGCCGACGACTATCGCATGGTCATCTCGGCAAGCAACGCCGCGGGGACCTTCCTCATGCTCAACGCGTCGTTCTCGCTTTCCGAGTGTCCCCACACGAATGTGGTTGCAGGCAAGACCGTCGCAGCAACCTGCACCGGCGCAGGCGCGGTCTCGGACAGCTACTGCCTCGACTGCGGCAGCAAGGTCAGAAGCGGCGTGCTGCTGCCACGGACACAGCACGATTTCTATACCGCCTACTGCGGCATGTGCGGCAGAGCGCAGCCCCTGACCGTCGGCGCGGTGCGGACCGCTTGGGAGCCGGTGCGGAATTCCCGCGTCGTCATTGCCTGCCGACAGGGTGAAAAATGGTACGCGCTCGGCGCGGAAGGGGAAAGCGTTCCGATTTCCGAGCCGGACGGCAGCGGAAGAATCGAGATCAGCGCGGCGCTGCTCTGGGAGCCCGTGTTCACAGCCGATGGCACGCTCTCGCTCCGCAACGCGCAGGGACGATACCTGCGGCTGAACGGCGAGGGCAGCGTGCTTACCTGCGGCGGAAGAGAACGCTCGATGCTGCAAATCTCGTCCGACGGGCTGACCGCCTGCGTCTCCTGCGGAGACGTTTTCCTGTCCGGCGCGGCGGACGGCTTCCGCGCGGCTTCCGCCCAATGCGCGCTGATGCTTTTTCGCTATCTTCCGTGATTGACAGAAAATGCGGATTACGGACAAATTTCCATTGCATTTACAGATTTTAAATGTTATAATTAATTTATATGCAGATTGATATGGAGCCTGTAAAAGGCACCCGTCAATTTTGGTCAATAAACTGAAACGAGGTATTGCACTATGAAAATCAAAGAAGGCTTCGTGCTTCGCTCCATTGCCGGCTCCAATATCGTTGTTCCCGTTGGCGCGGCAAGCGTTGATTTCAACGGCATGATCACGCTCAACGACTCCGGCGCGTTCCTTTGGAAGGAGCTGGAGAAGGGCAGCGACGTCGACGGTCTGACCGCGGCGCTGCTTGCCGAGTATGACGTGGACGAGGCGACTGCCCGCACCTGCTCTGCCGATTTCATCAATAAACTGGTTGAGGCGGGCTGCCTTGAATAAGGTTTCGCTGGCTGACTATTATCCGCTGATACAAGAAACCCTCGACCGGGGCGGTACGTTTTCGCTGACGATCACGGGTACGAGCATGTACCCCTTCATCGTCGGCGGAAGAGACAAAGTGACGCTGTCACCTCTGCCGGAAAAGCTGAAGAAAAACGATCTTCCGCTTTACCGCAGGGCGAACGGCGCTTTTGTGCTGCATCGGATCGTAAAGGTCTGCGAGGACGGCACCTTCACCTGCTGCGGCGATCACCAGTGGTGGCTCGAAAAGCGGCTCCGCCGCGAGCAAATGATCGGCGTTGCCACGGAATTCATCCGCAAGGGGAAAAAGCTGACCGACAAAAACCTGCTTTACCGAATCTATCGCACCGTCTGGACGTGGGTGCTGCCCTTCCGACGCCATTTTTTCCGTTTCTACGAAAAGTGTCACGGCGCAAAAAACAAACTGAAACGACTTTTTAGGGGTAGATAAACATGCGTATCAACGCGAATATGAGCGATTATTTCTTAGAGCTTCTGCGTTGCGCGCTGCACGGCAAGCCTGCACGCCCGAAACCGCAGGAGGTTTCTTGGAACGAGCTCTTTGCATATGCGAAAGCGCAAAGCCTCGCCACCATGGCGTACAGCGCGATCCAAGCGTCCGGCTTTGACGTCGGCGAAGAGCTTGCGCGGGAATGGTCCGCGCGCTGCTCGCTGAATCTCGTCAAGTATTTCAATCAGGAGCATGCGTGCGAAGCGCTTTGCAGGACGTTTTCCGAGGCGGGAATTCAGCACATGCCGCTGAAGGGAAGCGTGATCCGCGACCTGTTCCCTGCGCCGGAAATGCGCGAGATGTGCGATCTGGATATTCTGGTGAGACCGGAGGACGTCGAGCGTGCGCATGCGGTGATGCTGGAAAGCGGCTACAGCTTCATGGAGGAGCATACGACCAGCCACGACCGCGATTATCAGAAGCTGCCGTATCTGAACGTCGAGATTCACTCCTATTTGGTGCCGAAGGAAAGCAAAATGTTCCCCTATTATGAGCATTTTTGGGATCATACGGCGCTGGAGGATAACAGCCTGACCTGCCGCATGGGATGGGATGACTGCTATATTTTTATGATGGCGCACGCCTATAAGCATTTTTTGAACGGCACCGGGATCCGTTCCGTTCTGGACGTCTATCTGATGCGCGATAAGCTGAAGGATCAATTCGACCGCGAGCACATTTGCGCCGAGCTGAAAACGCTCGGAATCCTTGATTTTGCGGTTCGCTTCGAGCGCCTCGCAGACTGCTGGTTTGCAGAAGAGAAGACCGAAATTCCGGAGGATTTGCAGTTTTATCATTCCCGCGTGCTTGAGAGCAGTACGTACGGCGACAACAGCGTTCTGAAGGCGAAGGCGATGCAGTACATAGTCGAGGGAAAGTCGCTGCGTTACGCAAAGCGGAAGGTGGCGATCAGCAAGGTTTTCCCTCCGTATTCCAATATGAAAGAGAAGTACCCGTGCCTGAAGTATCTTCCGTTTTTGCTGCCGCTGTTCTGGGTAATCCGATGGATTTCCAGTATAATTGTAAATCCGAAGAAAACACGGGCGTTCTTCAAGAACCTCAGACATTTGAAGCTGACCGGCTACAAGGAAGAAAGAAGGTAACGATTTGGAAATCAATCGCCAAGACCGGATGAAACGAATCACACGCGTGACCGGTCTGATTATTGCGGATATTCTGACCGTTGTGCTTGCTTCTCTGCTTGCCTTATGGGTCCGCAAAGACTTCGATATAGACGCCTGTCTGGCTGAGCACGGTCAGTATCTCCTGCAAACCGTTCCGTTTTTTGTTATCGGTCTGATTGCGCTTTCCGTTTTCTTTAATCTATATAATAGCCTTTGGGAATATGCGAGCATAGACGAACTGCTGCACGTTCTGTATGCGGTCGGGATACTCTGCGCGGTGCAGATGATTCTGATCCTCGCGGGCGTGATTCATCTGCCGAAAAGCTTCCCGATTCTATTCGGTCTGTTTACAATCCTGCTTTCTCTTTCGGTGCGTTATTTCTACCGCGTCATCAGAAGCGCAAAGAAGAAGCGCAGCTTCCGTTCGGAGCAGAAGCGTACGATGCTGATCGGCGCCGGCAACGCGGGCATGCTCGTTCTGCGCGAGTTTCAGACCAGCGAATATTCGCAGAATCAGGTTGTCTGCGTCGTTGACGACGACGTACAGAAGCGCGGCAGCTATCTGCGCAACGTCAAAATCTGCGGCGGCAGAAAGGACATCGTCCGCCTTGCGGAGGAATACAGAATCGCGGAGATCGTTTTTGCGATCCCAGCCGCGAGGGTCAAGGACAGAAAAGAGATTCTGAAGATCTGCCAGTCCACCGGCTGCCGTCTGAAGATCATGCCGGGCATCTTCCAGCTTGCCAACGGCGAGGTCAGCATTCAGAAGATCCGCGAGGTCGACATTATGGACCTGCTCGGCAGAGAAAGCGTGCAGGTCGATCTGGAACAGATTGCAAGCTATCTCAGCGGGAAAACCGTGCTCGTCACCGGCGGCGGCGGCTCGATCGGCAGCGAATTGTGCCGCCAGATCGCGCAGCACAATCCCGCGAAGCTCATTATTTTTGACATTTACGAAAACAACGCCTATGAGATCCAGCAGGAGCTCTGCCGCTCTCATCCCGAACTGAATCTTGTCACGCTGATCGGCTCGGTTCGCGATACCGACCGCGTCAATCAGGTGTTTGAAGCCCACCGTCCGGAGATCGTCTTCCATGCCGCGGCGCATAAGCACGTGCCGCTGATGGAGGAGAGTCCGAACGAGGCGATCAAGAACAACGTCTTCGGCACGTATCACGTCGCAAAGGCTGCGGCGGTCTATAACGCCGAAACCTTCGTGCTGATTTCTACCGACAAGGCGGTCAATCCGACCAACATCATGGGCGCGTCCAAGCGCATCTGCGAAATGATCGTGCAGATGATGGCGAACGCGTCGACGACGAAGTTCGTCGCGGTGCGCTTCGGCAACGTGCTCGGCAGCAACGGCAGCGTCATCCCGCTGTTCAAGCAGCAGATCGCCGAGGGCGGACCCGTGACGGTCACGCATCCTGATATTATTCGTTTCTTTATGACAATCCCCGAAGCGGTATCTCTCGTTCTGCAAGCCGGCGTTTACGCAAACCGCGGCGAGATTTTCGTCCTCGATATGGGCGAGCCGGTCAAGATCGACGATCTGGCGCGCAACCTGATCCGTCTTTCCGGCTTTGAGCCGGACGTGGACATAGAAGTGAAGTATACCGGTCTTCGTCCGGGTGAGAAGCTCTACGAGGAGATGCTGATGAATGAGGAGGGACTGCGCTCCACCGCAAACAACCTCATCCACATCGGCAGACCGCTGGAAATCAACGACATCGAGCTTGCCCAGCAGCTTGTGCAGCTGGAAGCCGCCTGCGAGGAAAACGCGGATAACATTCGGGAGATGGTCGAAAAGATCGTTCCCACCTACCACAGACCCGTAAAAGCAAACTGACGGGGGAGCCTTTTGTATGAAATGTGAAACCGAACGTGAAACACAGAAAAAGCCGGCGGCGCAGCGAGCTTACAATCGCGTAGTCAAGCGATGCTTTGATCTGAC
>Ga0265301_10005936_pt1 | contig 11842 bp, 10 predicted proteins | sample AusTroGonzalo_MG_2_FD_193488 | JGI IMG/M metagenome (GOLD analysis project Ga0265301, IMG submission 193488) | Bovine rumen microbial communities from tropical cattle in Woodstock, Queensland, Australia - Gonzalo_04 | ecosystem: Host-associated > Mammals > Digestive system > Stomach > Rumen ...
ATGTTGTCTGCCATAATTACATAGGATTCAGTAGCCAAATCACCGCTTACACTAGACCAAGCACTTGTATCTAGTTTTGTATCAACCATAGCACTGATATAGGTCATATCGGCACTATTTGCGTAATTGTCTTGTACCCAAGCTGTTGTTACATTGTATGCATTAGCACTAGCTTGTTCAATATCGTTTGACCAATCCTTACCACTAATTATGTGGTCTTGAATATCAATGTTATCTCCGGCAGAGTAAGGAGCATTATCACCAGTAACGGAAATGATGTTGTTTGTAATATCAATTCCATTACCAGCACTATAAGAATCACCTACATTTATTAGCCTTTGATTTGTAGATAAAATTGCCATTTGAAACCTCTATACTATTTATAGGTTTATGTTATTTCCAATCACTAGCTATTCTACTTAGTTCTTCACTACCTGTTTGCGATGAAACACCACAATTTCTAAAGCACCCATTATGTGAAGAAGGTGGATTGGATTGATGTGACATAGAGGTGTATAATAGCTCAGCACCACCAGTTACATTAACACAATCATTGAAAGTTCTCCAAGCATCTGTTACCTTACCAGTATTGAACCAAGGTAAATACTGCAAACTCCTACAAGTATCAAAAGCAAAGTTCATATCTCTTACATTCTTTGTTACAAATGTTGGAACACTTGTCAATGAATAGCATTGGTCAAACATTTGTCGCATTGAAGTTACTGCTGACATATTAAATAAAGGTACAGTGACCAAGTTATAGCAAGAAGCAAACATACGATAAGTTGAAGAAACAAGACTTGTGTCTAACAATGGAACACCAGTCAATGTAGAATTAGAAAACATACTTGTCATATATTTTACTTTGCTTGTATTGAATTGTGGAATTGTTTTAATTGATGTGTATTGGAACATTGCACGCATATTTGTTACATTGGATGTATCAAACCAATTTACACTTGTCAATGCAGAACAATTATAAACCATTTCAGACATATCTGTTATGTTGGTTGTATTACCAGATACTATTTCTAACAAGTTAGGGTCAGAAATTAACAATGAAGCCATTGATGGGTAAGTACTGCTAACACTAATATCCCAAATGTTAGGGGATGTTGTTACTTGCTGTTTTGTAATGGTGTAGCCAGTTCCCTTAGTCTTAGGTGTTGTACCATTCTTCATCTTAACTCTAAGTGTGTTCGCTGCAAGTCCGGGTGGTGTATAAACATTAAATACACCCTTAGCTGTTACATTGTTACCATTAAACTTGAATTGGTTGCTTGTAAGTGTAGCACCGGTTAATAAGTAATTACTAAATTCGTAACCATTGTATGCAGTGTTAGACAAAGTAACAACATCATTGTCAAAACCTGACATCTTGTTAGCACCAATAGAACCACCCTCACTAGGCATTATATACAAACTTCTAATTGGGTCTTGTACAAAGTTACCTGCAATAGTTAAATTAGAATCACCTACACGAACTTGATTACCTGTAGCTACACCACCAGTGATAGCATATCCATTGAATGTGTAGTGAGAACTTGGTGTGTTAGACAAAGTAATAATATCACCACTAAAGCCAGTCAAAGGAACTGCACTAATTATACCACCAACTCTTTGTACAAGTGTGGCTGTATAGATTGGGTCTTGTAACCAAGTAGCTTCAGCACTTACATTTGAACCATTGAAAGCGAATGTATTACCTGTCAATGTGGCACCAGTCAAGTTAGCACTAACAAATGAATAATGTGAACTTGGATTTATGACCAAAGTAACAACATCACCATTGTAGCCTGTTGTTGGTGTACCACTTAATTTACCACCATTAGTTTGTTTGAAGAAAGCAGTAAATCTTGGGTCTTCAATCCAACTACCTTTAGCGGTTACATCACTATTTCCAAATCTAAACTTGTTTCCTGTTAGTGTGGCACCAGTTATTGAATAAGCATTGAATGTGTAGTGTGGATTGGAATTTGAAGATAAAGTAATTTCATCATCAATTAAACCCGTCATTGGAATGGCAGTAATCGTACCACCAGTACCTTGCTGTAATACAACATAACGAGTTGTAGAATCCCTAAAGTAAGCACTTAATGTAGCATCACCTCTTCCGAAAACATAGGTAAATCCACTTAAATGACCAACATCAACTTCCATTCCACTATATGTGTAGTTAGGACCAGCACTTACATACAAAGTAGCACTTTCACCATAATAGCCTTTTGTCTTGTCAGCACTGACAAGACCATTACCTATGGCAGTGGTGTTTAGTTTGTACCCATTGAATTGTGTCATTGGGTGTCCGTTAAACACCCACACATGCTTTCCTGGAAATGCCAATCTATACTTTGGATATTTCATAAATTAATCCCAATCCCAATAATAATCAAAGGTCCAGCCACTATTCAAGAAAGTCCATTTGACTTGGTTTACATCATTCTTTACCTTAGCCATATTCAAGTACAAACCACTGTATATGACCTTAGTCTTACCATCCCAATGTAATTGATAATCTGGACCATAATCTTGTCCGTGTATGATTGTCAATCTATCAAAGGCTGAATAATCTTCAAGGTTGGCTGCTGTCTTAGAATTATTTAGAACAACACAATAGCAATTTGAGCTTGGTGTTTCACTTGACTTAATTATGTTGTACCAACTAGCACTTACATCTGTTGCTGGGTATGCTTGGTAAGAAACACCCTTAACATCAAGTCTAGTTGTAGCACCGGCTGGACCACTAGCAGTTGTGAACCACAAAGCACTTGAAGAAACACTTAAATTGTATCGTGTATTTCCACTCTGTGATGTTATTGGGAATGTAGTTCCACCACCACTCCAATCTGCTGAGTTTGTCAAGACGGTAAAGTATGTACTATTCCAATTAGCTTCGTTTGTTGCAACTGTTATGTTTGTTGAATCACAAGTTCCACTATTTTGTGTAACCCAATTATTGACTGCGGTATTACCATCATTCTTAGCCCATTGTGCTGAATTGGCTCTTACCTTATCACTAGCATCCTCCCACTTACCACTAGCATTTTGATAGACTGAAATGTTTAGTTTGTTCAAAACATTGTTCCATACTGCACTATTGCTAGTCAAGGTAGAACGGGCATCATTCCAGTTAGCACTATTGGACTTGACTGTTCCACTTACACTCTTAGCATAAGAACTTAGTTCATTTATTCTACCACTTAGGTAGCCATCCTGTCCATACAAAATAGACAAGTGGTCACTCATTACATTGGTGTAGTTTGCGAAAGCACTTTGAGTCAAGAATGTATTGGTTGTATTAACGCCGCTAGCAATTTCATAATTGTTAGGGAATCTATAAGTACCGCCCTTCATACCAATATTGTGATTCTTGTATCCACTCAAATCAAAACTAGACAAGACTTGAATAATCATATTGCCTGTCATAGTTTGTGTTGGAGCTATTACTTTACTTCCACTAATCCAAGGTACGAAAGAATCACCAACTGGAGCAAAGTCAGCACTAACATCACCATTTACACTTTGATGTAAGGCGGTTACAACATTTCCATTATCACTTAAATGTAATTCGTTTTGTTTGTCTTTCTTGTTAGCAAGTGAATTTAATGTTGAAGAACTGAATGATGTTAATTGATTTGTCAAGTCATTGATTTCATTCTTCAAAGTTCCACTAGCATTTTGAATTTCACCATCTAGGCCGGTAACACTAATTGTTGTTACTTTGTTTTCATCGTCGGCACTAATATCAATCCAATTACCACCTGTAACTGTGTATGTTTCTGCTTGGTCTGGACCATAGTCAGCACTCCAAGAACTAAATGCACTAATGTCTAGTTTGTTGTACATCAACCAACCAGCACTATTGTACAATGCATTCATGTTTGGATTGTATGAACCACTTATAAAGTTGTTAAAGTAGTCTTGTGGCATATATTGACCCAAGTCTAGCCAATCATAGAACATAGCTGTAGTTGGGAAATTATATGAAGCTCCCTTCATTCCAATAAAATGATTTTTATTTCCACTTAAATCAAATGATGAAAGGACTTGAAACCATTGACCAGGTTGTAAGTAGCCCATTGAAGAAATTTCTTTACCACCACTAATCCAAGGTGTTCTATCACCTGCACCTTGACCAGCACTAGCAAAAGCACTAGCTAATTCTTCTTTGGAACTTGTTTGATATTTCTTGTAAACATTTTCGTTAAGAAATTCGTAAGTAACTCTGTCACCTAAAGCACTATTGATTTCTGTTTTGTTGTAATAGTTGTTCAAAGCACTTGCGTCAGCCTTAGCACTTAGTTTGTTGTTCATTTCTTCACAACATTCTTCAAAAGCACTTGTATCAACCTTATCACCAAAAGCACTTCCAAATGTGTCATTGAACCAATCGCCTTCAACACCTAGAACAAGTGATTCTTTTCCACCTACATTTGCGGTGTAGGCTGTCATTGTTTCATCAACGGCTAATGGTAAGGTTACAGCACCCAATGGGCTATAAGTAGTTCCATAACCACTTAATGTAGCATCGTGAATTACAATTTTACTTCCACTTGTTCCACCTGCACCACCAATTCGTGTGTCATAGCTAAACAATTCTTTGTTGTAAAAATCACAAACTACGATTGTGTAAACAAATGAAGAATCGGCATAAGCTACACCACGAGCATTAGCATCCAAAGTAACAGGATTACTTTGTGCGAAATTACCATCTTCATCTTGGAAGATGTTAGCAAGACTGCTTCTGCCTTGGTGGTAAACATACACCTTACCATTTACAAGGTTTGAACCATTCTTGTTTTGAAATTGATTTTCTAAAACCCATACAGGATATAACATTTAAAAACCTCCAAACCTTATAATACTACGAAATGTTCTCGTTCACCAATTTGGCATTTACCATTATAACCAACTTGTGCTAATTCAAACAAGTCACCATTTTCAATGACTTCGGTTCTAGCTTTGAAACCAAACCAAGTTTCACCAATATAACTCATTCCGTGTCTTCCAAAGTTACCATCGGTGGCATAAACCATAGTTGCAGGTACTCCTCCTTCAGGAAATTGTTTATGCCAACCAACAACTTCCACTACACATAACTTCAATGTATTTTTATAGTTTGTGTTGTATGTTGTTACACATCTTACGGTTTCGTTTAAGAAGATATTAAAATCCTTACCTGTACTATAAGTCATTAATCTTTGGTATCTATTACCACCACTGGCTGATACACTACCCTTATATCCTTTTGGATTTCCTTGTGGGCAATTACCTGTATTACCTTCATAAACTACTATGTTGTTAGAGCTATCATCAATGAAAGTCTTATTGTAGTAAGAACCAGCTCTATTAGCCCAATATCTACATCTAATACCTTCATCGTTACCTGCAAAGCTATTACCAACAAATGTCCAGTTTACTTCACATTCGTAACATTTACTTTCCCAACCATTTTCGGTATCAAATCGTGTAAATTCAATAGGTGTATTGCTATTGAATGAATTGTTCTTGAAATATGCGTACAAGTGGTACACATCATTAGAATCCTTGTAAGGATAAATCTTGATTGTGTTGTTGTCTGTTACACAATTTTCCATTCTCAATCGTTTCATTGTAAAAGCAACATTTGTTTGGAATCTTGTGTTTTTAAATTCAGTTACAGGTGTATCTGCATTGTTGTCGGTTACATAATTCATTGTAACACCCCACCAACAATTATCACATTCAACTTGCATTGGAACTGTCCAAATTGTATAGCCAGTTATTTTTGTGTTTTCAAACCACATAGCACTAGCACTTGGTTGATTGTTGAAACCAATATCACTATCACTTACACTCAAGTATCTTCCACTGAATCCTAAGCTATCAATGTTACTATTTCTCAATGTTACATCGTAACTTCCACCACTAGCACTTGAATACAAACTAACACTTGAAGCCTGTACATTTCTAACATCGTTAAAATCACTTAGGTTCAAGCTAGAACACTTTCTATCTTGTAAGTCAATAGATGTTTGACCATCAGCCCTGCAAGCATTTACATAAACTTGAACATTTGAGAAATTGTCAAGAATTAATTTGTTCAAACCGACAGTTCTTACATTTACTTTGTTCACAAAGTCAATATTTGCTGGGTCACTAAACCATTCATCCTTGAAATAGGAATAATAAAATCTAATTTGGTCTGTACTATTCCAAAGATTCTTTCCCAAGATGTTACAATTTGTTATTTGTAATCTTTTACCTTCGGCATAGGTCATTGGTATTCTTGAACCACCAATAATGTTTTGTTGGTTCAATTCAACATTATTTTGTAAGACTGTATTGGCAAAGTTATTGTCTTGGTCAATGTACAAAGTCTTAGCATCGCAACCCCAGAAAGCAGTTACGGTCTTGAACCAGCTAGAGTGAACTTCACCAACATTGTTTCCATTTAGCATAAAGTCACAAATGTAATGGTTTGGTGTTCCAACTACCTTAATGTCTGCACATTGAATTAATTCACGGCTAAATCTTGTGTCGCAATCAACTAATAATTTCTTTTGTGTGACCAAACTAACTGTACTTGCAGTGTATTCACCACGAACAAAGTAAACGCCTGGTGCTGTCTTGAAATGTTCAGTACCAACTTCATCAACATAGGTTAGTAAAGCATTAATGTTAGCTTCACGGCCTGGATATACACCATAGTATGTTGATGGTAGGTATTCTCCATCAAACTTTAGAATCCACCTACCTGTATCAATTCCATTAGCCTTAATGATGTAACCTTCGTCTGGAGTTTGTACACATTGGGCATCCCAATAGTATGTTCTAATTTCACAATCGTTATCATCCCAATAACCGATAACACTTATGTTACCAAGTTCAGGGTTAGCTTCTTTAATTCCATACAAGCCGTGTACGATTGTGTCATTAGTAGCACTACTTACATCAAATGAAGCCAGCCAATCACGAACAAATGACCAATTCTCGGTATCATCATCTACCATTGGATTAGCAAAGTTTCCAATGTACTTGTACAATCTACACTGAACTAGCTTGTCTGTAAAGTAGGTGTGTTGTGTTCTACTTTCGCCATTCAAGTAAATTGGATTTTCTGCTACAACATATTCGTCATTGGCAGGGTTGTATGTGAATATGTTAGCTGGAATGTTTGTACCAGCATATTCAACTACAATCTTTCCACCAACAACTAATTTTCCCTTTTCATCTAGGACTAATTCATCTTGGTTTATGAATGGTACAAACATTAATTGTTACCTCCGTTTTGTACAACATTTATTTGAGGCTGACTTGCTTTAATTTGTTCTTTCTGCAAGTTCAAAGCTTCTTTTTCAATACTAGCATTAGCCTTATAGATTTCAGCTTGTGTCTTAGCTTGTGTAGCTGGATTACTTTGTTCTAACTGAGCATCAAGAATCTTCAATTCCTTTTCGTGATTGAACTTTTGGTCAGCTAACAACATTTCTCTTTGTAAGCTATATGCTTGAATTTGTTGTTGGTTATTCAAATCTTCAATTTGTTTTTGTAGTTCTGCAATTTGAGCATCACGCTTCTTAATTTCACCATCAGCTTGTTGTAACATATCTTGCTGTTGCATTTCAAGTGGTGTTTGTGTAGGTTGTAACATATTGGCGAAATTAGTAATGTATTCGTTATCAGCTTCAACTGCACATTCAGCCATTACCAACTTTTGCTTATCTACATCACTTGTAAGCATTTGTCCGTATTGCTGGAATTGTACCCTAGCTTCTTCCTTTTCCATAGCCCCATCTGGACCTTCAATTACATTTACCTTAATCTTACCAAACAACTGTTGACCAAAGTAATTTTCTGCAAACAACATACCAAGCAACTGCATACTAAACTTCAAGTGATACAAGTAGTTTCTTATGTTGTTGTTAAATGTTTTCAAATTAATTAATGCTTCGGTGGCACTTCTTTGAACATCAGTTTCAAGACCTGTTGCAGGAATACCAATTACACTATCCACCATTTGTAGTGAATTTTGCATTAGTTGGTTTACATCTTGAAATTCTATTATGTTGTTCTCTCTATGTGGTTCAGGTAATTCCCTTTTGCCATCCTTAGAATACTTGTGGAACATTCTTAATGAGTTCCAAATCTTGTTAGAATCCTTGTAATACTTTTCGTAGCCATCAACAGCTTCGTCTGAAATTACCCAGTCATTTTTTGGGGCAATAGCACATCTTAGAATTAACTGACGATAAGAATAATTAATTAATCTTTGAATTGGACGCATTTGTTTCGTAATTCCACTCCAAGTAATCTTATCCTTTTCCCAAGATTGTTCACCGAATACTGGAACGACAGGAATATACGAATAAGGTAACATTGTTGGTTGTTCCAACAAATCATTACCTGCTAACTTGTACACAATAATTCCTTGCTTGTTCTTTACATAGAAAGTGACAACTGGCAAACTCGTATCGTGGTCATAAGGCTGACTAATATCAACCAATGGCTTATCCAAATTATCCACATCAATGCCGTAGTTGTCCTTAATCCATTCCTTAGACTTGATTTCAACAATGGCTGCCTTTGTAGCATCACTGAAATTTAATTTGGTTGCATCGGGGTCTAAGCGAACATTGGTTACATCTGGAATAGAGTACATAATTGGCTTGATAGAACCATCAATGTCATAGTCTGTACTAAACACGATTACACCCAAGCTAGTAGAAACTGCATTAGTCAAGGCTTCAACACTAGCGGTGTAGTTATCAACATTACTTAAAAATTCATCTGCTACCTTGTTCAATTCAGGTTGGTTTTCAAAAGACCACTTGTATTGATAGGGCAAATAGCTATTTACGATTGTTCTTACTACATTACTTACAACATTCAACTTACAATCGTTTGCTACATCACCGACCAAGTTGGTATCTACATCGTCAAATTGGTCGCCGTTAATGAATGTTCTATCTTTCTTAATTTGTTCAAACAAGTCCTTATATCTTTTGTAGGAACGCTGTTCAAACTTCTTAAATTCGTCTATTAAAGACTGTACATCAAATTCTTGATTTTCTTCCATTGTAACCTCATAAATTGGGCTTGAGGGTCGCAACATTTACATCAACCCTACTTGCTATTATTTATAACTTTTGGTGGTTACAAACAAAGAAACCCTGGGTGGCACATCCACGACAGGGTTTAGATACTATTCAATAAAGAGAATTAATAATATGAGAATCAAGATACATTAATCAATGATTCATAGTATTTATATTGATTGGCCAGGTAATAATTTTACTTTTTGCACTTCCCTTGGGTATTGGCAAAATTGCCAAAATAGTGTGTTTATTCGTTCGGTCAAGAAACCACCTATTCTAGCTTGGTATTCAACATTACAATTCTTATCTGGTCCACTGCTTGTAGTGAAACTTGTGTTCTTACGAACAAACTCACAAGCACCTTCGTATGAATGAGGACAACCTAAAGCACCCATAATGTTCAACACCCTTGGCTCTACGAAAGCTATCCATTCTTCTATTAGTCCGTTTTGGGGCAGAAAAGATGTTGTAAGGGCATAGAATCGGTTCCCTTAACACATTTAGCTCTTGCGGTGTTAAAGCCTTAGAACAAGCCTCTACAAGCATTGGTGAATGATAGTGTGCTAGGTGGTCTAAAACACTTCCACCCAAGCGAATAGGTTCAGCCATTTGAACACCCATTTTAGCATAGCACTTTCTGCGATAATGACTTAAACAAGCCCAATCATTATCACGCAACTGGGTAGCTATCCATTTCCATACACCCAACTCGCCATAAACCTCATCGTATTCTGACTTATAAGCAACAGTGCCTTCAACCTTACCATTTTGGCTTATGAATATCTTGTTTGAAATATCTCCAAAGAAACTATCATCAAATGGCTTATGGCACAAGATGTAATTATAGATTTGTGGATAAGGGCTTGTTCGGTCTAATTCAATGTTATGGTTTATCATTCAACAATTTCTCCTTTTCTTCGGTGCGTTCATTTAGGGCAAAGTATCTTTCAATTAGTTTGTCATTATCACATACAACATTACCACAAGCATCCTTTGTACTAAATCTTCGTTTCTTAAATTCTTCCGTTGACTTTGTTAGAAAGTGCTTTACAAATGCCTTTTCCCAAATAGGTTTCATAAATGGGCTATTGCTATCAACTTTTTCACCTAAAACATTTCTTGAAATTCCAAATGTAATAGCGGGATTGTGTATTCCCAAAGTGGTAGGCTTCCAAGTCTTACGAACAAAGTATTTAGTGTGCCAATTTTCGGTAATTCCACTAGGTAAATCCAAATTATACTTACAATCTATTGGTGATGGTGTTTGTAATCTTTCAAGTACGGGTTTCTTTTCGTACTTTACATTCCCACAATCCCCGAATGTCTGCCACGAAAGTCTTAGGCAATCACAATCCTGCATATAGGTTCTTACAAACTTATCAACATTTGTAGGTATTGTAAGAAATTCATCACCATCTAATATACAAACAACATCACCCAACTTCATAAATTTATCATAAAATTCTTGATAGCAACTAGGTTGTGGTACTTCCAGCCTTGAAACATCAATTTCTTTGTATATTGGGTCGGATATATTGTAGCTTTTCTTTGAATTATTGAACACCACTATTCTATCAAACCCTAAATTTTTATGGTGGATGAACCATTCCGCTATATAAGGGTGTTCATTCTTTTGTATTGAAATTAACCAATTCATTATTTCTCCCAACTACATTTACCACTTCTAAAATATCTTAGATATTCTTTGTTATAAAGTTTAAGATTTTCATATCGAGTTATTCCATAGTGTTCTTTGAATTTTTTACCAAAATCACTTAAAACCCTACCACGATTTTTTGTTATTGTGTTAGGATTATTAATATTTTCTTTGTGATTAACACACCTAAGATTAATTAAAGTATTATTTTGTTTGTTACCGTCAATATGGTCAATTTCATAGTTTTCCGGTATTTTTGAATTAAAAGTTTCCCAAACTAACCTATGTAAATACATCTTTTTTCCAAGTGTGTGTATGAAAAGATAATTGGTTTTTGTTTTATTTTTGCTACAACATACTAGAGTCTTTTTTAGTTTACTATATCTAAAAACCTCACCATCTTCTGTAACATATCTATCGTATTCCCAGTTATATTTTATCTTCATCTTTAGCCTCATTTTCTTTCTTCATTTCTGCCAAATAATTTGTTATCTTGTTTGTAACATCGTCAGCCAATTTCTTCAATTCATCTTCATTATAAGCACTTGTTTTATACTCGTACTCAATTCCGGCGAGCTACAAATAAGTTCCAAGCATTTTGTATGTCATTTAATTTGGTCATGTCAATCTTCTCCAAAATCTTCTTATTTTTCTTTTCCATCCATCTCTTCTTAGCATAAGCCTTATAGTATTCCTTATGTGTTTGACGGTAGATTTTTTGATATTCCCTTTGGTAGCTTGCGTAATCTTCCCTTTGGTCAATTTCAACTACCCTACCATGTTCATCATAATATCTTTTTCTACCTTCGCTAATATTTCTCTTATGTTCTTCGGTTCTTACATATACACCTTTAGGCATCTTTATCCTCCTTTATTCCAAATTTCACATATTGTGCCATAGCATTAACAGCAGGATTCTTTGCTTCCATACTTGCCTTGTATTTCTTTATTTCTTTTTCTACAAGCAACATCTTATCATACCATTCTTGCTCTTCTTTTTGGTTATGAGAACCAACCCACATTTTACGAACAAATTCATATCGTTTGACTAATTGTTCAATTTTCGTCATACTTTAATACCTCTTAATTGATTGTAAAATTTTGTTTC
>Ga0265301_10005939_pt1 | contig 11836 bp, 13 predicted proteins | sample AusTroGonzalo_MG_2_FD_193488 | JGI IMG/M metagenome (GOLD analysis project Ga0265301, IMG submission 193488) | Bovine rumen microbial communities from tropical cattle in Woodstock, Queensland, Australia - Gonzalo_04 | ecosystem: Host-associated > Mammals > Digestive system > Stomach > Rumen ...
CGGTCTGCCGCACCCTGCACCGCGCGGAGAAGCGCCTGCGCCGCTTCCTGCGGTATTAGGAATACATAAAAAATGCCCTCCCGACCAAACTACCGTCGGGAGGGATGTTTTTTATGACGGAGACGCCGAAAGAGCCGGAGCGGCATTCCGGGCTGCACGACCCGAAGCTGCCGATCATCAACGGCGGCGCCTGCGGCAACCGCGCAGAAAGCCGCGTCAGGACAAATGCGGAATGAGGAATACGGCGTGCGGAAGGGAGGCGCCTCCCTTCCGCATTACTTAAACGTCCACAGCGCGCCGTTTTCGAGCAAAACCGTCACAACGCCGTGCATCGAATGTCCGGTGTCGGCGTCATAGGTGACCGTCGCCTTCGCGCCGTCCGACAGCTCCGCGTCAAACACATAGCGCGGTCCGTTCGTACCGGAATACGACCACGTCAGCTTCCACGAGCCGTCCGGGCAGTACAAAAAGCCCGTCAGATCGCTGTAGAGCGAGAGGGTGTACTCCGTACCGTAGTGATAGGTCACCTTGCCGTCGATCGTGGAGGCGCACAGACGGCGGTAGCCGGTCGCCTCCTTTTCCTGCGGCTGCAGCGGCGGCAGGACGCGCACATAGCAAATATCCTTGCAGCCGCTGTCGGTTTCCGCGGCAATCAGGCAGTCGCCCTCGGCGACGGCGGTAACGACGCCGTCCTCCACCACAGCGACGCGCCCGTCGCTGGTCGTCCATCGGACCGCGTCGTCAGCATCCTCCGGCGTGAGCTTATAGGTGATCCGGAAGGTCGCGTCCACCTTGACCGAGAGCTCGTTCTGCGTCAGACGGATCGCCTCCGCGGGCGTGCCGCGCAGGAGCAGATACAGCACGACGCCGATTGCAAGCAGCGCCGTCCCGATCGCGATCCACTGCAAAAGCGACAAGCGTATTCTCTTTTTCTTTGTCGGTTTCTTCGCAGCGCCGGTCGTTTCCGGTGCGGCTTCGTCCGTCAGCGCCGCGCCGCAGACGCCGCAATAGAGCGACGACGCCGCGCATTCGCTGCCGCATTGCCTGCAAGTCATTTTTTTACCTCGTGAAGAAGATCATATTCTCCCAGTCGCCGTAGAGCGTCAGGTCGCCGTAGTATTCGTCCGCGGGGTCGGCGTAATACTGGAACTGGCAGACCGTGCCCGCCTCGTCGATCACGTCGTAATAGTCCATGCTCTCGTCGCTGTCGGAATACTCCCACGTGAGCGCGGTCGCCTCGCCGTTAATGATGACCACGGCGGTGCCGTCCTCGTAGACGTACAGCTTGGCGTCCATTTCATCGACGTCGTAGTAGACGTCGTCGAAATATGCGCCGTCAAAGCGCCACGTGCCGACAATGTCCGCGCCGTCCGGCGTCGGTGCGGCGACCGTAACCTTGCAGCGCGCCTCCACGCCGTCGCCCGCGTGCAGGGTGATGATGCATTCGCCCTCGCCGACGGCGGTGACGCCGCCGTTTTCGACCGTCGCCACAGACGGATCGCTGGACGTCCATGTGTATTCAAACGCCGCGTCCGCCGGCTCAAAGGTGTAGTAGAGCTCGTAGCCGTCCTCCGGCTTCAGGTAAAGCTCCGTCTCGGACAGGAAGATTTTCTCCACCGGCGTCGTACGCAGGAAGAGGAAATATACGCCCGCCAGAATGGCAAGGAGCAGGACGCCCGCTGCGATGGGAACGGCGATTTTCCACGCGGCGACCTTTTTCTTCGGCTGCGCCGGCTGTTGATACTGCGGCGGCTGCGCATACGGCGGGTACTGCGTCTGCGCCGGCTGCCCGTATTGGGGATACTGCGGGTACTGCTGCCGGGAATACTGCGGCTGCGGCGCGTACGGCTGGTACTGCGGCTGCGCAGGCTGTACAGGCGGCTGGACCGGCGGCTGCGGCTGTGCCGAGGGCTGTTCCGGCTGCCGTACCGGTTGTTCGGGAACGGACGTCAGATTTTCATTTTCCATGTCTCTGTCTCCTTCTTATTCTTCCGAATGGGTGTCAAAGTAGTAGTCGCCCTGATCGTAGTTGTCCTCATAGAAGGCGACCTCCATATCGGACAGCGCCGACTGGACGACGTAGCGACCGCCGTCCATATCCGCAACCAGCACGGTCATTTCGCCGGCATAGGGTCTGCCGTGATAGACCGCCTCAAAGGCGATCACGACCTCGTAGGCGTCGTCGATCACCGCCTCCATGCCGTAGTCCTCATACAGTCCGCTCTCGTACGCGCGCTCCTCGCTGCGGCGGATCTTCCGCACCTCGGAGGCTTGGAGCGTGCAGCTTTCAAAGACGAAGTCCGCGTTGGAAAACCACGCGACAAACGCCTCCCTGAGCTGCGGATGGGTATTCGCGCCGATGGTATCAAGGTCGCCCAGCAGAATCGCCTGCGCGAATTCTCTCGCCATTTCCTCATACGCCGCCTCGTCCACGGTGACGCGCGGGATCGCCGGCTGCTCCGGCTCCGGCGCGTCCGCGCCCTTGAAGACGAACAGCCACAGGCAGACCGCGACCGCCGCCGCGAAGGCAAGAACGGTCAGCAGCGGCGCGGCAAGGCGCGATTTTGTTTTCTGTTCGGGGACGGGGCGCTTCGCCTCGTCGGTCTGCGGTTCGCCGCAGCAGACGCAGAAGGTCAGCCCTTCCTCGACGTCTTTTCCGCAATGCTTGCAAATCATATTCCGTCCGCCTCCTTAGTCCGCGTAAAACGGACGATAGGATACCACGACCCAGCGCTCGCCGATCCTGCCGACCGTGACCTCGGTGCTTCCGGTCTTCGGCTCCGCCTCATAGCTGACCGTGACGACGTACGCCTCGTCGACGTTGTCGTAGCCGCCCATGAAGCTGAGCGTCATTTCGATGTCCAGAACACGGTCGCTGTCGCAGGGCGCAGACTGTACGGCATGCGCGTCGCACGCGCTCGCCCTGCCGACGTCCAGCTCTTCCTCCAGATAGCTGAACAGGTGGTATTCCACCAGCGTCTCCATCGTGGGAAGGTCGTTGTTCCAATAGGTCTCGACGAAGGTTTCCGCCACGAGCTCATAGGGCGCGGCGGGCTCCGCGGGCGCCGTCGGCGCGGGACGGAAGAAAATAAATATCGCCGCCGCGATCAGCAGCACCGCGACGATGCCCAAAACGGCAACGCTCCACGCGCTTCCGCTTTTCTGCGTCTTCTGCGGCCATCCGCAGCCGCCGCAATAGCCGGCGTCGTCCGGATTCTCTCTGCCGCAAAGCATACATTTCATAGGCGCTCCTCCTTCTGTCTGTTCAGGAAGCCCGCGAAGACCAGCATACCGGCGACCGCGAAGAACAGCGCCATCATATACGGCTCCTCCCAAAGGCTTTCAAAGAAGCTGTGGATTAAAATGCCTGCCAGACCGGCGAACATGCCGGCGCACAGGGGCTTGTTTCCTGTTCGGGACGACAGTGCGACCGCCCGCACGCCGTTCCAGAGCAGTCCGAGGACGCTCGTCAGGAAGGCGGCAAGTCCGGCGACGCCGTTCTCCACGAGGATTTTCACGTAGTAGTTGTCGACGTACATATAGTTGTAGTCGGGATTGATCGGATTCTGCGCGGCGACCGCGCCGCCGAACATGCCGTAGCCGAGCCCCGTGCCCCACGCGTAGTGCTCGTCCAGATAGCCGAAGGCGGTCTCCCAGCGCTTGCCGCGACCCGCTCTGGCGTTGGACTCCTGAAACTGCGGCGTGAAGAGGTAGCCGATACGGCTGCGCACAAAGGGCAGGAAGCACGCCGCGATCCCCGCCAACAGCATCAGCGCAAAGAGCCTGCGGTCAACGATCAGTGAGAACAGCACCGCTATGATCGCCAGCGCCATCCACGCCGCGCGCGTCATGGTGAACAGGCAGGCGACGCACATGGAGATACCGGCAAGCCAGAAAAAGGCCTGCGCCGCCGGAGTTTTGCAGGTATAGGCTCTGCCGATTGCCATCGGCGCGAACAGCAGCATATACGCCGCCATGATGTTCGGGTTGGCAAAGATCGAAAAGACGCGGGTGCGCACGGCGGTCTCCGCGCGATCCTGCCAGTTTTCGGGAATTTCCACGCCGACGATGAACTGCCAGACGCCGTAGAGCGCAAAAACAAACGCCAGCGCGACCATCACGTCGTACATCAGCAGCAGATCCTCCTCCGTCCGCAAAAGCCGCGTGACGAGGAAGAAGAGCAGAATATACTGCATGCTCGCGCGGAAGCCCGTGACGTTGACGTCCCAGAAGCGGGCGGTCAGCGTCAGCAGGGCGGCGCCGACGAGCAGATAGAAAATCAGATATACGTCCATCGACGTAAACGCGCTGCGCAGGGGGCGGTCGGCGTTGATCCGCCGCATAACGATCCAGCACAGGCACAGGAGCATCAGCGCCTCGTCCCAGACGGAGGAAATCGCGCCGAGGGTCAAGACGTCGCGCAGCAGCCAGTCGAGCGCCGCGTAGGAGGCGATCAGCGTCAACAGGATCGCCGTCATGCCGCCGGCAAAGAGCCAGCCGAGCGTTTGGCTCTCGCGCCCCTTGCGCATGATCCACGCGTAGACGCGGTAGAGCAGGCTTTCGCGCACCGCCGGTATCACCCGCTGCCCAAGGCGGCAGAGCGCGGCGTTGCATCTGTCGAAAAAGTCCGCCGTCTTTGACCGCACCGCGTACCCCTCCGCGCAAAGAAGCCGCGCGAAGAAGCCGTAGAGCGCGGACTGCCGCCAGCACCGTCCCAGCGCCGCTGCCGCCCGCCCGACGGGGGACCTGCCGATCCACGCCGTCAGCGCGGCGACCGTCCGCCAGAGCAGGCTGGTCTTCAGCAGCTCGTTCATCCCAGCTTCTCCAGCGACAGGATCTGCCCGGTGATCTCCACGGCGACCGTCTTGACGATGTAGTCCTTGCCGATGCGGATCTCCTGCGTGACGACGGAGTAGGCGCCGGGCGTCGCCGTGGCGTTCGCCTCCACGGTCAGCAGCAGGTCGCGCGGGCCGTCCTCAGCGTCCTTGAGCTCATAGGAGACGATCTGCGCGTCGACGAGCTTGTTGCTGTTGTACAGCCGCGTCATCTCCACCGTCGTGCCGCCGATGCTCATGGGCTTCTCGGACAGAGAATTGAAAATGTTCTCCGCCATGGTCGCGTCGACGTCGTCGCACAGCACCGTGAAGCGGATATTGGGCGCGCTCAGCGCGTCCGCGTCGCCCAGCGCCTCGCCGCCGCGATTCAGCAGCTTGTACGCCGCGAACGCCAGCACGGCGACCAGAATGACGATGACGATGACGTCAATGATATTGAACCTTCTTTTCTTTTCCGAACGTTCCATAAGCCCCTCCGAAATCCCGTTCGCGGGATTGTTTTTTCTGAGAATATGTACTATAATTATATTTGATACAGTCAAGAAATGCAAGAGGATAATGCCGATGAAAATCATCCACATGATCTCCGGCGGCGACGTCGGCGGCGCAAAGACCCACGTGCTGTCCCTGCTCGCGGGGCTGAATAAAACCGAGACGGTCCACATGATCTGCTTCACCGAGGGTCCCTTCGCCTTGGAGGCGCGGCAGCTCGGCATCCCGACCACGGTCATCGAGGACAACAATCTCTTCCGCACGCGCAAGCGCATTCTCGCCATGATCCGCCACGACGGCTATCAGGTCATCCACTGCCACGGCGCGCGGGCGAATCTGATGGGCATGCTTCTGCAAAAGAAGGCGGGCGTGCCGGTCATCTCCACCATCCACAGCGACTACCGCCTCGACTATATGGGAAGACCCCTTGCCGCGCTGACCTACGGCAACATCAACAAGCTCGCCCTGCCGCGCTTCGACGCGTGGATCGGCGTGAGCGCCGGCATGACCAATCTGCTGATCGAGCGCGGCTTCGATCCGCAGCGCATCTACACGCTCTACAACGGCGTCGACTTCTCCAAGCCCTGCACGCCCGTCCCGCGCGGGGACTATCTGGCACGGCTCGGCTTTGCAGAGGACAACGTCGTCTTCGGCATCGCCGCGCGCATCAATCCCGTCAAGGACATGTCCACTCTCGTCCGCGCCTTCGCGCAGGCTGTGAAGACCTGTCCGAACATTCGCCTCGCCATCGCGGGCGACGGCGAGCAGGAGGCGGAAATCCGCTCCCTCGCGGCGTCGCTCTGCCCGAAGGGGACGGTGTCCTTCGTCGGCTGGGAGGCGGACATCGACAGCTTTTACAACGCCCTCGACGTCAACGTCCTGACCTCCCTCTCGGAAACCTTCCCCTACGCCCTGACCGAGGGCGCGCGGATGCACTGCGCGACCATCTCCTCGCAGGTCGGCGGCGTGCCGTGGCTGATCGACGACGGCTTCAACGGGCTGCTCTTCCCGGCGCAGGACGCGCAGAAGCTCGCCGAACACATGATCTTCTTTGCCACGCATCCCGACGAGCGCGCCGCCATGGGCGAAAAGCTTTATGAGAAGACGAAACGCGATTTCTCCCTTGAAGCGATGCTCTGCAAGCAGAAGAGCATCTATGAGACAATCATCCGCCGCGCCGCGCGACCGGCGTTCCGGCGCGACGGCGTCGTGATCTGCGGCGCCTACGGCAAGGGCAACAGCGGCGATAACGCCATCCTGAACGCCATCGTCGAGCAGCTGCGGCACATTGATCCCGATCTGCCGATCTGCGCGCTCAGCCGCAACCCGATGGAAACCAAGCTCTGCGCCAACATCAATTCCGTCCACGCCTTCCATATTCTCAAAATCGGCAGACTGCTGCGCCGCTGCAAGCTCTATATCAGCGGCGGCGGCACGCTCATGCAGGACGCGACGAGCACGCGCTCGCTGATTTATTACCTGTTCAGCATCCGGCAGGCGGCGTTCCACGGCTGCAAAATCATGCTTTACGGCTGCGGCGTCGGACCGATCTCCCGCCCGCGCAATCAGAAGCGCGCCGGAAAAGTCCTTGACCGCTGCGCGGACGTTATCTCCGTGCGCGACCGCTATTCGGTCGACTTCCTGCACAAGCTCGGCGTGACCCGCCCCGAAATCCATCTCAACGCCGACCCCGCCCTGCTGATCGACCCGCCGGATACCGACGAGCTGCGCGCGTACTTGCGCCGCTGCGGTCTGACCGACGGCAAGCGCTATATGATGCTGGCGGTGCGTCCGTGGGAGGGCTTTGACGAGAAGATCACCGCCTTCGCAAACGCGGCGGACTACGCCCACCGCGAGTACGGGCTGATCCCGATCCTTTACGCGATGGAGCCGAACCGCGACGAGCCCGCCGCGCGGGCGGTCGCCGAAAAGGTCAAATGCCCGCATCTGGTCCTGAGCGCCGGCATCAACGGCGGCGAAATCCTCGCGCTGGTGCGCCGGATGTCGCTGGTCGTGTCCATGCGTCTGCACACGCTGATTTTCGCCTCCGGGCAGGGCGTGCCGATGGTCGGCGTCGTCTACGACCCGAAGGTCAGCGGCTTTTTGGACTATCTGGGGCAGGAGTTCTATCTCCCGCTTGCGGAGGTCAACGCCGCCGCGCTGGGCGATCTGATCGACGCCGCAATTGCGGAGGAGTCCTTCGCAGCAGAAAACATCGAGCGTCTGCGCCGGCTCTCGCGCAATAACGAGACGCTTGCCAAACGCCTGTTGGAGTGACCGCCATGACGAACGAACGCCGAGAAGCCCTGCTTGCCTACCTCCGCGCCCATTGGATCGCTCCCCCGCCGGCGCGTCCGCGCGTCACCTATGCCGCGAAAGCGTGCGGCAGCGCGCCCGCCGCGCGGGAGGAAGCCTGCGCGGACAGCGCCTCGCTTGCGGCGTTGGTCGGCCGTCTGGACGAGAGCTTTACGGAAATGCTGCTGCGGAAGATCGACGAGCGGGGGCTCACCGACGCGCAGTGCTACAAGAAGGCGAACATCGACCGCAAGCTCTTCTCGAAGATTCGCTCCGACGCGCACTACCGCCCGTCCAAGCCGACCGCGATCGCCCTCGCTCTCGCGCTGGAGCTTTCGCCGGAGGAGACGGACGAGCTGCTTTTAAAAGCGGGCTTTGCTCTGTCGCGCAGCAGCAAATTCGACGTGATTATTTCCTATTTTGTCGAAAACCGCTGCTACGACCTCGCGCAGATCAACGAGGCGCTCTACGAGTTCGACCAGCCGTTGCTGTACGTTTAGCGTAACGGCGCCCTCCCTGAGGGAGCTGTCGGCGCAGCCGACTGAGGGAGTTATCTTATAATGGCGCGTTTCCTCCTTCCGTCACGGCTGACGCCGTGCCGCCTCCCTCAAGAGGGAGGCAAAAAAATGTCGCCTGCGAGGCGACCATTTGTGCACGCTCCTTTGTTATCATGCGGTTGTAAGCAAAACAACCGCATGATTTTTTCGTAGGGGCGCCCATCGGGCGCCCGCAAAAAAAACAAGGAGGAACTGCAATGAACAACACGAAAAACAACACGACGGAGCTGGTCTTCATTCTCGACCGCAGCGGCTCGATGGCGGGGCTGGAAAGCGACACGATCGGCGGCTTCAACGCAATGCTCGACAAGCAGAAGCAGCAGGACGGCGACGCCTTCGTCACCACCGTCCTCTTCGACCACGAGATTACGACGCTCCACGACCGTGTGAAGCTGTCCGAGCTTGCGCCGCTGACCGGCCGCGACTACACCGTGCGCGGCTGCACCGCGCTTCTGGACGCGATCGGGCAGACCGTGCAGCACGTCCGGAACGTGCACCGCTACATCCGCCCCGAGGACGTGCCCGAAAGCACCGTCTTCGTCATCACGACGGACGGGCTGGAAAACGCGAGCAGGGAGTATTCCTCCGCCGCGGTCAAGAAGCTCATCGAGCAGCAGAAGGAGCGCGGCTGGGAGTTTCTCTTCCTCGGCGCGAACATCGACGCGGTGGAAACCGCCGCGTCCTTCGGCATCGCGCCCGACCGCGCCGCCAACTTCCACGCCGACCGCAAAGGCACGAAAACGGTCTACAAGGCGGTCGCCGAGGCGGTCTGCGGCTTCCGCGCCGCGAAGGCGATGCCGCGCGAATGGAACCGGGAGATCGAAGAAGACTTCCACAGCCGCGGCAGCGAACGGTAACCCTGCGGTTTTCTGCCGAGGTCCTTTATTCTTGCCCTCTTTCCCGAAAGGAAGGCTGTACATTTCCGTTTCCCGGTGGTATAATTGAGAAGTTCCAATACGCCGAAACAGGAAAGGATGTCTGAGATGAAAAAACGACTGCTGTGTTCCGTTCTCGCCGTGCTGCTGCTTTTTACGGCGATCGCTCTGGCAGGCTGCGCCGTCGGCAGGTCCGGCAGCAACCCCGGCAATAAGCCCGGCAACAAGCCCGGAAGCAATCCCGGCAACACCACCGTAACCACTCCCGGAAACGTCCCCATAAGCACGGAGCCCGCCGTCCGGATCACCCCCGCGGCAACGAGCAGGATCGCGTACGAGAACTATGACAACGGATATCTGAAAATGGAGATCCCCGCGGGCTGGAAGCTGGAAACGCCGAGAATCAACACGTTTTCCGGCTATACCTTCAAGCTCTACGATCCGAAGAACCCGGATTATTTGATTCAATTCTGTCTGGGTATGTCGGGCTTCATGAAAAGCGAAGCGTCGAAAGAGCTGTACGCCGCGCTGTATTCCGCTGCCGCATGGGGGCAGCTGCCGGCGATCGACCCGCAGACCACCGAGCAGTACTATCGCGTATGGAACGAGAGCGCGGCGGTCGGCAATCAGATGATCAATCAGGAATTCTTCGTGTATCTGAACGACTTTGAGATCATCGACAATCTGGGACCGACGCCCCTCGGCGGCGACGTCCTCCGCGGAACCTTCGTGAACGACGAGGGCGAGACGATGCAGGGTCTGTTCACGACCACCGTAGCGGACGTGGGCTCCTACTACGTCTACGGTTACGATCTCGCGCCGCTGAACACGTATCACAATATTATGATGTACGCGCCGGACGCGGAATTCGTGAACTGGCAGCCGATCTACGACTATTGCCTGTCTACCATTGAATTCACCGACGCCTTTATGATCGGCTTCAACAGCGAGCAGTCCACACAGCTCGCCGCCGTGCGGGCAAACGCGCAGATCTATAACGAAATGTCCGATATGATCATGGATTCTTGGAACCGGCGCAGCGCGTCCTATGATATCATCAGTCAGAAGCGCAGCGACGCCACGCTCGGCTACGAACGAGTGTACGACACCGAAACGGGAGATGTCTACAGAGCCTACAACGGCTTTATCGACAGTTATACCGGAACCCGGTATCAGACCGTTACGGACGAGATGTATACATACGTGATCAGCGGCTATATCGAGAAGTAGCGCCCGCAAAGCGTCCGGCGCCGTTGTGCGCCGCGCCGTGTCCTTCATCCCGCTTCCGCGTCATTGCGAGGCTCCGAAGGAGCTGTGGCAATCTGTCCGTTTCATGATTTGGAACTGTATCGTTTTTCGCAACAAACCCATCAACCGTGTCATTCCCGCCTGACGCAGTCAGGCAGGGAATCCGTCCGTCGCAGGCATGGCATTTGTACCGTTTTGCGCGAAAGTGTCCCACGACGATTCGCACAGATTGCAACGCCGCCCCCGCTCTTGCGCTGACTTAACATTAATTCTTGTAATATCATTAACAAATCCGCTTGATTGTCTTTTTTACATGTGCTATATTGAAATTAGAATAATCTAGGAGGGAAGGAAAACAATGATAAACATCAACACAAAGTTGTCAGAGAGAATAGCAAAAGGCATTAAGCGTTACCAGCCTGTATTAGCGAAAGCACAAGCTGCAGATATTAACGAAAGCGACACCGTTGTAATCATTACAGACATTTTATGCGAAGTTTTTGGTTATGACAAATATGAGGAAATTACTTCTGAATATGCAATCAAAAAAACTTATTGCGATTTGGCGGTTAAGATTGACGGAAGAGTAAAGTATCTAATTGAATGCAAAGCTGCCGGACTCGATTTAAAAGATGATCACATCCGACAGGCAACAAATTATTCCGCAGACTCCGGTATTGACTGGGTTGTCTTAACAAATGGCACCAAATGGAAAGTATATAAAATTATTTTCTCCAAGCCAGTCGAAAAAGTCCTTGTATATGAATTCGATTTTACAGAGCTGAATGCAAAGAGGCAGACTGATCTTGAAAACGTTTACTATCTTTGCCGAGAAGCATGTTCTCCAAAAAGCAAAGCAACGCTTGATGATTTGTTTGAACAAAAGCAGGTTATTAACCGGTATATAGTTGGCAGAATTCTTCAATCCGACCCTGTCGTTGATTCATTGCGAAAAGCAATCAGAAGACTCTACCCCGATGTTCGTGTAGATGTTGAAGAATTACAAAGACTATTATCGAATGAGATTCTACGGAGAGAAATAATTGAAGGAGATGCTGCTGAAGAGGCGAAGAAGAAAATCATAAAAGCAGAAAAGGGATTGGCTAAGCAAAAAAGCCATTCAACCACAAGCGCTACTGACGAAGAATAGTAAACAGCCTCCCATTTAAGGGAGGCTGCTTTTCATGATATGATTGGCAGATTCTTGTAATATTTTGTTATATACTTTTCTTTTGACAGCAGAAATAAGACCTCCCACATCTGTAGGAGGTCTCTATTATGTTGGCGTTACCTATCTTCCCGGGCAGTCACCCGCCAAGTATTGTCGGCGCAAACGAGCTTAACTTCTGTGTTCGGGATGGGAACAGGTGGACCCTCGCCGCAATCAACACCAACTGAGAGGATACACCCTGAAGACTGAACATGAATGAAGTGGAAGTGAATGAGCGTTGCAACTTCGAGCCTGCGTCCTCTTGCTTTCTTTGCTTGCCTGTGAGGTCAAGCGTTCGGCTTATTAGTATCAGTCAGCTCAATG
>Ga0265301_10005942_pt1 | contig 11833 bp, 9 predicted proteins | sample AusTroGonzalo_MG_2_FD_193488 | JGI IMG/M metagenome (GOLD analysis project Ga0265301, IMG submission 193488) | Bovine rumen microbial communities from tropical cattle in Woodstock, Queensland, Australia - Gonzalo_04 | ecosystem: Host-associated > Mammals > Digestive system > Stomach > Rumen ...
CAGGGGGTAGCACCAAGCACATAGCCAAAGGCAAGGGTGTCCCCCGCGAGGTGGAATCTGAAGGAAGCCGGCGGCAAACCGCTGATCCGACGAACAGGAATCGCATCAGGCATTCAGAGGTGCACATTTCACCAATGGTGTCAAGGGGTGAAGTAAAAAACGAAAAATCTCCTGGCACCAAAGCCATTCTCTGATAGTCGCTCGCACCAGAAGGAGTCAACGGCGGTTAACAATGGTCTCATCGATCGGCCATGCGTTCAAGGTCGTCACGGAAATGATTCCGTCACAGGCGCACATCAGGATCTAGGCAACCCCTGCCAATAAAGGCTTTCCAAGGGGTATGGCCCCACCGCCCACTTTTGGAGCGGCCAAACGCTTCAGTCTGCTCCGGCGCTCCGTCCCATTTGCTTTGATCAGGTACCACGAGTCGACCAATGGCCGCTCACCCCCTTGAGGGCTCGGAGTCCGGTCGAAATCAGAAAACCAACAGTTTCTCGCTATATCAATCCATTCGGATGCTGAGTACCTCATGTCCGATTCGGGTCAAATGAGCTCATTGGAAATGTCTCGCACCTCAGCCATGGCTCATGTGGTACTCGGCAATTGCTTACATCTCAGTCATCCTTTCTATTCTGTCTCTTCTCAATAGCGGCTGGGCTCCAGACGCTGCCTGGGTCAAGTCGAAACACGGTTTAATGGAGGGGACCCGCCCACAGGGCGGGGCGTAGGCCGTTCATCCGTGTGCAGACTTGACGCAGCCACTACCGCGCATAATGGCCACCCGGGCAGTTAAGCCACGACAGGGCTTAACTGCTTGGGTGCCAGTTGCGCGGCCGCAGCCACAGCCGCGGTCTTGGCTTTGTTTCGCCTCCCGAATCTGATGGTTGTTGGTTCTTTAACTGCCACATCGGAAGCTGCAGTCGCCTTGCCGGTTGCAGGCTCGGATACAGAGCCGAACGCGCGGGCAAGATCGAAAGGTTCCTTTTTGCGCAGCAGCTGGTAGACGCACCTCGCGAGTTTGGCGGCAAGAGAGCGGATGGCTATCACGCGCAGCCCGCGCTGCGCCAGTTTGCGTTCAAGGTAGCGCTGTACAGGGCGGTTAAATCGGGCCATCAGAGTTGCCAGCTCGGTGAGCGCCCAGCTCAGGTATGCGTTGCCGTTCTTCGCGTTGCCTTTGCCCTTGCTCTTGCCGTTGGACAGCTTGGACGTCGGTGCGAGTCGGCAGTAGGACACGAAATCACTCATACTGCGGAAGCGGTCGATGTCACCGATCTCGGTGACGATGATCGATGACAGGATGTTGCCGCATCCCTTGATCGTCCTGAGCAGCAGTGCGCGGTTTGAGTTGAATTCGGCGTTGGCGTCGATGATCTTGAAGACTTGCTCCTCAATCTGCTCGAGCCGTTCTTGTGCTTGTTTGAGGCCGCGCAGCAGATCGGCAATGATGAACTCGGTGCCGCTCGTGTCAAAGCCCAGCTTGTAGATAGCTGCAAACCCCTCGGCATCGAAGGCCAATAGCAATTTCTCCAGATCCTTGCCGTGCAAGGGGTGGCCGAGGTGGTTGTGACACAGGTTGCACAGCCGAATCTTCTTTTCCGAGACCTCCTGCATGACTGTCAGGCGATGCCGCATGAGATCTCTTGCGGAGCGCAGCCTGCGCTGCATGATGGTTGCAGACTTCAGGGAATTGGTGCGCAGTCGCTCAGCCAGGTACTCTGCGTCAGTCCTGTCATTGGCAGCCTTGATGCTGGCCTGGCTCACGGTGCTGGGATCGGCAAGGCGCATGTTCCATCCACGCTCCTCGGCGATGTTGGCGATCCAGTACCAGTTGAAGGTCGACTCGGCTACCATCAGGTGCCGTTGACCGTCAGCATACGGAGTGAGGAACGTGGTCAGGTCGGCGGAGCCGCCCTTGGTGGAGATGGTCTTCTCGGCTATAGTCTTGCCAACGAGATAGCCTTTGGCATTGACGGCGTTGCGCTTGACGCACACGACAATGTTGTTGCTGTGCACGTCCATGGCAATGTAGTTGCAGGGATCCGCTTGTATGGCGGCGCTAGAAATGTCGGTAGAATTCATATCGCCTCTCCTTATATGCTAGTAAGGGCTGAGGGCTTCGGCCCTCAGTTGAGGCAATTTTCGCAGGCTCGCTTCAGGCGGGCTTTTTTATTGCGCCCGCCCGTCTGAACTTGCCTCGTCCGTTGCCTCGGGAAGTTGGTGATATGAGTATCGGGTGAGTCTGCAAATCAAGACAAAGCCCAAAGCTACACGGAACCGACGATGTAAATGCGGCGGAAGCATGGCGGGAAAGAATGCGTTCTTACCCGGGGAGGTCTCACGGACGTGTGCGGCAACAGCCAACACGGAGTAAAGCTTGCCGTGAGAAGTCAGCCGAGGGCGTAGTACCCAGTGCAGTAACTGGGGAAGGCCCGAATCTAATGGAGTGTTATCCCAGAGTTACAAAGTCTCAGGGTGCAGAAAACTTGAACCTGCTTGAAGCCGGATACCCACGGAATGGGGAAAGAACTCCAAGAGGGCACAAGGACCGTCATAACGAAGGAAAAGATGACACATGTTCAACTCGACTTCTCGAACATCACGTTAGAGAGGATACTGAGCCCGGACAACATGTTGGAAGCCCTCAAGAGAGTTGAGGCCAACAAAGGGGCTCCCGGGATCGACGGGATGAGAACCGATGAACTTCGGAACTACATCCTGAGTCACCCGGGCGAACTCAGCAACGCGGTGCGGACAGGGCGATACTGCCCGAAGCCAGTGAAGCGGGTAACCATTCCAAAAGCCGAAAAGGGGAAATTCAGAGATCTTGGAATCCCGACGGTCATAGACCGTCTCGTGCAGCAAGCGGCTGCACAAGTCTTGAGTGCCTACTACGACGGCACGTTCTCGGATGCGAGCTGCGGCTTTAGACCATGGAGAGGAGCAGAAGATGCAATCTTCAAGTGTCTCGGACACGCGGACAACGGTCTTGTGTGGACGGTCGACATGGATCTGGCCAAGTTCTTCGATACGGTGAATCACAGCCGCCTGATCAGGAAGCTGTCAAGCCACATCAAGGACAGACGCGTTGTGTCTCTGATCCACAAGATACTGAAGTCAGGCATCGATACGGGAACGGAGGTGACCCACTCGGATATCGGACTGATGCAAGGCGGCCCCCTGTCGCCCGTCCTCGCGAACATCTACTTGGATGAACTCGACAAGGAACTGGAAGCAAGGGGACTGTCACATGTGCGATACGCCGACGATGTGATAATCCTGTGCCGGAGCAAGCGAGCGGCTGAACGCATTCTCGAAACGACTACGCGGTTCCTTGAACAACGGATGTTGCTCAGGGTCAATCGGGAGAAATCGGGAGTGAGCTACATCACCCGGGGAGTGAAATTTCTAGGGTACGGCTTCTACCGCCACCCGAAGAAAGGAATCCTGCCAACCGTACATGCCAAATCGAAAGCACGCCTGAAAGACTCGGTCAGACAGATTCTGAGCAGAAACCGGAAGAAGTCCGTCCCGGACATCAAGGAGGAACTCAGAAGGAAACTGGCGGGCTGGAATGCGTACTTCAAAATGGCGAACTACGAGTCATGGATGAGAAGCACGGACCAGTGGATCCGGAGGCGAATACGCCAACTACTATGGAAACTCTGGAAAAGAGTCAGAACCCGCTACAAGGCGCTCAGGAGGCTGGGATGCGATCACGAGAAGGCATACGAGTGGGCCAATACACGCAAGTCATATTGGCACACAGCCAACTCGCACATCCTCGCAACCACGCTAACCAACGATTTTCTGAAAGCCCAAGGGTGGTCGTGGCTAGCTCTCTCGAGCAAGCCGATAGAATGGGGATAAAACATTAGAAACCGCCGTAAAACAGGTCGCGAGGCCTGCCTACCAGATCGGTACGGGCGGTGGTGTGAGAGGACGGTGGGCGAAGTAATCGCCCACCTCCTACTCGATTGGGATGTCATCTCATGTCTGACAATCACGTGGTGCGCTACCTCTCGGCGCTGATCGAACACGGGAACTTTTCCAGGGCCTCCCAGGTTCTTGAAATCAGCCAGCCCTCGCTGTCGCAGTTCGTGCAGCGGCTTGAGACCGATGTCGGCATGCCGCTTGTCAATCGTGAGAGCCGGCCGCTGCGGCTCACCTTTGCCGGCGAATGCTATCTGCGCACCGAAAAGGAGATTGAGCGGCTGCGGGAAATCCGTGACCGTCAGATCGCCGACATCGCTTGCGGCGTACGCGGCCGAATCCGGTTGGGAGCCTCGCAATACAGGTCGACCTTTTTCCTCACTGAAGTGCTGCCGCTCTTTCGTGAGCGTTATCCGGATGTCGAAATCCAGCTTCTGGAAGGGACGACCTGGGAGCTCGAGCGTTTTGTCCTGACGGGAAAGGCTGACCTTGCGCTCTCCCTGGCGCCGCTCTTTCATCCTGAGCTGCAGTACGAGCAGCTCTATGCGGAAAGGCAGTTCCTTTGCCTGAGTGCGCAAGACCCGATCGCGCAGTCCATTCCGCAGACGCAGGAGGAATTTCCCGTGCTGCCGTTCGAAAGGCTCTCCGAGCGTCCGTTCATTCTGATCCGCAAGGGGCAGCAGTTTCACGAGACCTTCGAGTGGCTCTGCAGGCAGACCGGAGCAAGGCCCAAGGTTGTCCTGGAAAGTGATTCGCCCGTGGCGGCTCTCTATCTCTCGAGCGCCGGCGTGGGTGCCACGCTCACGACGCTCACGCTCGCCCGGAGGGCGCATCCCGCCCAGCCCGTGCGGTGCTTCTGCTGTGAACCTAAACTGCCAGACCGGCAGGTCGTCGTGGTGTTCAGGGACGAGGCCTATCGAAACAAGGCTGCACAGGCGCTCGTTGCCGTCATGAAGGAAGTCGGCATCCGTCAGATTGCCCAGTGCTGAAACGCAAGCGGCGCAATCCGCGTGTACGGTTGCGCCGCAAGATCCCAAAGATTCAGGTGCCGCTAATCGATGTACTCGGTTTTCGCGACAACCTCCTCAACGATCGGCTCCTTGGCCTTGTTGAAGACCTTCTTGTTCTGCTCGAAGAGATTTCCTCCGTGCGTGTCGATCGAGACGATGAGGGGGCCGAACTCCTTGACGCGCATGACCCAGAGCGACTCAGGCATCCCTAGGTCGGGCCACTGAACGTCCTCGACTTCCTCGACGCAGTGTGCGGCGAGTACGGCGCAGCCGCCCGGAAACACGCAGTGAATGGCCTTGTGCTTCATGCAGCCCTCGACCGTGTTCGGTCCCATGCCGCCCTTGCCGATGATGAGCTTCACTCCGGTCTGCTCGATGAATTCCTTTTCGAACTTCTCCATGCGCATCGACGTGGTCGGGCCAATGGAGACTACCTTGTAGCCGCTGCCGGATTCGTTGCCGCAGGGGACCATGATGGGGCCTGCATGGAAGATGGCGCGCTGCTTGAGGTCGACCGGGAGCTTCCTGCCCTGCTTGACCAGACGCGTGTGGGCGCAGTCGCGGGCCGTGCACAGGAAGCCGTTCAGGTAGATGATGTCGCCGATGCGGATGTCCTCCAGATCCTTGTCCTGGATCGGAGTGGTCAGAATCTTCTTGCTCACAGCGTCACCCCCTTGTGCGTAAACAGTTCATAGCTCATGTCGGCATGAACGCGGATGCCGGCGCGGCGGTGCGCCCAGCAGCCGGTGGAAACGCCGACCGCAAGGCACGACGGATGGCGTGCTGCCTGTTCGACGTTGACGCCCATGACGGTCTTCACTCCGCCCAGGCCGCCCGGGCCGATGTTGATCCGGTCAAGGCCGTCGGCCATGATTTTTTCAAATTCGGCGCCGATCGGATTGCTGTTGCTCGAGCCGATGGGGCGCATCAGGGCGCGCTTGGACAGCATCGAAGCCACTTCGCAGGAACCGGCGATGCCGATGCCGACGAGCAGCGGCGGGCAGGCGTTGATGCCGCGTTCGCAAATGACGTCAAAGACGAACCGCACGATGCCTTCATAGCCTTCCACGGGCATCAGCACCTTGGCAGCGCCCGGCAGGGAGCAGCCGCCGCCGGCCATGTAGCCGTAGATGGTGCATTCATCGGAGTCGGGGATGATCTCCCAGTCAATGTAGGGAATGCGCACGCCGGTGTTGTTGCCGGAGTTCTTCTCGATGAAGATCTCCACGGCGTTGTGGCGCAGCGGAGCCTCCTTGCTGGCGCGGATCGTGGCCTGCGTGAGGCACTCGCGCAGCTCGCCGATGAGGGGAAAGCGAGAGCCGCATTCGACAAAGTACTGGATGACGCCCGTGTCCTGGCAGCTGGGGACGTTGTCCTTCTCGGCCGCCGCAAGATTCTCGAACATCGAGTCGTAGACGATCTTTGCGAGTTCCGTATTCTGCTGGGCGCGCAACTCCGTGAGCGCCTTCATCACATCGTCGGGCATGTGCTTGCCGAAGTACGACGTGAACCTGGCCATCAGGTCTGTGAACCGGACGGCGAGTTCCTGCTTGTCCATGTGGATCTCCTCTGAAACGGCGAATGCGGGGATAGGGTTTTGCACCAGGCATCCGGCCGGGATTCTCTTCGGAACTCATTGTCGGCGCGTCATTCTTATAATTCAAATACTTTAGAAATTATCAAATCAATAAACACAAAGCTATAACAATGGCAATCCATGCCCCGAGCTTGTTGAAATAAAAGGAAAACGCTTCCGTACGCGTTGCCCTGCGACAGATAAAAAAAGCCGAGGGCGGAACCTGAGTCTTGCCCTCGGTCAAGAAAGAATTGCAGATTTACTCTTGGGGCTACTCGGTAGCCTTGTGGATCTTTTCCTTGACGGCATCCTTGGCGCCGACTGCGGCGTCCTTGGTTTTCTCCCATCCGGTCGAGACGCCTTCCTTGGTCTTGTCCCAGCCCTTGCCGGTGACCTCTTTGGTCTTGTCCCATCCGGCCGCGGTGCCTTCCTTGGTCTTCTCCCAGCCCTTGCCGGTGACCTCTTTGGTCTTGTCCCATCCGGCCGCAGTGCCTTCCTTGGTCTTTTCCCAGCCGCCGGAGACGCCCTTCTTGACGGCGCTCCAGCCCTTGGAGGCGCTCTCGCCGAGCGCATTCACGCTCGCCTTGGCGTCTTCCGCGGCGGTGGTGGTTTCATTTGCGGTGCCCGTCGTGCACGCGACGAGCATCGCCACGCACAGGCCTGCTGCAACAGTTTTCAGCGTCATTTTGGTTACCTCTTCTGATGGTAGGACGTCACTCGATCGACTTCCTCAGCCGCGCCAAGGAACACCGCCACGCGCTGATGAAGCGTCTCGGGACGGATTTCGAGAATGCGCGTGTAGCCGTTCGTCGCATGGCCGCCAGCCTGCTCGATCAGCCAGCTCATCGGGTTTGCCTCATACATCAGGCGAAGCTTGCCCGGACGGTCGGGATTGCGCTTGTCCTTGGGATACATGAAGATGCCGCCGCGGCAGAGCAGTCTGTGCACCTCGGTGGCCATGCAGGCGACCCAGCGCATGTTGAAATCCTTGCCGCGAACGCCGGTCTTGCCGGCGAAGAGCTCGCTCATGTAGTCCTTCACCGGGGCCTCCCAGTGGCGCATGTTCGAGCAGTTGATGGCAAATTCCTGAGTTGCCTGCGGGATCACGGCCGTCGGAACGGTGAGAATGAAATCGTTGCTGTCGCGGTCAAGCGTGAACATCATGGTGCCGCGGCCGATCGTGAAGGCCATCAGGGTCTGAGGACCGTAGAGGATGTAGCCTGCGGCAAGCTGGTTCGTGCCGGGCTGCAGGAAGTCCTCGTCGACGATCTGGGCGCTCGTCTTGCCCTCAGGGGCAGGCAGCACCGAGAAAATGGTGCCGATCGTGGCGTCGATGTCAACGTTGCTCGATCCGTCAAGCGGATCAAAGCACACGAGCAGGGGGCCGGTCTTGGCGCCTTCGGCTGCAGGCAGGCAGTGATCCATCTCTTCGCTCGCGACGGCCATCACGGCACCTGTGGCAAAGCACCCGGCAACCATGATCTCGTTGCTGATCACGTCGAGCTTTTTCTGATCCTCGCCCTGAACATTTTCCGTTCCGGCAAGGCCGAGGACGCCGGCCAGGGCGCCGCGGCTCACTTCGTGTCCAATCTCCTTGCCGGTCTCGCCAAGGCCGCAGAGCAGGGTGGCAAGCTCAAGGCTCAGGCCGTTTTCGGCGATTTGAGTGGCCAAATATGATTTCAGATTGATGTTTGCCATGATTGTTGTCTGAGTTAGGAATTGTTGAGGGCCTTCATGACGACTTCGCGGACATGAGGCGAAAGGGTCGGAATGCCGCTAACTTCAACCAGGACGTCATGCATCTTGGCTGCGCGGTCAGGATCATACCTGCGCCAGTTGTCCAGCGCACGGGCGATCCGGCTGGCGACATGCGGATTGATCGGATCCATCTTGGTCACCATTTCATACCAGTAGGCATAACCTGAGCCATCTTCGCGGTGAAATTCTGCCGGGTTGTTCGTCATGAACGCGACAACCAGCGCGTACACGCTGTTCGGATTCTCATAAGTGAAGACCGACGGATACTGGCTCAGCACCCGGATGCGTTCGAGAATCGACATCTCGCTGTCGTGGCAGACGGCGGTCGCCTGGGCCGTGCACCACTTGTTGATGAGAAGCGGCTCACCCTCCCAGTCCCGGCCGGCCTGATTGAGCACGTCAATCTTGGCCGGGCTCTTGCTGTTGACGATCATCGTGAGGGCCGCGAGCTTGTCGGTCAGGTTGTCTGCGGTATCAAACTGCGAGCGTGCGGCCAAAAGCGCCTTGGCGCTTCCTCCGGCCAGCCAGTAGTTCATGCACAGGTTCTTGAGCATGCGCCTGCCGGCATCCACGGCGTTGGGGCTGTAGGGGCCCGGCGTGGCGTTCTTGGCGATGACGGCGGCCAGATCCTGGCTGAAGTAGTCGCCGAGCGTCTCGATCATCGTCTGCCGCGCCTTGTGGATGGCGGTGGGGTTGATCATCGCGCGAGCCTGCCCGAGATTCTGTTCCGAGGGCAGCTGCAGAGCCACAGCACGGAACATCGGCGAGAGGGACTCGTCCTTGAGCATCGTTTCAAAGGCATTGAGCAGGAACTGCTCGACATGCAACTGCTCACCGAGCTCCGCCTCGTCGATCATGCGGTTGAGGGCGAGCTTGCAGAGCCGCTCCATCGCCTCAGCGCGGTTGAACGCATCGCTGTCGTTGCGAGCCAGGAATGCCAGTTCATCGCGCGTGTACGGATAGTCAAAAACAACCGGCGCAGAGAAGCCGCGGCCGATCGAAATGACAGGCTTTTCGGGGATGTTGATGAACGTCCAGCTCATCGTCTCTTCGGTGAGCAAAAGCGTGCGCGTTGTATCCTGGCAGGCGCTCTCTCCGTACAGCGTGAGCGGCAGATCAATTCCCTTCTGGTCGACAAGACCGACCGAGATCGGAATGAGCATGGGCTCTTTGCGAGGCTGACCTGGAGTGGCAGGGATCATCTGGGAAGCCTGTACCGTATAGGTGTGCTTCTGGGGATCAAACTGCGTGCTCAGAGCGATGCGTGGGGTGCCGGCCTGTGAATACCACAGGGCGAACTGGCGCAGATCCGTGCGGTTTGCGTCTCCCATGGCCGCGAGGAAATCGTCGCAGGTCACGGCGTTTCCGTCGTGACGCGAGATGTACAGATCCATGCCCTTGCGGAAGCCGTCCTTGCCGAGGATCGTCTGCAGCATGCGGATCACTTCAGCACCCTTCTCGTAGACGGTCATCGTATAGAAGTTGTTGATTTCCTCATACGATTCAGGGCGAATCGGGTGTGCCATGGGGCCGGCATCCTCCGGGAACTGCCGGGTGCGCAGCGAGCGGACATCCTGGATGCGCATGACGGCGCGCGTACTCGCATCCGGAGCTGTGTCCATCGAGAACTCCTGGTCTCGGAAGACCGTGAGACCTTCCTTGAGCGTGAGCTGGAACCAGTCGCGCAGCGTCACGCGGTCGCCGGTCCAGTTGTGGAAGTACTCGTGGCCGACGACAGACTCGATGTTGAGATAGTCCTGGTCGGTGGCGGTGGCGGGCGTGGCCAAAACGTAGCGCGAATTGAAGACGTTGAGCCCCTTGTTTTCCATGGCGCCGAAATTGAAGTCGTCGGTTGCCACGATCATGAAGCGGTCAAGGTCGAGCTCCAGGCCGAAGCGCTCCTCATCCCAGCGGATGGCCTTCTTGAGGCTTTCGAGCGCATGGGCGCTCTTTGGGTAGTTCTTTTCTTCGGTCCAGACCTGCAGCAGAACCTCCTTGCCGCTCTTGAGCTTGAACTGTTCGCTGCGGTCCTTGAGCTTGCCGGCGACCAGGGCAAAGAGGTAGCTTGGTTTTTTGAAGGGATCCTTCCAGACGGCGTAGTGCATCCCTTCGGGTTCATCGCCCGAGTCAACCAGGTTGCCGTTGGATAGCAGCACCGGATACTGATCCTTGTTCGCATGCATCGTCACGGTAAAGACGCTCATGACGTCAGGGCGGTCGGGCCAGTACGTGATTCTTCGGAATCCCTCGGACTCGCACTGGCTCATGAATGAGCCCTTGCTCATGTAGATGCCTGAAAGGATCGTGTTTTTTGCCGGGCTGAACTGGTTGACGATTTCGATGTGCGCGCGGCCGGTGACGGCGTGAATCGTCAGGGTTGTGTCCGTCAGGGTGTAGCGGCCCGGTTCGGCAGGCTTTCCGTTGATCGCCAGCGAGACGAAGGTGAGAGCCGAGCCATTCAGAACGAGGTCAGCAGAAACGTCCTTGCGAGCCCGTTCAACAGTCATCGTGCTGGTGACTTGCGTCACTTGCGGATCCAGTACGAAGTTGAGCTCGACAGAGGTGATGTGGTGTGAGAAAGGCTTGTAGTCCCTGCGATAGGTGGTTTTGATCTGGTCAGTCACAGCGAAGGCGTCAAAAAAGGATGGAGAATGCAACGCGCCGATTTTAGCGCTTACATCCGCCGCAAAGAGCTGGCGCACGGCTCATATTTTCCTCTACAATGCCGCCCTGGCGGGTCCCCTCGCATAAGAGCTCTGCTAACCTGGTCAGGTCGGGAACGAAGCAGCCACGGCGGATGTCTCTTAGTGCCGAGGATTAGGCTCGCCATTTTCATGTCCGCAGCCAGGCCGAAACCTTCGTCCGCAGGCCTTCTCGATGCGTCTGCGCGGCTTAGACACATGAGGGTGTCAGCGGCTAAAATCCCCCGATGCGCCGCACCGAGTGCGGTTCTTTTTTCAATGGCTTCTCTCAGGATTTCTTTGCGATGAGCTACCAGGTATTGGCACGCAAGTGGCGGCCGCATGATTTTGACAGCATGGTCGGTCAGGATCATGTTGTGGCCGCGCTGCGGCACGCGCTCGATGAAAACCGCCTGCACCACGCATACTTGTTCACCGGAACCCGGGGAGTGGGAAAGACCACGCTCTCACGCATTCTTGCCAAGTGTCTGAACTGCACGGGCGCTGACGGCAAGGGCGGCGTGACGAGCAAGCCCTGTGGAGTCTGCGACGCCTGCAAGGCGATCGATGAGGGCCGCTTCGTTGATTACATCGAGATGGACGCGGCCTCCAACCGCTCGGTCGAGGAAATGACCGCGCTTCTTGAGCGTGCGATGTACGCGCCCACCAACGCCCGCTACAAGGTCTACATGATTGACGAAGTGCACATGTTGACCACGCATGCATTCAACGCAATGCTCAAGACGCTCGAGGAGCCGCCTGAGTACGTGAAGTTCATTCTTGCAACGACCGATCCGCAGAAGGTGCCGGTGACGGTTCTGTCGCGCTGCCTGCAGTTCAACTTGCGCAACATGCCCCCCAAGGCGGTTGCAGACCAC
>Ga0265301_10005945_pt1 | contig 11826 bp, 4 predicted proteins | sample AusTroGonzalo_MG_2_FD_193488 | JGI IMG/M metagenome (GOLD analysis project Ga0265301, IMG submission 193488) | Bovine rumen microbial communities from tropical cattle in Woodstock, Queensland, Australia - Gonzalo_04 | ecosystem: Host-associated > Mammals > Digestive system > Stomach > Rumen ...
CTGAAGAGGGCGTCTTTGTCCTGTTTGAAGAGAGCTTTGAAGAAGCCCATTTTGGCGTCATAGACATTCTGATAGTCGGCGAAGTCGTTGGCGTTGAGTTTCGCCTTCTGCGCCTCGTATTTCTTCTGCTGGGCCGGTGTGAGGCGGCCCATCTTCTCGATATTGATATAGATAGGATGTAGTGCGAAGACCGAGACGGCGTTGTATGGGTACGAATCGAGGTTGTTATGACGGAGTGTGGTGTCATTGATAGGCAGTGTCTGAATCATCTGCTGCCCGGTAGCGGCAGCCCAGTCGGCCATTTTCTTGAGGTCCTGGAACTCCCCGATACCGAATCCCTCCGCGCTACGTAGCGAGAAGACGGGCACGGCCACACCGGCGCCTTTCCAACGTGGTTGTGTACGCCGGAAAGCGCGGTCGTTCTGGAAGATGACCTGTCCTTTCTCGACGCCCCATATCTGTCGGTTCTCGCCCCACTCGGTATCGAGTACGGCACCGCTCTTGAGGTCATAGATGACGTATTTGTATTCGACGATATCCTGTCCTTTGACCTGAATATCTGCGCGCCAGAGAGGGAACTCGGCATCGTTCATGACGAGCTTGTCGTCGGGATTCCAGTTACCGAGTGCGTCGCAGTTACCGATGATAGCGACGCCCTGTGTAGGTTTGATCTGCGGCAGGTCGATAGAGAAACGAATATTGCCCTTGGGGGCTTTGGCTTTGTCGGGTTTCTGTCTCAAGAAGAGGGCCTTGAGGAAGGCAGTGGTATAGAAACTGTCCTCATAGGTACTGGCCTGCCATGCGTCCCGGACGACGATGTTTTTGTCTGCGGCTTTGAGGGTGAGGTTACGGGGTTCGCCGGCCTCGTAGATAAACTGTCCGTCACCTACGCGGATGGCATACTTATACTGTATGCATCCCGCAAAATCGCTGACAGGAACGTTAGCGGACCAGAAATCAACTCCCTGGCAGTTCAGCACCAGTGGTGCTTTCTCGGTCCATCCCAGAATCGACTCCTGCGTCTCGATCACGCATAGAGATTGGCCATACTCGGCACGATAGTGAATTTGAAAATTGATGTTCATGATATTAAGTGTGTTTACCTAGTAAATGCCATTAATGCGGTAAATGCCGTTCATGCGGTAAATGCCGTTAATCCGGTGAATTTGGTCAATCCGGTGAATTTGGGCACAAAATTACAACAAAAATTTGGAATATGCAAGATTTTGTGCAAAAAAAAAATGTCTGTGCTTGCACAAGTGATTTGTTTTGCATAAAATCTTGCAGTTCGCACAAGGGTGCGAGATAATCGTGCCCTCGTGGCTAAGAACGTAAATTCGGGCCGGTGAAGAAGCCAATTGACTTTTGGCTTCGAAAGAGGAGGCGGTCGGGGAGACCAAGCCGACCGAGAACAAATCAGTAAGGCGGAGTCCGAAATTACAACAAATCAGCTGAAAAATTTTCATATATGCAAAAATTATTGTAATTTTGCATCGTGAAACGAGGAATATTCATATTCTATATCTTCTGGGCGCTTACTCTGTACGCTTATTCTCTGAATGCGTCTACATCCGCACGAGACCACTGCATCAGCCTGGACGATGTTATACTCGACATCTACAACGCCTATTCCGAAATCGCGGATGCGGACTATGAGCAGATACAACAGGATCTTTACGCACTGCATGAAGAGCCCGTCTCGCTCAACAGCACATCCGATGAAGAACTGGCACGACTCTACTTCCTCTCGCCGCAGCAGATAGACGACATACTCGCATATGCCGACCGGCATCCCTTCGAGTCACTGTATGAACTGAGGCTTATACCGTCTCTCACCGACTACGAGATACGCAACCTGCTCCCTTTCGTCACACTCACGAATGACAAATCTCCACATCCTTGCAGAGAGAGAGAGAGGGGTCGCTATTCCGCCCGAGAGGTGTTCGCCAACGGTCAGCATGAACTGGTCACACGCCTCGATGCACGGAATATGGAAGGAGCGGAGGGCGCTGACATGCTATATGCACACATGCGATATGTGTTCCGCTATCGGAAACAGCTCGTTTTAGGAGCCGCTATCCGACCTCCCGTGGGCAGAGAGATGCAGAACCTGCAGGGCGGAGCATGGATGCAGATGAACGACATAGGCCCGATGCATACGCTCGTCGCGGGCAACTACCAGGCATCGTTCGGCCAGGGACTCGTCTTCGCACCTTCTTTCCACGCCGGCAAATCCGCTTATGCCGCGGCAGCAGGACTCCAACCGAACGGACTGAGATACCGATCATCACTCGACGACAACGGACTCCACGGAGTCGGCACCACGATGCGATGGAACACGAACCCACATACTCGCATCGACCTCTCAGCACTCTATTCACTACGACGGGACAACGATACTGTACGACATCATGTGCTCGGTGCTAACATCACCGTACGGCATAAGCAGCTCGACTGGCAGATCACCGCCGCGGAGAACATATGGTCCGACAGTATTCGTCCCTATCGCAATACCGCATACAATCGGCATTATTTCCGGGGATACCGGCAAGCCGTACTCGGCACTTCGTTGCGGTATAACTTCGGCATAGCGGACCTCTTCACCGAACTCGCCACCGCACAAAACTATGAACACCCTTCCCTTCAGGGAGGGGACGGGGGTAGGCTCCCCCACTGGGGCTTCGCCGCCATCGCTGGCTGTCGGCTCTATCCGATGGACGGAGTGGCGATGACATGGCTGTATCGTTACTACTCGCCGTTCTTTGACAACGCACTCGGTTATGCCTTCTCCGAGACTCCACGACTCGGAGACGAACACGGAGGCTATCTCGGCTTCGACATCACAAGACTGCGACACTGGCGGTTCTACGGATATGCGGACTTCTTCCGATTCAGCGGACCTAAGTACCGCATCCCCGACGCTCCGTCACTCGGATATGACCTGTTCTTCGAAACTCGATATCTAATCGCCAATCGCCAATCGCCACGTTCCAATCGCCAATCGCCAATCTCCACGCTCTCCTTCCGCCTCCGGGCACGGAAGAAAGGCGATCTCTCCACCTACTCCGCACGTGCTGTCTTCTTATGGCAGGCCGGCAACTGGTCACTACGCACCACTGCTGAAGCGAACCTGACCCCAAACCGCGAAGCAATAAACTCGCCGCATTACGGCTTCACCGTCTATCAGGACATCGCTTACTCCCTTCTTTTTAGCAGAGGAACGGGAAGAGGACTCGATATCCGACTTCGGATGCAGGCATTCGACTGCCGCAACTGGGACAACCGCATCTATGCCTGCGAGCATGATGTACTCTATGCCTTTTCCGTTCCTGCCACCTACGGCGTGGGAGCCAGGGCTTATCTCACTTGCCGATGGCAGATCCTTACATCACTCGCGTTATACCTCAAACTCAGCGAGACTTTCTACCTCGCAGATTGGGCACAAAGCCATGACTACCATCAACACAGAACCGACATACACCTGCTCATACGCACCACACTCTGACCGACATGTGCATCATTGGGCCTGGTAGCTTTCGGTTTTAGGGCCATTTTGTAATGTGGACTTGACAATCTGAGTATTCTGCTATTTTTCGCTTGAAAAAATTTGCATATCTCATTCTTTTTTCGTAACTTTGCACAGTTTTGAATTTTGAGTTCAAACGGAACAAAGCCCCAAATATACGATTTTTAAGATATACATTCTTAACTCACAAAACGGAATATGCAAAATCATTCTGATATGAAACACATTATTATAATAGGTTTATCGCATACGTTCACGCGCGTATCGTCTCATCTTCATCGTCTGGCAGCTATCTTTATGCTGCTTTTTTGTTTTATTGTGAGTATTGGAGCAACAACCTACAAACTGACTGCGGTAACTTCTGTTTCGGCAGGAAATAAATACGTGTTTGTAGAGGATGGATATGCGTTAAGCAACACTATTACATCAAATAGCTTAGATGCTACCAATTCTTATTCTTCAACTGGTCTAACCGGTAGTGAATCATACGTATGGACTCTTGAATCGTCCACAAACGGTTTCCTACTAAAGAACCCCTCACGGGCTTCCAATTATTACTTACGCAATTCAGATAGTAATGGCACGAGCGTAGCCTTCAGCACGAATTCTGAAGAGAGAAACGAATGGAACTTTAATTTTAGTGAGGGGCTTGCAACGATATCGTGTTATACCAATAGCCGAATTTTAGGTAATACAGGAAGTCATACATATAAAGCATATGCTTCTCCTGCCAATTCATACCCGCATGCTTTTACTGTTTACATTTTAGAAGCGGAAGGATGCACTGCACCTGACCATGTGAATATTACGGGTCGGTGGGATCGGTTTGGTGGAGAAACCATCTCGTTGACCGCCACAGCCTATGACAGCAGTGACGATGAGATAGACGCAGCCAACATCACCGGCTATCAATGGCAGAAATATATCAGCAGTTCTTGGACGGATATCGATTCCGAAGAAAACGCTTCCGCTGCAACAAACAATCTGGTCATAGAGGACTGCACCCAAAATAACAGCGGTTCATACCGATGCATAGTCAGCACTGGTGAAGAATGCGAAACTGCTTCAGATGGTCATCAAGTAAAAGTATATGTATTGGAATGTTACACTGGCGGCACGACAGAACACTACTTCACCCGTATCGGTGACAGTCAATCGGGCAGCCTGCAAATAGACCTTACAGCAAGCACCAACTATGCTTTCAAGGTACATGCCGACAATGACTATTACGGAAACAATGGTACCATCAGGAGTGACGTTACCAATTGGGTTTGCTCTACTTCGCAAGGAAATCTAACTATTCAAAGCGGTAGTGCCGGCGGTACATTTACCATCAACATAGATTATAGCACCAGTGGCAATAGTAGTGTTGAAGGCGAACCGGAATTGAGTGTCATCTATCCGAAGAAACGAATTTACATGCGACCAAGTCCGGCAGAAGAGGGTTGGTTGAAAGATAACCCGAAATTCTTTATTCACTCTTGGGGAATGGCAGATCATGATGTACTGATGACCGCAGTAAGTGTCTGTGAACCGGATGTATATTATGCAGATATTTATACAAGCAATACATATTGCCTTTTTACCAGACAGAATCCATCGGATGGAAGCATCAATACCTCTACCCCATGGAACAAATCAAGCGATATAACCATCAGCACCAACAATTATTTCTACAATAGCGGATGGAGTGCTGATTTCACCGGTGGTTCCTTCACCCCGGCAACCTACACCATCTCCTTTGATGCCGGCGATGGAACAGGCTCCATGAGCGCTATTGAGGACATCGAATGTGATGCAGACCAAGCGCTGCCGGCATGCACTTTCGAGAAATCCGGCTATGTATTCGCTGGCTGGCATGCAAATGTGGATGTCACGGTAAACAATAGCACCATTAATGCTGGATACGACATTGACGACGAAGCCACTTTGCAAAACATCCAAAGAGACATTACGCTCACCGCCCAATGGGAGAAAGAGATATTGAACATCACTTTCTCGCCATCCAGCGGCAGTGCACGCAAACCGAATACACCTATTACCCTCACATCCAATGACGGTGCTACGATTTACTATACGATTGACGGCTCCACTCCGACTACCGGTAGTACCGTTTATTCAGGTCCGATACTTATTGACGGCAGCGTAACTATTAAAGCCCTTGCCACAAAAACCGATTGCGATAATAGCGATGTGGCATCTGCCACCTATACGTACGAAAAAGAATTTGTGCTGGCTACCTCATCCACCACTTTCACAGACGGAGACGAGATAGTTATTACAAACACAGGTTCAACCAAAGCATTAAGTACCAACCAAACTGCCAATAACCGCTCTCAGACATCGGTAACTGCATCGGATGGAAAAATCACGATAACGGAAACAAACGATACCGTACAAATCATTTTGATGGAGTCAAGCAGCACCAATTGGATGTTATCCACTGAGAAAGGTCAATATCTGTACGCTCCAGGTAATGGTAGCGGCAACAATTATTTAAGAACGCACACTACCGCCAACAATATTGTTGTAAATAGCGATGTTTGGACTATCAGTATAGATGCCAGCGATCAGGCTTCTATCATCGCGCAAGGTGAAAATAGTAATACTAATATGAGATTCTATAGCACTACTCTTGTCAGTTGCTATAGCACTACCACCGGAACATCCCCCAAAATATACTGTTACCATCATTCAGAAGCATATATACGGTGCTTCCACAATTTGCTTCCGTTCAAATATCCGGAAGGCTATGGTCCCTCTTTAGCGCAAGCTATTGAAATCAAAGGCTACAATTTGGAGGGCAATCTTACCGTGGCATGCCCTACCGGCTACGAACTAAGCACTTCACTCAGTTCAAACAGTTTTACGGCAAGCAATTTAACACTAACTCGCGACGGAAACAATCGAGTCAGCACGACCATTTATGTCCGTCTTGCGGCAGGAAAGAGTGATGGCAACTACAATCAAATACTATCCATTACAGGAGGCGGTATAACCAACACGAATATTCCATTGACGGGTATAGTAAGTGATGTAGCTTCCGGTACAATGTATCGGGCAATCACGGACGAGGATAATATCTTCCCCTACGACGAAATGGTGCTTCTCAATGATACCGGAACATGGATTATGAGTACAACCCAAAACACAAACAACAGAGGCGCCACCAATTCCGGCTATACATTCCATGGAAATGCTGTATTTGTTTCCGGAGTTTCTGTCCAGACCATAACTACAGAAGAAAGCGGAACGAATAATAGATGGCTGTTTAAAGTTGGAGCTAATTCATACCTGTATGCCGCCTCTTCAAGTAATAATCAGTTAAAATCAAAGGCAGCACCCGGTGCGGACGGACAATGGAAAATAGAAACAAGCGGTTTAGGAACAGCCACCATCTGTGCACCCGAAAGCAGCAACCGGGACACGATACAATTTGACTATAACGGCGGATCATCCATCTTTAGTTGTTATTCCGATTATCGCAAAGGAGGTTCGGTCATTCTGTATTACCGCATGTTACCAAATATTTGGCCGAATTCGAGCATGACTGAATTCAGCACCACGACAGGTGCAGGTCCTTCTGATTCTCAATCATTTACCTTTAAGGCAAAAAATATCACTTCCGGCAATGTAACGGTAAGTGCTCCGGACAATTTTGAAGTATGTCTTTCTGCTGACGGCACTTATACATCATCGGTTACAGTAAGCCCCGATGCTTCCAATTATATTGACGAGACAACCGTTTATGTGCGGATGAAAGATGTAGAAGTGGCTTCTCCGAGCGGGGACATCACTCTCTCCGCCACCGGTGCGACAGACCGTACCGTAGCAGTAAGCGGAAGCGTTACTCCGCTGAACGTCACGTATCATGCGGCAGGTCAAGATGATTACATTGTCAATACATGGTACAACGGTTCTGTGGATGCTTACGCTGCCGAAAACTGCGCAGATGACCGCGTATTTGTCGGATGGTCAAATGCTGAAGTAGCAACCACTCAAACAGAGCCTTCCTTGATAACCAGAGACGGTTCATTAGACGGCGTTACCGAAGACACGGAACTCTATGCCGTTTTTGCCAATAGAAACGGTTCGGGCGGACACGACTACGCAGATAATTTTAATAGTTATACCACAACCACAAGTTATGGCAGCTCTCATACGTATGGTATTTGGAATGTAACGAATGGAACAGCAAGCAGTATTAATGACGTTACCACAAAAATGGGAAGCAATGCTATTGTATTACAAAACAAAAATGCTACCATGGCAACTACCCAAAAGATTCATAATTTTACCGGACTGACCTGTAAAATAGCTACTACAGATAATAGTGTATATTTCAAAATTGAATATTCAACGAACGGAACTATTTGGACTAAATTAACCGGTCCTACTACTCACTTGAGTGTACGTTCTGCTCAAACATATATACACTACAAAACCGGTGATCCCTTAGATGCTTATGTACGATTTATCATTTCAGATGCCAACAGCGGTCAACGCATCTACATTGATGACGTTACAATCTATAGCAAACCCCACGACTGGGTTTTAACTAATTATTCAACTAATTGTGATGACGCGCCGGAAAGCGTGACTGTTACTTTTGATAAAGATGAGGGTACCGGTGATGTGCCTAGTTCGCCGGCTGTAGGCGGTTCTATCGTATTACCCTCTCTCGTGAGATCGAACTACCGTCTGGACGGTTACACCGTAACGTTAGCCGGACAAGAAGGCCCTGTGGATGGAATCTATTATGTAGGAGAGCGTTTTCTGGTAAACTACGATGTGACTCTTACTGCACAATGGACAAGTTATTTCGAAGATATGACGGGTGTCTCTCCCCTGACCTCCGGCAATGGCATCAGCGTACGCTCTTCTGAGGCAGACAGCATCGTAGTCAATAGTGCGACGGCAGGTACCCCTACCGCGAACAAAAGCGGAACAGACGCAGCCTTGTTTGATGTCACTATTGATGCCGCGAACAAACGTGTATCAGACGGCAAGACCCATTTCCCGTATTATGTCTCGTACACCCCGACAGGCCATCATGCGACCCATAGCGTCCAAATCTCTTTTACCAGCGATGGCATAACAAGCGAACCTATTTCCGTTTACGGACGTTCTCTGCCGGAAGAATTTGTGATTGCCGTTAGATCCAATGACGGGAAATGGTACGCCTTACCCAATACGATTCAAGACAACAGCAATGCGATACCCCCGACACGGATTACGGTGGATGATGAGACGGCTCCGAGTCAAGCCATCTATGCGCCCACGACCACCATCTACCAAACGACAGGCCGTTATTCCTCCGGGTCTAACACCTACGGTATTCGGTTGACAGACCCGGAAGGTCATTGGCTGCAAGTATCCGGCAGCAGCGGTACCAATTATGTCTGGGTATCCGGAAGCGGCAGTAGCACCTGTCAAGACTGGTTATTGAGTAGTAGTGATTTAAGAGCATATACGCTGACCGTACCCAGCAGCGGAGCGGGAGATAAAAAATTCGGTATATACGGTGGAAACATCGGTTATTACAGTTCTCCCACATCCGGAGATGTATACTTTTTACCGATAACGCACCCGTTAACCCCAAGAGATGCGGCTGTAACCGAATGGGGACAACACAGCGTCATTTTATCCGTTGATGCATCCGCTATTTCCGGTGCCAAAGCTCATGTGGAGAATGGAGCCGAGACATCCAAACAAGCCATCACTCCGATCAATACTACAGCATCCTCCGCCAAGAATTTCAAAGTGCCATTAGGTGATATTGACCTGGCGGACCTGGCAAACAATGAAGGTAAGTTATTATACATAGATTGGTTAGATGGCAGCGATGATGTGATAGCCACCAGTTGTCTTACTATTCCACGTATTATTGCGTCAAGCCGAAACATGTACAAGGAAGGTGAAACGACCAAGGGTGTCTGGAACAGCGAGGTGTATGTTCTTCCCGGTGCAACGCTCACCGCGAACACGGGTTCCTATTCCCCTTCCGGCGCCACCATCAAGGAGCTGCATATCTACCCCGGGGCTACGCTCAATATCACCACCGGAACTTTGACCGCCACCACCCTTCGTCTTCATAACGGATGGACCCGAGCCGGAGCCAAACAGTATAACACCGCGCGCGTATATATCGCTGACGATGCGGCGCTCGTGAAAACGACCGCTTCCATCGATTTCGATATCTACGACCAGGCTGAGGGGCGTCATTATTACCCTATGGCCGTTCCCTTTGAGACTTCCGTTAGGGATATTGACTATGCAGACCCTATGCTTGCCGGTTTCTCTCTCTATGGATCCGACGGACAATATGTCATCAAGCACTACGACGGCGACAACCGTGCCCGGAACGGTGAGGATTCTCAGAACAACTGGGACGTGGTCAGCGACGATGCCAGCATCGTCCCCGGAGAGGGGTATATCATCACTGCCGTTCCGGTCAAAGGAGAAGCGATCATTCGTATCCCGATGAATTTTGATAACGCATGGACTGCCGACGGAGAGAAAGCGACTGCCACCTACAACGAGGCCGACCATACCAAGAACGTCGTGGCCGTCACGGCCTATGACGGCACAGCGGCTATGCAGAACAAAAGACATGCAGGATGGAACATGCTCGGCGTTCCATATATGTCCTGTTACACCACGGATGGCGAAGCCATGACCGAAGGAGAGCCAACAACCTTCATCCGTGGACGGATGGTCATCACCGGAGGGGATGATGCTTACGGCGGATATGACGACGAGATCATCTATGTTACCGTACCGGCACACGACTTCTCCGAGTATATACAGTCCGACATCGGCGAGACAACGCTCCTTCCCGGCTGGCCTTTCATGGTACAGATAGGGACCTCCGGTAACCTCCGCTTCATCACCTCCGCACAGACAGCCGCAGCATCCCTGCGCGCTACACCGTATTCCCTGAACGATACAACTCATACCCCACTCAGAACCGCCATCAGACTGAGCAACGACCACGACACGGACAAGACAACACTCATCATTTCGGACCGATACTCCTCGGACTACGAGATCGGTGCAGACCTCGAGAAGATGTTCGGTAGCGGATACACCCTGGCCCTCTACTCAGTCTCGAACGGGACGCGTCTCGCCTTCCAAGCGATGAGTAGGGCTGATGCACTAAACGTTATCCCTCTCGGCTTCAGAGCGCCCTCGGACGGACAATATACTTTCTCGCTGCATAACGGCTATGCCGACCGGGCCTTCCAACGGGTCGACCTGATAGACTATCAGGCCGGCACGCTCACCAATCTGCTCAATACCTCTTATACCTTCTTCTCCTCACGGACACAGGACGACACGCGCTTTGCGCTACATATCGTTCCGACCGAGGAGACACCGACCGATACGGAACCCTGTCCCGATACGTCAGAACAGGACAAGACCGTCTATAAACGGATGATCAACAACCGCCTATATATCATCCAGGGACAGATGATCTTCGATGTAACCGGCAATCCTGTGAAAGGAGGTCTCCAATGAAAACGATCCGCTCTCTCGTCTTGATATTCGGCATGATATGCACACTCACACTGCATGCGGCAGCCTACCCCATATACCCTGCCGATGCCTTCCGGTCCACATCATCCATGACATACTCGGGTTCGTCCCTTCCATCCGCCGCACAGACAGGCGTCTTTGTCACCGCCTCCTCCCCCGGCACCTATTCTCCGGCTACTCCTATGTATAGCCCTCGAAGATCGGTAGAGAACCCCTTCGGTGATGACAACGTAGGTTCTACCGAGAACCCCCTGGAGCCCGGTACGCCTCTCGGTGACATCATACCGCCGATGATACTCTTCGCGCTTCTATACGCGCTTCTATACAGCCGGTTCACAAGACAAAAAAAGCGTCCATAAGAGGGACGCTTTTTCATGTAATAGACACGGCAACGCGTGAGTGATTCAGACGGTGGCGACGATGTCCCAGACGAAGGCGCGGACACCGACTTCCTCATTACGCATATCGAGTTTCTTAACGGACTCGAGGAGCTGCGGGACCCGGTCATCCTCCACGACGGTGATGACACAGGAGTTCATCTCGGGCCAGGCATGGGTACCGCGGCGAGGTTCGCCGCCATTGGTCCCCCGCCCCTGCACCTGCTCGAAGAAAGTGAAGCCCTTGATGCCCAGGACATCCAACATATATTCAACACGGCCTGTATTCGCCTGGTTGAAGATGATCATGACTGATTTCATAAATTTATGACAAATTTATTAAGATTGACAAATTTACAAATTTACGATTGACGATTTATTGAC
>Ga0265301_10005951_pt1 | contig 11821 bp, 9 predicted proteins | sample AusTroGonzalo_MG_2_FD_193488 | JGI IMG/M metagenome (GOLD analysis project Ga0265301, IMG submission 193488) | Bovine rumen microbial communities from tropical cattle in Woodstock, Queensland, Australia - Gonzalo_04 | ecosystem: Host-associated > Mammals > Digestive system > Stomach > Rumen ...
ATCTACGACGGAGATGCCGACAGAGTCATGTTCATCGACGAGCGCGGCCGCTTCATCCAGCCGGACTATGTGACAGCAGTTATCGGAAGATACTACCTTGCCAAAGAAAAGGGTTCTGTTCTTGTTGATATCAGAACATCCCGCTCCACAACAGAGTATCTTGAGAAGCTCGGAGCCACAGACATCTACATCTGGAAGGTCGGACATGCATTTGCAAAGATGAAGATCCGAGAGAAGCACTGTGTCTTCGGCGGAGAGCTTGCAGGCCACTACTACTTCAGAGACTTCTACAATTGCGACAGCGGACTTCTTGCTTCACTTCTCGTGCTCCAGACAGTAGCTCAGCTCAAGAAGGAAGGAAAGACACTGGGACAGCTTGTTGATGAGATCGTCGCTTATCAGAACTGCGGAGAGATCAACTTCAAGCTCGAGCAGAAGGATCAGGCAATCGACGCTCTGTACAAGAAGTATTCTGCTATGAAGCCGACTAAGATCATGGACTTCGACGGATACAGAATCGAGTTCCCGACCTGGTGGTTCAGCGTCAGAAAATCCAACACAGAGCCTTTCCTCAGAATCGTTGCTGAGGCAAAGACAAAGGCAGAGCTTGATGATAGACTTGCCGATATCAAGGCAATCATCGGACAGTTCAGCTGATTATTACAGACCCGCATTCGGCCGCTTCTCAAGAGGCGGCCTTTTTTGTTGCAAAGGGATTGACTAAAATCGGTCTAACTTGTAAATTCAATGTGTTCATTCCCCGATAGCTCAGTCGGTAGAGCAGGTGGCTGTTAACCACCCTGTCGGCAGTTCGAGTCTGTCTCGGGGAGCTAAGACCCAGCCTTAAACGGCTGGGTTTTTTCATATAGTCACTACAGAATCTTTTTCAATAAAAAAAGACATAAAAAAATCCCCGAGCCTGAACTCGGGGATTCTTTCGATCATCTAAGATTCGGAAGATTATTTCTTCTTCTTCTTGAGGATGATGAAACATGCTGCACAAGCGGCAAGGACCAGGACGATGATCACGATGATCAGGCCTGCGCTGGACTTCTTAGCAGCCTTAGCAGGTGCTGAAGCAGCCGGTGCGGATGCTGCAGGTGCTGCCGGTGTTGCCGGTGTTGCAGGTGTTGCAGGAGCTGCTGCCGGTGTTGCCGGTGCTGTCGGAGTTGTAGCTACGACTGCAACAGGCTCTGCCTGAGCGACTGTTGTCTCTGCAGGTGTTCCAGCTGTGAGAGCCTTGACGTATGCAGGAATCTCCTTCTGGAGAACTGCCATTGCTGCGTCAATGTCTGCCTCAGCAAGCTTTGCCGGGAATGTCAGAACTGCTGTTCCGTTGTCAACAACAAGTGTTGTTCCCTGGAGGAATGAGCCGTATGCTGCGTATGCTGCAGCTGCTGCATCCATGACATCCTTGTTTGTGAGGACGTTCGGATATGTGATGACAGCTACGTTATCCTTGAAGGAGACGGAAGCCTTGTATCCGGCATAAGTGAGCTCATAATCGATGCTCGGTGTCTCGGTTGTTGTTGTTGCAACCTGGAATGCACCGTAGTTCTCGATAGCCTTCTCGATGTAAGCTGAAGCAAGCTTCTCGACTGCTGCGAAATCGTCAGCTGAGAGTGTTGCAGGATACATCAGAGTGATTGTACCGGGCTTGTAGTCATATGTGATACCGTCGAGGTACTCACTGTAGTTGGCCTGAACATATGCAAGAGCATTGCTAAGATCAGCCTCTGTGATAAGAGCTGTAGGATAAGTTACAACAGCCTTACCGACTTCTGCATCAACCTTGATCTCATAACCGGCAATTGTGTAGGTCTTTGTAATTCCGGAAACAGGAGCGGGCTCTTCAGCCTTGGGCTCTTCAGCCTTGGGCTCTTCGGTCTTAACAGGCTCAGAAACCTCAACAGGCTCCTCTGTCTCAACCTTGGCGGACTTACAACCAACAAAAATGAATACCATGGAAAGAACCAGGATTGTCAGTAAAATGGACTTTGAAAAACGTTTCACGTGTTTCCTCCTATGACGTTCTCAATATAACGCTTAAATAATATCATATGGATTTTGAAGTGAATACTCTAAAATATAGATTTTTCACCCAAAAATCCCATTTTCCCTTAAAACTTACCAGTTTCATAATAAAAACCCGCAAAGCTGCGGGTTGTTACAAGAATCTGTATTACATAAGATCCTTTGGCTTGCGAGCTGTGTTACCTGTCTTGACACAGTAAGCAATGTGATGGAGCTTACCGTTCTCGAAGATAGACTTTGTCTTAATCTCACCACCCCAGCGGCTGATCAGAACTTTTGCACCTTCACGACGTGCGTTCTTAGAAATAGCACCTGCCATATGTTTCCTCCGTTACTGGACTATTCGCATTTTCATCTAAATATAGACTAATTCATGGTAATTAGTCAAACCCTTGGATTGAACAAAATCCAACCAGAGGCTACTTTTATCATATGGGAAGAAATATTGCAAGACGATTATTCCTGATTCCTGTAAAAGGCTACCAGAAACTCATCTCCCCCTTTCTGGGGGCGAACTGCATATACTGTCCCACCTGCTCCGAATACTTCAACAAAAGCGTGATGCGTTTCGGCATCGTAAAAGGAACAATTCTGGGAGTAAGCAGGATTCTCAGGTGCAGCAGACTGTACTTCGGAGGCCCTGACGAAGTGCCCGAAGAGTTCAGTTTTAAGTACATCAGAGATAGGAAAACTGCCTTCAGAAGGCACGGAAAAGATCTTCTGTAATCTAGTCGCGCTTGCTTATCTCTTTTACGAAGGTAATCAGGACCTGAAGAGCGTTCTCGTTCTGCCCTCCTTCAGGTATGATCAGATCAGCATATTCCTTTGTAGGCTCGATAAATGAGGCATGTCCGGGACGGACGGCGTTCAGGTACTGCTTCACGACACTGTCCAGCGTTCTTCCTCTTTCGTTTATATCTCTGAGAAGTCTTCTGATGAATCTGATGTCATCCGGAGTGTCGACATAGATTTTCAGATCGAGAAGGTCTCGGATCTTGGGTTCGTAGAGGATCATCAGTCCTTCGACAATTACAAGAGGTGCAGGATCCAGGTGGACTGTGCGGTCCTCTCTGCGGTGATGGACGAAGTCGTACTGCGGCATCTCAACACTCTTCCACTGTTTGAGGTCGGAAAGATGCTGGAAGAAAAGCTCTGAGTCAATGGCATCAGGACGGTCGAAGTTGTAGTCCGTGATGTTCTTGTTGCTTACAAAGCTTGCGCTCTTGTAGTAGTTGTCCTGGGGAATGAAGACGAAATCGGGACAGACTTCCTCGATTCTTCTTACAATCGTCGACTTTCCGCTTCCGGAACCGCCTGTGATTCCGATAATCTTAACGTTCTTCATCCAAGGACCTCCGATTTGTCCGAGCCGGGGGCATCGGTATAGAAATGATAAACCGTGGTGCTTTCGAAAAGCTCACCCGGATTCACGATGCATGAGGGGAACTCGGGATGGTTGACGCAGTCGGGATAGAACTCAGTCTCAAGGCAGAAGCCGTGACGGAAGTTGTGACCGCACTCGCCGGTGAGGAAGTTTCCGCTGTAAAGATGGAAGGCAGGAAGGTCTGTGTATCCGACGAGGATTCTTCCGGATTCCGGCTCATAGACTTTGACAAAACGCTTGAAGCCGAAGTTCTCACCATTCGGTCTGTCGATTATCAGGCAGTGGTCATAACCGTTGGCGCCCTTGAGCTCACTCTTTTCGATATCCTTTCCAAGTGCCTTGGGCTTTGAGAAATCCCAGGCTGTGTTCTTGGTCTCAATCATCTTTCCTGTCGGAATGAGGCCGTTGTCCACTTCAAGAGTCTTTGAGCTTTCGATCTCGAAGACATGGGAAAGAACGTCCTTTTTATTGTCACCCGTGAGGTTGAAATAGGTGTGGTTGGTAAGGTTCATCGGACAGCTTTCGCTGCAGCTGATGCTGTAGTGGATGCGGAAGACCCCGTCATCGGAAAGTGAGAAACGGACCCTGATGTCGGCATCGCCGGGGAATCCGTCTTCCTTTTCGGAAACCTTTATGGAGCAGAGAAATCCGTCTTCAGTGTGTTTGACATTCCAGATTCTTGCCCAGATTCCCTTAGTACCGCTGTGAAGAAGATTCGGTCCGTCGTTCTTCTCAAAGACAACCTTTTTGTCTCCGACTTTGAACGATGCGCCGCCAATTCTGTTTGCAAAGCGGCCGACGGTAAGACCGTAGTACATGGTTGACTTCAGAATAACGTCAGGATTCTCGACTGCTCCGATAAACGGAAGCGTGATGTTCTCTGTCTTTCCGTTTCTGTCAGGAACGCAGATGGATGTGATCGCACATCCCAGATTCAGAAGCGAAAACGAATAAGACCCAGCCTTGAACGTGTATTCCTTTACTTCCATGTACTCCCTCTCATTTCTCGTCCGCGCCCTTGCTCTTGAGCACAGCCAGATAAGCACTCTGGGGAATCTCGACATTTCCGACCAGTTTCATTCGCTTCTTTCCTTCCTTCTGTTTCTCAAGAAGCTTACGTTTTCTGGTTATGTCTCCGCCGTAGCACTTCGCGGTGACATCCTTTCGGAATGCGTTGATCGTCTCACGCGCTATTATGTTTCCTCCGATCGCAGCCTGGATCGGGATTTTGAACTGATGTCTGGGAATCTCTTCCTGAAGCCGTTCACATGCCTGTCTTCCGCGGGAAACTGCATTGTCCCTGAATACCAGCATGCTCAGAGCATCGCAGGCCTCGCCGTTGACCAGAATGTCGACACGTACAAGGTCTGTCTTTCTGTAACCGATTATCTCGTAATCAAATGAGGCATAGCCTCTGGAGATTGACTTGAGTCTGTCATAGAACTCGAAAAGAACCTCTGCAAGAGGCATTTCGTAGATAAGCTCGACACGCTTTGTGTCGATGTAGTTCATGCCGGTCTGCACTCCGCGCTTTTCCATGCACAGTGTGATGATTGAACCGACATAGGCGCTGGGGGTGATGACACTTGCCTTGATGTAAGGCTCCTCGGCATAGTCGATTCTCACCTGGTCCGGATAATCGAGCGGGTTGTCCACCTCGATCTCCTCGCCGTTCTTCATGTGGATCTTATATCTTACCGAAGGGCTTGTAAGGACGATGGAAAGTCCGAACTCGCGCTCGATTCTCTCCTGGACAACCTCAAGGTGAAGCATCCCGAGAAAGCCGCATCTGAAACCCTGTCCCAGGGCAATTGAGCTGTCTTTCTCATAAACAAGCGATGCATCGTTGAGCTTCAGACGGTCTATCGCATCCAGAAGCTCCTCGTAGTCGTTGGTATCAACCGGATAAATCGAGCTGAAGACGACAGGCTTTACATCCTTAAAGCCGTCGCACGGAGCTGCTGCCGGGCGTGAGGCCAAAGTGACCGTGTCACCTACTCTGATATCGCTGATTGTCTTGATTCCTGCGATGAAGTATCCGACATCTCCGGATCTGAGTGTCTTTGTTCGGATCAGATTGAGCTGGAAGATTCCGACTTCCTCGACCTTGTAGACGGCGTGGCTGTTCATGAACATGATCTCATCGCCTTCCGATACCTGGCCTTCGAAGATCCTGAAGTGGACTATAACACCTCTGTACGGATCGTAATGGCTGTCGAAAATCAGAGCCTTAAGCGGTTTGTCGGTGTTATCCTCCGGAGCCGGAATGTATTTTACGATGGCCTCGTAAAGGTCATCGACACCCTCTCCGGTCTTTGCGGAAACCTTCTGAGCCATATCCACATCCAGGCCCAGATCGTGGTCGATCTGCTCCATACAGGACGGGATGTCGGCGCTTGCAAGGTCGATTTTGTTTATTACGGGGATGACTTCGAGGTTGTGCTCCATTGCCATGTAGAGGTTGGCAAGGGTCTGGGCCTCGACACCCTGTGATGCATCAATCAGAAGAAGTGCACCTTCACAGGAGCTGATGGCCCTTGAGACCTCATATGAAAAGTCAACATGACCCGGAGTATCTACGAGGTTCAGCTCGTAGAGTTCTCCGTTTGAAGCAGTATACGGGATGGTGACGGCCTGGCTCTTGATGGTGATTCCGCGTTCGCGCTCGATGTCCATGTTATCCAGAATCTGAGTCTGCTCAGGTCCTCTGGTGGTAATCAGGCGTGCCTTCTCGATAAACCTGTCGGCAAGCGTGGACTTGCCGTGGTCTATGTGGGCTATGATGCAGAAGTTTCTCTTGTGAGCCGAGTCAACCATCTTCTTCCCCTATCCGATCAGAGGATGTCTGAGTTCTTCGGGCCTACGGCCTCGAAACCGAGAAGCTCGCGAACCTCGTTGTCGTCCAGAGTTTCCTTGGAGACGAGAGTCTGTGCAAGCTTGTCCAGCTGATCCTTGTGCTCTGTCAGAATCTTTGTGGCGTCCTTCATGCACTCGTCAAGAATCTTCTGGATCTGCTCATCGATCTTGGATGCGGTCTTGTCGCTGAAATCCTTGTGCTGTGCAATCTCACGTCCGAGGAACAGAGGCTCTCCCTCTGAACCGAGGCTGATGAAGCCAAGGTCGCTCATTCCCCACTCAGTAACCATTCTGCGTGCAATCTCGGTAGCCTGCTTGATATCTGCGCTGGGACCTGTTGAGGTCTGTCCGTTCAGAAGCTTTTCTGCGATGTAACCGCCCATGGACATCTTGATGTGGCTCATGAGGGTGCTCTTCTTCATGTAGGACTGATCCTTCTCAGGAAGACCCATCGTGACTCCACCTGCATTTCCGTGCGGGATGATCGTGACCTTGTAAAGAGGATCGATATCCGGCAGGTAGTAGAACAGAAGAGCGTGTCCGCTTTCATGGTATGCGGTAAGAAGCTTGTCCTCAGGTGTCATGACATGGCTCTTCTTGGCAACACCAAGGACCATCTTGTCTCTGGCCTGCTCGAAGTCAGCCATGGTGACCATCTTGCGGTTCTGTCTTGTTGCAAACAGAGCAGCTTCGTTGACCAGGTTGGCAAGATCAGCTCCGGAAGCTCCCGGTGTTGCTCTTGCGATCTTCTTCAGGTCAACGGAAGGATCGGTCTTAACGTGTGAAGCATGGATCTTGAGGATATCCTCTCTCTCGTTGATGTCAGGCAGTGTGATTGCGACCTGTCTGTCGAATCTGCCCGGTCTGAGAAGAGCCGGATCAAGAACATCGGCACGGTTGGTTGCTGCAATGACGATGACGCCTGTTGTGGTGTCGAATCCGTCCATCTCAACCAGGATCTGGTTCAGAGTCTGCTCTCTTTCATCATGGCCTCCGCCGAGTCCGCTTCCTCTGGAACGACCTACGGCATCGATCTCATCGATGAAGAGGATACAAGGAGCGTGCTTTCTGCCCTGATCGAACAGGTCTCTAACACGGGCGGCTCCCATACCGACGAACATCTCGACGAAGTCAGATCCGCTTGTGTGGAAGAATGAGACTCCAGCCTCGCCTGCTACGGCCTTGGCAATGAGGGTCTTACCTGTTCCCGGAGGACCTACCAGCAGAACGCCTTTAGGAATCTTTGCTCCGATTTCGGCATAGCGTTTGGGGTTCTTCAAAAACTCAACGACTTCCTCAAGCTCGTACTTGGCCTCTTTCTGGCCGGCGACATCCTTGAATGTGATCTTGATATCCTTGTCTGTGTACTGCTTTGCATGGCTCTTTCCGAACTGCATCATCTGTCCGCTTCCGGATGTCTGACGCAGAAGCATGACTGTGAAGCCGATGAAGATTATCCACGGGAGGAGCTCAAGCACGATGGCCAGAATCGAGATATCGGCATCTGATCCGACGATCTCAACACCCTTGCTTTCCAGAAGCGGAAGAAGGTTGTCATCTGGATACGGGATCTTTGCCCTGTACTCGTTTCCGTCATTCGTGGTGAATATCACAACCGAGTTGTTCTTGACGTTGGCCCTGGCGATCTTGCCGCTGTTGACGGCAGACTTGAAGGCCGAGTATGAAACCTCGGTTATGTTGTTGTTCGAAGAAAGAAGTGTAAGTGCAAAAAGAACAAGAATTCCGATGAAGATGATCATCCCGATTCTGCTCTTTCTGTTACCGAACGGGCCGTTTCCATCGGCCATGTTTCTGTTCGGTCTTTCCCCACCCTGATTTGAACCGCCGCGGCCGGAAGATGTCTTGGGTCTCCAATAGGAGTCCGGGTCGTTCTTCTTGCCATGGTTGTCCGAATTCTTATCGTTTTTGGAGGATCCGGCCTCTATGCCCGCAAAGCTGTCCGGTTTGACATGCTGCATCTCATCGAAAGGAGTTTCCTTCCAGAATGATTTGGCGTCTTCCTTGCCAGCGGGAGTCTGGCCTTCCTCTTTCTTGATTTCAGGAGTCTCGTTTCCGAGATCCTTCTCTTTGTCGTTCTTATCCATAGAAATTCAGCCTTTAGTGACAATATATAAAGGAAAATCGTTTGGGGCAAGAGAAGTTCTGAACTTCACACAAATTCTATCTTTGCCTCCGAAGAGCGATCCGAAAACCGCACAGATTTCTTTTTTATCTTCGATGACAGGCACCCTCGTCCTAAGGTGGGGCGGAATCTTCATATCCTGCAGAAGTCTCAGTACCATCTTCTTTCCATCCTTCAGACGGATGAAATCGCCTTCCTTGGCAAAACGGATTTTCGTCTGTCCCGCGAACTTGTCAGGATTCATCCTGAGTGCAAGAGGATCATCACCATCTGATCCGATGACAAGCTTCATGTTTCCCGGAAGGCAGATGGTCTGTTTTTCATGTGCATCGACGACCTGCGAAAACTGCTCAAACTCTTTGTTCTGAGCAGGATCTTCTAGGTACAGCCTACCGTGATAGATGTGGAAGACCGCCAGATTCGAACCCACGCTGCAGTCCTTATCCTCGGAGACCGCATCAAGGACTCTGTCTAGGAGCATCATTGGAAGATCTTTGTTTTCAAAAATGCTGTCCCACATGGCATAGAGCGACAAGGCTCTTCCCGTAAGGTCCTTTTTTCTCAGCTCCTTCAGGCCGATTGAATTGTCATTTGCATCCGCCAGTTCTGTTTTTTCAAAGGCATCTTTTGCCTGAGACTGAAGGCTGATGACTTCTATCTCAAAATCTGGCCAGAGCTTTTTAACCTGAGGAATAACGGTAGAGCGCACCTCATTTCTTCTGTAGCTTTCATCCTCATTGGTGGAATCAATACTCCATGTGAAGCCAAGGGTTCTGAGATAATCCTCAAGGTCATTTCTGGAATAATTGAGAAGCGGTCTGAGAAGATGGCGCTTTTCATCGAAGACTGAAATACCCCGAAGCGATGTCATGGGAGAACCGCTTCGAAGGTGCATAACGACAGTCTCAATCTGATCGTCTTTATGATGGGCTGTGAGAATAAAGCTGCAGTTGTTTTTCTGTCTCTCCTGCTCAAGAACTTCGTACCTCAGAATCCTTGCGGCATCCTCGGTTCCGCCCTTTCTTGTTTGAGATAGTTTTTCAACCTGACCGGGGTCCAGAGTTCTCACAACAAGATCAAGGCCAAGCCTTTTGCAGTTGTCCTTATTAAGTGATATTTCCTTTTCAAGTTCAGCTTTCTGTCTGATGTTGTGATTAACGTAGACGGGGACAGTTCTCTTGTTTCCCAGGACCTTAGAACACAGTACCAGAAGGGCCAGAGAATCGCAGCCTCCTGAGAAGGCAACAAGGACTTTAGAGTCTTCTGATAAGTATTGAACGATGGCCTCAGAGAATACCTTTTCTGTTGAATTCAAGCTGAACATCCCCCACTGAGGCTCCGTTGATGAGTTTCACAATGGCCTTTGCAGCATCATCAACAGCCTTGTCCAGAATCTCTTTTCTCTCTTCCTGCGTCTCGCGTCCCAACACATGGTCCACAACGCTGACCCCTTCCTGGGGGCGCCCGATTCCGATGTAGATACGGGTATAGTCAGAGCTTCCCAGATACTCGGAAATGCTCTCAAGTCCCTTCTGACCGGAAGACCCTCCACCCTGTCGGATTCTAAGACCTCCAAGGGCAAGGTCCATGTTATCACACACAACGACAAAGCGGTCTGTCTTTGAGAAGCTTCTCATGATTTTTCCGCTTGCGTTCATGTATGTCAGAGGCTGAACCAGAACAGCATTTCCGTCATCCGTTTTGACTATTGCCTGCCTGTATAAACGCAAACAGCGTTTTCTCAGTTTGACCTGAAAAAACGCTGCAGCTCTTTCGACGGCATCAAAACCGACGTTGTGTCTGGTATGCTCGTATTTGGAACCTGGATTGCCAAGTCCAATTACTACAGTCATACGACCTTCATTCAGCAGATCTGGAAATCAGCATGGACCAGTGTTCCATACATGATGTTTTCCTGAAGTGCCTTGAAGATGCACTTGTAGCTCTTGCCGTCAACGACGACCTCGCACTCCTTACCGACTGCAAGCTTTCTGAGCTGAAGACCGAAGTCATGTGCATCGAGTGTGATGTGGATGTTGCCGTTCTTGCCGTACATCTCTGCGGGAACTCTGCCTGCGCGGACAAGTCTTCTTGATCCGGCTGAGCCGAAATCCTCTGTTCTGAGTGTTGCGTTGAGTGTAACCATTTGATTTCTCCTACTCTCATTGGCTCAAGGCCAATTACCATTGTTTGCGTAAGGGAATATAACACAGTTTCCGATTCTTTGTCCACACTCCGCCCTCATGTGTGTAATTTATGTGTTATTCAATACAATCTTTGCCCTATGTTTTGTTTTTTGGTAAACTGAGTTCATGAGAATCAAACCTGTACGGGCCGTTCTCCTTTTTCTGGTCATTGCCCTGATTGCAGTCCTTGCCTTGGACTCGACGGGAATCATCAGACTGGATGATCTGTTTTCGGCCTCACATAAATCGAACTACGTAAAATACTCTGAACTGACAGAAGCTTTGAAAGCCGGTTCTGTCTCCGAAGCCGTGATTGAAAGTGATAGCATCACATTCACTACTCCATCCGGAACCTATGTGACTGACAATCCGGATTCCCAGGACCTCAAGGAGAGGCTTTTGGAAAGCGGAGCCAAGGTCAGTGTCAAATCCGGAGTCTCGGTCACAGCCGTTTTGGATGTTATCTTCGATGTCATTTTCTTCGGTGCGGTGGCTTTCGGACTTTTCAAGCTCCTGGATTACAGCAGAAAGACATTCAAGGTCGTCCACGGAACGGGAGTGCGTTTTTCCGACATCGCCGGAATGGACGGCGTGAAAAAGGATATGGCTTTCTTGGTCGACGTCCTCAAGAACCCCGCAAAGTACTCGGCCAAAGGCCTGAGACCGGTTAAGGGTGTTATCCTGGAGGGCCCTCCCGGAAACGGAAAGACGTTGTTCGCCAAGGCCCTTGCCCAGGAGACGGATGTGAATTTCATCGCAACCAAGGGTGCGGATTTCCAGAGCGCAATGATGAGCATGGGTGCTCGCAAGATCAAGATGCTGTTCAACAAGGCACGCAGGCGCAGGCCCTGTATCATCTTCATCGATGAGTTTGACAGCATCGGAGAGCGCAGAAACTATGCCGGAACCGGTATTGATAAGGAGAATAACCGAATCATCACTACGATGCTCAATGAGATGGACGGATTTCTGCCTAACAACGGCCTTCTGGTCATTGCCGCCACAAACAGCTATGCATCACTGGACCCGGCTCTGATCAGACCGGGAAGATTCGATCTGAAATATACAATCGGAAATCCGGATGCACAAACTCGTGCAAAGCTCATCGAAATATACACCAAGGGCAAGAATCTGTCATCCGAGGTGGACAGCCAGATTCTGGTTTCCGCATTTGACGGCCTTTCTTGCGCCGCAATTGAAACGATTCTAAACGAAGCA
>Ga0265301_10005953_pt1 | contig 11820 bp, 9 predicted proteins | sample AusTroGonzalo_MG_2_FD_193488 | JGI IMG/M metagenome (GOLD analysis project Ga0265301, IMG submission 193488) | Bovine rumen microbial communities from tropical cattle in Woodstock, Queensland, Australia - Gonzalo_04 | ecosystem: Host-associated > Mammals > Digestive system > Stomach > Rumen ...
GCAGAGCGTAAACAAACAGTTGTTCATAAAACCAATAAACCACGTAAGTTTGAGGTTGATTTTAGTATATTAGATGAATTAGAGGACGAAGATGATTGATAAAAGAGATACTCAACAGATAATAGGTTGTTTAATGAAAAAACCTCAGTTGTTGAGTGAAATTGATAAATACTCTTTTGTACTTACTGATTTCCCTTCTCGTTTTGAGCGTTCAATTTTTATGGCAATCGAAGGATTGTATAGAAATGGGGCAACAAAAATACAGCCCATTGATGTAGAAAATTTTCTTGAATCAAATCCTGTTTCTGCCAAATCTTTTAAAGATAAAAATGGAATTGAATATTTGCAGGACACAATTGAGTTATCTGAACTCGACAACTTTGGATTCTATTATAATAGATTTAAAATGTTTAATCTATTAAAAGACTTAAAGAAATCTGGTTTTGATACAAGCGAATTTTATTGCGAAGACTTAACTAATCCAAATGCAGAAAGAATTAACGATGATTTTAATATGTTGAGTCCAAAGCTAATAACTGATGCGGTTCGTAAAAAGTTACTAGGTGTTGAAGCAAAATATGAAACAACAGATGAAATCGAAGTTGAGACTGCTGCGCAAGGAATGGAACAACTTATAAATGAGTTAGGTGCAGCTTATGAAATAGGAGTACCAATTCAAGGAAGTATTTATAATCAAGTTCTTGATGGGGCTAAAAAAGGTACGCTTACTATTAGAAGTGCGGCCAGCGGCGTAGGTAAAGCATTACCAAACAGCACGGTTATTCCAACACCGGCGGGCAAAAGAAAAGTTTCTGATATACAAGTTGGAGACTATCTTTTTGATGCCTTTGGAAAACCAACTAAAGTGTTGGGAGTATATCCGCAAGGTAGAAAAGAGGTTCTATATGTTCGTTTTAAAGATGGACGAGTAGCTAAATGTTGTGAGGACCATCTTTGGAGCTATTGTACCATAGGACAAAAAGATTCTAGTAAAAAAGAACGTAAATTTTATACTAAAACTTTAAAGGAATTAAAAAAAGAAAAGCTTCAAAAATCCGATGGTGGGTATCGAATTTTAGTACCAATGAATTATGCCGTTGAATATGAAGAACAATATTATTATATTCCACCATATATAATGGGATTAGCATTGGGTGACGGAAGTTTTAGACAAAACGAATCAAATAAAGCTTTTCAATTCTCAAGTGAAGATGAATTTTTGTCAAATTATATTGGTTTTCATATGAATTGGGAAGTAAAGAAAAATAAAGCTAATTTTGGGTGGTATTTTAGTTTTAAAGATAAAGCGCCACATAAAAATGTCTGGGTTCAGGATTTTCTAAAACAGTATCCAGAATTATTAAATACTAAGTCTGAAACAAAGTTTATTCCAGAAGAATATTTATATGGAAGTATAGAACAGCGTTTTGATTTATTGTGTGGTCTACTAGATACTGATGGTAGTGTAGATGAAAAGGGTCGACTTAGTTATTACACAATCAGCCCATTTTTACGCGATAACGTAGTAGAACTTTGTCATAGTTTAGGTTTTAAAACCACTGTGTTAGTTGATAATCATAAAGATACAAATATTGGGTTTATTATTCGTATTACTGGTAGACCAGAGGATAAAGTAAAATTATTCAAATTACCTCGTAAAAAAGAAATTATTAAAACGTGGTATAATAATAATACAAGAAAAGAATCTAATGAATTTAATCCAATAGTTGAAATCGGCAGCTGTGGTTATACAGAAGAAATGACCTGTTTTATGGTTGATAATAAAGAACATCTTTTCTTAACTGAAGATTACATTGTGACCCACAATACAAGAAATGCGGTGGCTGACGCTTGTTATTTAGCATATCCATTTAGATACAATGCAACAACTTGTGAATGGGAACAAGAAGGAAGTTGTGAAAAAGTATTATTTATCGTAACAGAACAACGTTTTAAAGAAGTTAGAACAATGATATTAGCATATTTAACTGATATAAATGCTACAAGATTTAAATATGCAGATTTTTCTGATAGAGAAACTGCAGTTATAACACAAGCAATCGCATTAATGAAAAAGTATAATGATAATTTAATATTAGTTAAAATGCCAAATCCAACAATTGAATCAGTTAAAACGATTGTAAGAGAAAATTGTATTATACATGATATAGGTTATGTATTTTATGATTATATCTTTATTGGACCATCACTACTAAATGAATTTAAAGGATTTGCTTTAAGAAATGATGAAGTATTACTAATGTTTGCAACAGCATTAAAGGATTTGGCAGTTGAATTAGATGTAGCCATGTTTACTTCAACGCAGCTTAATGCAAAAGGTGATGATAATAAAGACATACGAAACGAAGGTTCTCTCGCAGGTGGTCGTAGTACAATTAATAAAGCTGATAATGGCGCAATAATGGCCCGTCCTACAAAAGAAGAACTTGAATTATTGGAACCATTTTATAAAGAGAATCCAGACAATAAACCTAATTTAGTAACAGATATATTTAAAGTTAGAAGTGGTGAGTGGACACAAGTTCGTATTTGGTCAGTGATGAATTTAGGAACCTTAAAGAAACGAGATTTATTTATAACTGATTCTCGATTAGACCCAATTGAAGATTTCTTTGAACGAGATGATTATAAAGTAAAGAATTGGGATGAACACGAAGACGAGCATTTCAAAGTTATATTAGAAAGGTTAAATGATGGTGAGGTAATTGATTGATTATAAAGGTATAATTGAACAATTAGATACCGAAAAGATAAAAGACTTATTAGACCAAATGGATATTCCTTATCAAGAAAAAGAATCCTATTTGGTCATGCCCACGGTTTGCCACAATGAGGATGTGGATGAAGCGTCTTGGAAACTATATTATTATAAGAATAATCATATATTTTATTGTTATACTAATTGTCAATCTATGTCGATATTTAAATTTCTTAAAAACTACTATGAAACAAGAAATCAAGACTTCGACTGGTATCAAGACATATATAAGGTAATTCTTGATTGTAGTAATTATCGCAAACCAGACGGTTTCGCACCGAAGAGGTATCAGCGTATACGAGATACATACGCCACACCCGAGCGTGTGGAACTACCAACTTATCCAAACGGAATAATTGATTGTTTTATAAAATTTTATCCTTCGGAGTGGCTAAATGATGGGATTACTAAAGAAAGCATGGATAAATTTAATATACGCTATTCTCCATCACAGAATAAAATTATAATACCACATTATAATCCAAAAGGAGAACTTATAGGTATTCGCGGCCGTGCATTGAATGAATGGGAAATTGAAAACGTGGGAAAATATATGCCTATACAAATAGAAGGTAAATGGTATAGCCATCCACTTTCATTGAATTTGTATGGATTAAATTGGACTAAAGATAATATTAAACGAGTAGGAACTTGTTTTGTTTTTGAGGCAGAAAAATCAGTTTTACAATTTGAAGGATTTGACTTTGCAAATTGCGCAGTGGCAGTATGTGGTAGTCAATTTAATAAGCATGCATTGAAACTGTTAATGCAAACCGCACACCCGCGCGAGGTCGTAATTTGTTTTGATAAGGAAGAGAAACCAGGTAGTGAAGAATATTTTAACAAGTTATATCAAATGGGAAAGAAATATTCAACCTATGCTGATTTTTCATTTATATATGATAGAGAAAATTTAATACAGCTAAAAGACTCTCCGACTGACCATGGCGCGGACGTGTTCTGGAAGTTGTACAAAAGGAGAGTTAAAATAAAATAATTATGATTGAATTTATATATTTTTGGATAGGTATAATAGTAGCATCTATTTTTTATTATAAAACAGATGATTGGAGAATAAGAAAATTACTAACCAAAGGATATGATGATGCTGTGCGCGATATTGTAGAATTTGGTTTTTATTATAATACCGACAATAATAAAATTAATATAACTATTAAGGAGATTGATAATGAAATGTAAGTTAGTTAACAAAGATATAAAAGAGAATTATACCAATGAGCTTTTAATGGAACGCGGACTTAACCCCGAAGAACTTCAATATTTTCTTAATGTGCCAGATGATAGCGCATTACAAAACCCAATAAATCTTGATTATATAGAACAAGCCGGTGCAATGTTTGAATATATGACGACTTGTACTAATCAAGAAACTATTGCAGTAATAGTAGATAGTGATGTAGATGGATTTACCTCATCTGCTATCTTCATACAATACCTACGGAAATGGAATACAGTAGTTAATATTGTTCCTATATTACATAAAGGAAAAGGACATGGACTTTCAGATACATATGATGATGTAATTAATACGCATCCATCTTTTGTAGTTATACCAGACGCAGGCAGTAATGATTTTGAATATATTGAAAAAATGGCTCAAGAATTTGAACCACCAATTTATTTTCTTATTCTTGACCACCATATTGTAGAACCAGATACTCACTTTTCTGATTATGCAGTAATTGTAAATAATCAACTTTCATCAAATTACAAAAACAAAGACTTGTGCGGCGCTGGTGTTACATGGCAATTTTGTAGATACTATGATTCACTTAAAGGTACATCCTATGCAGATGAATATATTGACCTTGCCGCGTTAGGAATAGTAAGTGATATGATGTCAATGTTATCACTTGAAAACCGATATATTGTCCATACAGGCTTACGCAATATTCAAAATTATTTCTTTAAAGCTTTATGTGAAAAACAAGCCTTTTCAATGGGAGGAAAAGTCACACCAATAACTGTCGCATTTTATATAACCCCGCTTATCAATGCAATGATTCGCGCCGGTTCAATGGAGGAAAAAGAACGTTGTTTCACCGCTTTCATAGATGGTCACCAGCTCGTGCCAAGTCAAAAGCGTGGCGCAAAAGGAACATTCGAAGAAGTTGCAATCGAGTCCGCGCGCGAGTGTACAAATGCAAGAGCAAAACAAAATCGCATTTTAGATAAGGTTGTAGAAGAACTTGAAATTAAAATATACAAATATAATTTGCTTGAAAACAAAATCCTATTTATTAGATTAGAAGAAGATGACCAGTTCCCTTCTGAGTTAAATGGATTATGCGCGATGAAGTTGGCTGCGAAATATCAACGTCCAACTATTGTAGCAAGATTAAATGATGAAGGCGAAATTAAAGGCTCAAGTCGTGGCTTAAATGAATCAGAATTAACTTCATTTAAAAACTTTATGGATGAAAGTGGATTTTTTACTTTTACAGCTGGACATGATAATGCTTGTGGTATTGGTATATATGATAAGAATTTGGGTGCTTTTCATGAGTATGCGAATAAGGAACTTGCCAATGTAGATTTTGGTGAAAATGTTTATGATATAAACTTTGAACGTTTGGCGGCAGATAAAGATATAGAGGAGTTAATTTATGATATAACCAAACACGAAGATATTTGGGGTCAACAAAACAATGAACCATTAATACATATTAAAGATATTAATATAACGAAAAATGATATACAAATTATGGGTAAAAATGCAGATACAGTTAAAATTATTAAATTTGGTATTGCATATATGAAATTTCATGCCAAAAATTTTATTGAAGAATTAGCTAAATATAATAACGAAATTAAACTTGAAATAGTTGGACGAGCAAATTTAAATTGTTGGCTAGGAAATTTTACACCACAAATTTTTATTACTGATTATCAAATTAATGATGGGAGGTTAAGCTTTTAATGGAACCAGATGAAATCCCAATTGGTCGAGCAAAAGATATACGTGGTATGAGAGTGGGGCATTTAGTAGTATTATATAGAGTGCAGCCACCAAAATTATTATTAAAAGAAGGAACATATTGGAAATGTAAATGTGACTGTGGTAATACTACGATAGTACATGGTTCAAATTTACGTACTAAACATACTAAAAGTTGTGGGTGTATCACAGGAAAACCAGTAATACAAACTGAAATGCAACCAGATGAAATCCCTCTAGGAATTGCTGAAGACATTCGAGGTAAAAAATTTTATAATTTAACTGCTTTATATAGAGTAAAAAAACCTATTTCTTATAAAGGCCAACATACTGGAGCATTTTGGAAATTTCAGTGTGATTGTGGAAATACAATAATTGCTCCTATTAGTCAAGTAAAAAATGGTCATACAAAAGGCTGTGGTTGTTTAAATGTTGGTGGTAGCAAACCAATAATAGAAAAAATTGGAACTAAATATGGTAAATTAACAATTTTAAAACAAGTAAAAATTGAATATTCTTCAGATGTATATTGGGAATGTCAATGTGAATGTAGTAATATTACTGTCGTAAGAGGAACTGATTTACGAAGTGGTAAGGTTAAATCTTGCGGGTGTTTAAGAGGACATTCTGGAACTAATGCTTTTATTGACGAAACTGGTAATCGATATGGTAGATTAGTAGTAATAGAACGAGCTGAAAATAAGGGTAAAGATACCCGTTGGAAATGTAAATGTGATTGTGGAAATGAAACAATAGTACGAGGCACAAATTTACGAGATGGTTCAACATTATCTTGTGGCTGTTATCATTTAGATAAGTGTAAAGAACCCAAAGGACCTCGCATTTATAATAATTATTTAACCAATGAACCAGATGAAATACCATTAGGTGAAGCAGAAAATTTAAGAGGAAAACGATTTGGTAAATTAATACCTTTATATAGAGTTAAAGTTGAAAGCGACCAAACTTGTGCTTTTTGGAAATGCCAATGTGATTGTGGCAACACTACAATAGTAAGAGCTTCTGCTTTAAAATCTAAAAAAACAACAAGTTGTGGGTGTTCTACAGAAAGTCATGGTGAAATTAAAATTAAACAATTATTATTAGATAATAATTTATCTTTTCAACAGGAATATTGGTTTGATAATTGTAGAGATACTAATCCATTAAGGTTTGATTTCTATGTTAATAATTTTTATTTAATTGAATTTGATGGAGAGCAACACACTAAAGCAATTGATTATTTTGGAGGAGAGGAAGGCTTACAAAAAACACAACAACGCGATAAAATTAAAAATGAATATTGTAAAACTCATAACATTCCATTAATTCGTATCCCATATACTCATTATGATAAAATTACAATAGATGATTTGCGTCCAGAAACATCACAATTTTTAATTATATAGGAGCATCTAAATGAAAGACTTTAATAAAATATTTAAAGAATGGTTAGGTTCAATGCGTAATCCTACTGAAGAAGAATGGGATGCTGTAAATAATTACATTCAAAGTATCTCAATAGATACTGGTGTTAATATATTTGACCTAATGGACGAATATGAAAAAAATCAAACTGAAAATAATACATTGGGGTGTTAATTATGAATAATAAAAATACTACACAACTTTGGCAATATATAAATGTAAGAAACACTTTTAAACACTTTAAATGTAAAACTTGTGATTTTAAAATTATTTGGAAAGAAATGCCATTACAAGATTTATTATATTGTCCCCATTGTGGAAGATTAATAGAATCTATTTCTAATGGAAAGTACTATGTAATGGAAAATCGCAAATATCAAGGAAAAAAATATTACGATGGTTTAGACCCAGATTAATGTATACGTTTTTCGTCTACGGCGGCCGCTCAACTCATTTGCAAATGAGTTCAGCCCTTGGACGGACATGAGCGACCGACCGCAATGTAAGTGCAACTCATAATTTGATAAATTAAGAAAATTTTGATATAATTATAATATAGAATAAAGAAAGGAATATATTATGAAAGATTTATTAACAGAATTATACATAAATGCTATACAAGATGCAACTGATTACTATTTAAGTTATTGTTGTTGTAGCAAAGAAGAAAGAGAAGAAAGACTAAAAGATGACGAAGAACAGATAAAATTTTTCATTAGTATATTAAAGCAAATATAATATATTTGTTTCACGTACTCTGCGGCCGGTCGTCCGTGTACATACAACATCTACAGCCCACGTATGTACATAGACAGCACCGGCGCCTTGTACATTTAAAAATTCGGAAGACTGCATAATTTTATGTAGACTTCCTAATAATTTCCTACTTATAAATAGTAGGAGGTGAGAAAAATGATTGGAATTTATAAATATCAAAACAAATCAAATAATAAAATTTATATTGGCAGAAGTATTAACATAACTAGAAGAAAATGGGAGCATCTTCATTCCCCTTCTCCATATTCTTATTTTGATTCCGTCTTACAACAAATTGGAGAAGAGGCTTTTGATTTTGAAGTAATAGAAGAGTGTGCCGCAGAACAATTAAGAGATAGAGAAAAATATTGGATTGCTTACTATAATTGTTGCGTATTAGACAATCGAGATGGCGGATATAATTTAACACGTGGTGGAGAAGAATATCGTTCAGAAGAAAACCCCTGGTCTAAACTTACTATAAACCAAGTAGAAGAAATTATAGATAAGTTAGCTAATACTACCATTTCTATGGAAGAATTAAGTAAAATGTATAAAGTACACAGAAATACAATTAGTGATATCAATAGGGGTAAAACTTGGTCTTGGTTACATAATTATGATGGTAATATTAGAAAGCAAAAATTTGGTAGTTCTAATAGAGGAGAACTAGGCACAAACAAGATTACTGAACAAGAAGCATTACATATTATTAAATTATTAGAAACAGACCCTCGTTCATTGGCTAAAATAAGTCGAGAAGAAGGAATTAGTTTAAATATACTATATGATATTAATAGGTGTAAAACTTGGAAATATTTACACAATTATATAAATAATATTCGTCATGAATATAAATTGACAAATTCATAAATTTTTGATATAATAATATTAGAAAATAAAGAAGAAAAGGAGGTGATGCAATAGTGAAGAAATTAGGACAGTTAACCTTTCCTGGTAGTCTTCATAACTGAGGAAACCACACTGATTTCAGCAACTTCCGCCTCAGAGACAGCATCAACACCGTCGAATCATTAATAGATTATTCAATAGAGTTGGGTCATACCGTATGTGCAATCACAGAACACGATACGATTGCCAGCTCTATTCGCGCGGAAAAATATTATAATAAAGTGAAGAAAGACCATCCAGAGTTTAAGTTAATTCGTGGTAATGAAATTTATTTAGTTCGCAATGGTCTCAACGCACAGAACTATAAAAAAGAAACTGATAGGTATTTCCATTTCATACTTTTGGCGCGCGATGCCATTGGCGCAAAGCAGATAAGAGAAATATCAACGCGTGCTTGGATGAGAAGTTATGTCGCGCGCCGCATGCGTAGAGTTCCAACTTATTATCAAGACCTTATTGATATAATTGGTGCGAATCCAGGTCATGTAATTGGATGTACGGCTTGTCTTGGTGGATGTCTTCCAACGCAACTCATGCGTAACAGAGACAGCGGCGCGCCGAGTATGGATTTAATTAAACGATGGATTGTTCAGATGCAAGGAATTTTTGGAAAAGAAGATTTCTATTTTGAAATGCAACCATCGTTTAATAAAGACCAGATATATGTAAATAAGAAATTGGTTGAACTTGGCGATGAAATGGGTATAAAGTATATTATAACAAATGATGCCCATTACTTAAAAAAAGAAGATAGACAAATTCACAAAGCTTTTCTTAATTCACAGCAAGGAGATAGAGAAGTTGATGATTTCTATGCAACGACTTATCTTATGAGTGATGAAGAAATATATCATTATATGAAAGAATCATTAGGAGAAGAAGTAATACAAACTGCATACAGAAACATTGAAGAAATCATAGATAAGTGCGATGATTATACATTGTTAAAACCGTTAAAGATTCCAAGATTAAATTGGAAAAGATTTGAATTAACACACAATAAAAACTTCTACATAGAAAAAATTCCATATCTTAAAAAATTTTATAAGTCAGATTATTCTGAAGATAGACATTTAGCATGTGCAATTATAAATCGATTAGCAGAAGCAAGACCAGAAGAAGAATTGAATAACCAAGCAACTTATGATGAAATCAATGCATGTTTGGAAGATACTTGGGTATCTTCCGAAGTAAATGGCAGTAGATGGAGTGCATATTTCTTAAATCTTCAAAATATTATCGATGCATGTTGGGACGCAGGAACTCTCGTCGGCTGCGGCCGAGGGTCTGGAGTAGGATTTATATTGTTATATCTGTTAGGTATTACACAAATAAATCCATTAAGAGAAAAGAGTCAAACAAAGCGTTGGAGATTTTTGAATCCAGAGCGTGTATCAGTTCTGGATGTAGATATTGACATCGAAGGCGGCCGTCGCGCAGAAGTATTAAAGAACTTCCGTAAAATATATGGTGAAGATAGAGTTGCGAATGTATTGACTCTGAAAACAGAAAAGTCAAAGTCAGCAATTCAAACAGCTTGTCGCGGCCTCGGCATAGATAATGACATAGCAGCTTATCTATCTTCATTTATTCAAGCAGATAGAGGACAACTACGAACTTTAAAACAAACATTTTATGGAGATGCAGATAATGGATTTGGAGCGTCAACTCAGTTCAGAATTGAAATGGAAGAAAATTATCCCGAAGTATGGCGAGTTGCTCAGGGCATTGAAGGACTTATCAATGGCTGCGGAATCCACGCAGGTGGTGTTATATTCGTGGACGAACCATTCACAAATTCAACCGCGCTCATGCGTGCTCCGAAAGGAGAAATCATAACTCAGTTTGACCTTCACGATGCAGAAGATACAGGACTTATCAAATATGATATTCTTTCAATTGAAGCATTAGATAAAATTCATAACTGTATTGATTTAATTTGTAAATATGGCTATGAAACAGAAGAAGCTACATTAAAAGAAACCTATGAAAAAATTATAGGAATATATAATCTTGAGCGTGAAGCACCAGATATGTGGAAGATGTGTTGGGAACACAAAGTAATGAGTTTGTTCCAGATGGAAAAACAATCTGGCATAAGTGGAATTGCAGCAATGAAACCAACATCAGTAGATGACTTGGCAATTCTTAACTCAGCAATTCGTTTAATGGCAACGGAAAAGGGTGGAGAAATGCCAGTTAATAAACTCGCACGATTCAAAGCTCATCCTGATGATTGGGATTATGAACTCAAAAAATATGGACTCGGCGCGGATGCAAAAGAAATTCTCGAACCAGTTCTTAATGTATCATATGGATTATGTATAGCACAAGAACAATTTATGCAGTTGGTTCAGCTTCCAGAACTTGGCGGATTTGACCTTACATGGGCCGATAAGTTGAGAAAGTCGATTGCGAAAAAGAATCCAGCTGAGTATGAAAAATTAACTGATGAGTATTTTAAAGTGATAAAAGAAAAGGGATTAAATGAGCAATTGTGTACTTATGTATGGAATGTATTAATTGCAATGTCTAAAGGATATGGATTTAATCTGTCGCATACACTTGCATACTCACTGATTGGTTTACAGGAATTAAATCTTGCATATCGTTATCCAACAATTTTGTGGGATTGTGCTTGTCTTATCTCTGATAGCGGCGGCGCGGAAAAAGAAGATGATAACGAGGAAGAAAATGAAACATTTATTGAAGAAACAATTTTTGATTCTTCTATTGGTACTTTTGATGACGAAATCGATGATGAAGATGACGAGGCAGATGAGGCAACTCAAAAAAAGAATAAAAAAAGTACAAAAAGTGCTAACTATGGCAAAATTGCCACAGCTATTGGTAAAATGAAACATGAGGGTGTAGATATAGTTGCGACAGATATAAATAAGTCTGAGTATACATTTGCACCCGATATAAAAAATAGAAGAATTATTTATGGACTAAGTGGTATCACAAAGATCGGAAGAGCGTCGTG
>Ga0265301_10005954_pt1 | contig 11819 bp, 9 predicted proteins | sample AusTroGonzalo_MG_2_FD_193488 | JGI IMG/M metagenome (GOLD analysis project Ga0265301, IMG submission 193488) | Bovine rumen microbial communities from tropical cattle in Woodstock, Queensland, Australia - Gonzalo_04 | ecosystem: Host-associated > Mammals > Digestive system > Stomach > Rumen ...
ATAGCTGATGTAGTGTGCCAGCGTATCGGCTATGGTGATGTCGATATTACCGCCATCGCCGCCATAGATATTGTCTGACGTAAACTGAAGCTGAGGATTGTCGGCCTGGCTTTTGTCCACAACAAACCTGTATGCTGTGGCTTTATGGAAATCAAAGCCACGCTCATCGAGTTCTTCCAACATGTCAGGGTTAGGATTGAATGAGTTCTTGAAGAACACCACAGCATCAATGTTGCTATTGTCACGAAGTCCGCTGTATAGCTGGCGAAGGTTTTCGTATATGTCGGCATCAAGGTTTCTGCCCCCAACGCCGTAGAAGATGATGGTACACTCGGACAACGTCGGTTGCTCATGACCTGAATTGTCATTATCGTCGCTGCATGACATCAGCAACATGTTGCCGCAAATGAGGGTTGCAAACATCACCCATGATAATACTTTCTTCATCATATAATCAGACTTTCCTTAATATGACAGGATTTCGACGCCATGCTCAGTCATCAGCAACGTGTGCTCCCATTGTGCGCTGGGCTTCTCGTCCTCCGAGATGACCTCCCAGCCATACGGGTCGTCGGCATCGATAAACACCTTCCACGTGCCCATGTTGATCATCGGCTCGATGGTGAACACCATACCAGGCACCAGCAGCATGCCGTTGCCGCGTTGCTGGAAGTGAGCCACCTCGGGCTCTTCGTGGAAGGCATTGCCCACTCCATGACCACACAGGTCGCGCACCACGCCATAGTGGTATTTCCTGGCGTGCTTCTCGATGGCCTTGCCAATGTCGTTCACAAAGCCCCAGGGCTTGGCGGCCTCCATACCAATCTCCAGACACTCCTTAGTGACACGTACGAGCTGTTCCTTCTCCGGCGTGGTTTTTCCGATGATGAACATGCGCGAGGCGTCGGCATAGTAGCCGTCCAGAATCGTGGTGAAATCGACGTTGATGATGTCGCCCTCTTCCAGAATGTCGTCGGCCTTGGGCACACCGTGACACACCACCTCGTTGATGCTCGTACACACACTCATGGGAAACGGCGGAGTCTCCTCGTCGCCACCATAGTTCAGGCAGGCAGGCGTGGCATTGTGCTTGGCACAGTAGTCGCGACAAATCTGGTCAATCTCCAGCGTCGACATACCAGCATGGATAGCCTCAGCAACGGCGTCCAACACTCCCGTATTGACGACACCCGCACGGCGGATGCCCTCTATCTGTTCAGGGGTCTTGATCAGGTCCGGCGTGGGAACCAGCGCCCCTTTATTTTCCAAATACATGATGCGCTTGTCCAGCTCCGTGGGCTGTTGCCCGGCCTTGCAGCGCCATCTTCTTTTTACCATAGTTTCTATTTTGGGTGCAAAGGTACGAATAAGTGAGTAAAAAGCAAAAGGAAAACTCGTTTTTCTTTTCTTTTTCGAACGAAAGTACTTTCTTCGTTTACGAAAAAGTTACTGCAATTTGAATGAAATACCAAATATTATACAAATAAAACGCTTACAGACACGAATACCTATTCCTCTGATTATTTAAATATTCACATCCATATTTAAGATTTTCCGAAAAATATTTGGAAATTCTAAAAAGATTATTTATCTTTGCTCCCAAAATAATAACATTATGAGAATAATTGCTAAAAGCACATTGGTAGATTACTACACTAAGAATCCTCCAGCAAAGTCAGCTTTGGAAGAATGGTACGAGAAGACGAAGAAGTCGGAATGGACCTGCTTCGCTGATATGAAGAACACTTTTAATAGTGTCGATGCGGTAGGTAACCAGCGATATGTTTTCAACATCAAAGGCAATGATTATCGTTTGGTTGTGCTTATACAATTTACTCCGAAAACGGTTTATATCCGATTCGTAGGTACACATAAGGAATATGATGCAATAAAAGACATTAAAAACATTTAGAGATATGGCACAGATTAAGAGTGAAGCTGCATATAGGGCAGCAATGCATAGAATTGAGGAACTGCTTCCGCTGGTTAACGACAACACGCCAGTGGACAATCCTAACTATCTGGAACTGGATATGCTTTCAGATATGGTGGAGGAATATGAGGATATTCATTATCCCATCGGCAAGCCAACCCTGATAGACATCATCAAACTGAGACTTTACGAGATGGGAATTACCCAGTCGAAACTTGCAGAGATGCTTGGACTGAGCAATGCACGAGTCAGCGAAATACTGAACGGGAAGAGCGAGCCCTCGCTAAAAATAGGACGAGAGCTAAGTCGACAGCTAAACATTGACCCAGAAATAGTGCTTGGGGTGTAAACCAAGTACCAAGGTTCATTCTGTCCATAGTTAGACAAATATGTATAAAAAGCACAGCGAAATATTAACGCATGTCCCAGATTGTATCTATATAAACTGTATCTACATCAGGATCAAAATAATGTATTAATTGGAATGATTTCATGATAGTTGCACCACGATAATCCTTTTCTCGGTGTTCGAGCGCTGAAACTTTTGGGTATGATAACGGATGAAGAGTAACCCGCGATTACCAAACTGGTAATCAACTTCTTTCAGCTCAGTTAACGGCATTTCAGCTAACAACGGTTCATTAGCCATAGTACCCTCTTTCTCGAAATCCTTAAAATCTTCACTCATAACATCTCTATTTGTGTGCAAAGATAGTGAATAATTCCTAAGCCTCCAAATGTTTTGCTATATTTCTGCATTAGTTTCCTTTTGGCACGATATTTGCAGATACCTGGGCAAACGAATATAAAAAGGTAAAAAAGTAAAAAGGTAAAAAAGTAAAATAATAAGGTATATGCAAAAAGGTAACATCGGGGTTACGACTGAGAACATTTTCCCCGTCATCAAAAAGTTTCTCTATTCAGACCATGAGATTTTCCTGCGCGAGATGGTATCGAACGCCGTTGATGCCACGCAGAAGTTAAAGACACTGGCCCAGCAGGGCGAGTTCAAGGGTGAACTGGGCGACCTGACCGTACATATTGCGCTGGATAAGGACAAGGGCACTATCACCATTTCTGACCGCGGTATTGGAATGACCGAGGAGGAGATTGACAAGTACATCAACCAGATTGCTTTTTCGGGCGTCAACGACTTCTTAGAGAAGTATAAGGACAATGCCAACAACATCATCGGCCACTTCGGACTGGGCTTCTATTCGAGCTTTATGGTGTCGAAGAAGGTAGAGATTGTCACGCGTTCGTACAAGGACGACGCGAAGGCCGTGAAGTGGAGCTGCGACGGCAGCCCCGCCTACGAGATTGACGACGCCGAGCGTGAAGACCGCGGTTCGGACATTATCCTCTATCTGGACGACGACTGCAAGGAGTTCCTCGAGAAGGAACGCATCCAGCAGCTGCTGACGAAGTACTGCAAGTTTATGGCAGTGCCTGTGGCTTTCGGCAAGAAGCAGGAATGGTCGAGCGAGAAGAAGGAAATGATTAACACCCAAGAGGATAACATTATCAATAATGCCGAGCCTCTATGGACGAAAGCTCCGTCGACGCTGAAAGACGAGGACTACAAGAAGTTCTATCGCGAGCTCTACCCCATGAGCGATGAGCCGATGTTCTGGATTCACCTGAACGTGGACTACCCCTTCAACCTGACGGGTATTCTCTATTTCCCCCGCATCAAGTCGAACATTGACCTCCAGCGCAACAAGATTCAGTTGTATTGCAATCAGGTGTTTGTAACGGATCAGGTAGAAGGTATCGTGCCGGAGTTCCTGACGCTGTTGCACGGTGTCATTGACTCACCCGACATCCCGCTGAACGTCAGCCGCAGCTACTTGCAGAGCGACCGCGAGGTGAAGAAGATTTCGACCTATATCACCAAGAAGGTGTCCGACCGTCTGCAGGCTATCTTCAAGGAAGACCGCAAGCAGTATGAGGAGAAGTGGGACGACCTGAAACTCTTTATCAACTACGGCATGTTGAGTGAGGAGAGTTTCTACGACCGCGCCAAGGAGTTTGCACTCTTCAAGGACACGGAGGGCAAGTACTTCACCTTCGACGAATACAAGACCCTGATTGAGGGAGCCCAGAAGGACAAAGACGACCAGCTCGTCTATCTCTACGCTACTGACAAGGAGGAGCAGTATTCATACATCCAAGCTGCCAAGGACAAGGGCTACAGCGTGCTGCTGTTGGACGGACAGCTCGACGTGCCTGCTATCCAGATGCTGGAACAGAAGTTTGAGAAGAGCCGCTTCACCCGTGTCGATAGCGACATCATTGACCGTCTTATCGTGAAGGACGACGCGCCGAAGTCGAATCTGACAGAGGACGAGTCTGCCAATTTGTCACAGGTGTTCCGTTCGCAGATGCCGAAGATGGAGAAGACAGAGTTCATGGTTGAGGTGCAGAGCTTAGGTGCAGAGCAGCGTCCTGTAGTCATCACACAGAACGAATGGATGCGCCGTATGAAGGAGATGAGCCGCTTCCAGCAAGGCATGAACTTTTATACGCAAATGCCTGATTCCCTGAATCTTGTGCTTAATGCAGACCACCCATTAGTAAAGCGCGTATTGGACGACTGCAAGGCAACGACCGAGGAAACGCTGAAACCCATCGAGGCCGAGCTGAAGGGTCAGGAAGCCCGTCTCGCTGCTATCCGTCAGCAACAGGAAAAGAAGAAGGCTGAGGAACTGACACAGGATGACAAGGACATGAAAGCTGAGTGCGAAAAGGCCATCGAGGAACAGAAGCACAAAAAAGAAAGTGTGCTCAGCAGTTTTGCTGCTGAGAACGACATCATCCACCAGCTCATCGACCTGGCTCTGCTCCAGAACGGCATGCTGAAGGGTGAAGCTTTGGACAAGTTCCTGAAGCGTTCCGTCGACCTCATCAAGTAAATACTACTGCACAAATAAAAGAGAAGCCTCCCGAAAAAAGGAGGCTTCTTTTTTTGTCCTATGATATTCAGACTATTCTGACTTGAACAGATCCTTGATACCACCGATAGAACCCATAAGATTCGTGGCCTCGTAAGGCAGGTAGACGGTCTTGGTCTTGTCGCCGGTTGCCAACTCCTGTAGCATCTGGATATACTTCTGAGCCAAGAGGTAGTTGGCGGGATTGGTGCTCTTGCCTACAGCCTCGCTAATGAGTTCAATGGCCTTGGCCTCGGCTTCGGCCTTGCGGATGCGAGCGGTAGCCTCACCTTCAGCGTGCAAGATGGCTTGCTGCTTGGCGGCCTCAGCACGGTTGACCATAGCGGTCTTCTCACCCTCAGAAGCCAGAATCTCGGCAGCCTTCTCACCCTCAGAGGTCAGAATCTGTGCACGCTTGTTACGCTCGGCCTGCATCTGCTTCTCCATTGCGTTCAGCACGGTTGCCGGCGGCACAATGTCCTGCAGCTCTACGCGGTTCACCTTCACGCCCCACTTGTCAGTAGCGTCGTCCAATACGGCGCGCAGCTTGGTATTGATGGTGTCGCGCGAGGTCAGCGTCTCGTCCAGCTCCATCTCACCAATGATGTTACGCAACGTGGTCTGCGTCAGTTTCTCGATGGCGTTGGGCAGGTTTGAAATCTCATAGACAGCCTTGAACGGATCTACAATCTGGAAGTAGAGCAGGGCGTTGATTTCCATCTGGATGTTATCCTTGGTAATCACGTTCTGCGAGGGGAAGTCGTACACCTGTTCGCGGAGGTCAATGCTGTTCGAGTAGGTATAACGGCCACGCGAGAGCACGACAATGTCCTTGGCGCGGTCAATGAAGGGAATGATGATGTTGATACCCGGGTTCAGCGTAGCATAGTAGCGTCCTAGACGTTCGATGATTTTGGTTTCCGACTGCGGGATGATAACCAGTGCCATCTTGGCGAAGAGCACAACACAGATGATGATGACGATTAATACATAAGTCATAATGTCCATAATTTTAATAGTTTATTGTTTAACGTTAATTGTTTATTGTTCACAGTGTTTCTACCGTGATAATGGTGCTTTCGCGGTTGACGACACGCACGCTGGTACCTACGGGAATGTCCGTATTGCTGACGGCTTTCCACAGGTCGCCGTCAATCTGAACATAGCCGCTGGCATTGGCCGTGATAGGTTCCGTCACTCGCCCCGTACGGCCTAACAGCGCGTCGGCATTGCTGGGTTTGTTGGGTTCGTTCTTGTGCAGATAGCGCAGTGCCACAGGCCGGACGGTAAAGATTGCCAGCAGCGAGAACAATGCGAAGATGGCCAGTTGCCAATAGACATTCAGTCCCAGTACGGCTCCGATGATGGCAAAGACAGCACCGATAGAGAAGCAGATGATGAAGAAATCACCCGATGAGAGTTCCATAATCAGGCACAGTACGGCAATGATAGCCCAAACCTGCCACATGTTTTGCAAGAAATACTCAATCATACGCGTTCATTATTATTAATTATACATTATTTATATTGACAATACAAAGTCGTCCCAGTCTTTTGTCGAACCCTTACGTCCGAAAACCTTCTGATAGAGCCGGCTGCGCGTCGAGGCTATGCTCTCCTTCGAATGTGCCGTCAGCGTGGCAATATCCTTAGGCTGCAGACGTATCTTGATGAGCAGACTGACGTGATAGTCTTGCTCGCTCATGCGATAGAGGCTGTACAGCTTGTCGGTAAATCCCGTGTAGGTGTTGTTCACCACCTCTGTCAGTTCCGACCATTCGGCCTCAGGCATGTTCTTTCCTTCTGCCAGGTATTGCTTAATGCGCTGATAGACGTCCGACGAGAAGATATCGTTCACGTCCTGCGCATGTGTCCGTTGTTCCATCACGGCAATCTTCTGCATGGCGTGGATGTTGTCCAGTCGGCTTTGCAGGAGTTGCATCTTACGTCGGTTGCTCTGCAGCACCACTATAAATAAGGTGATGTAGAATACGGTGCAGATGATGAGCAGAAACAGCTCGCGGTCGGTAAGTATCATATTATTTGACGATTTTACTATTTGACTATTTTACTATTTTACGATTTGCGATTTACGATTTTGTTGGTGCAAAGTTAGTAAATAATTGCTTTCCTTGCAAGAAAAATGGTTTGCAAAAATGCGCAAGGGACCATTTGCACACATTTGCGAAGGAAAAAACAATAAGATTGGAAGAAAATGGCACTATTGGAACAAAAAAAGAGGCCCGAGCCCCTTTCTTTTTATTCGTCTTTCTTCAGCGGAATGGTAAAACTGAATACGGAACCTTCGCCTTCGACGGAGTCAACGTATGCCTCACCACCGTTCTTGCGTGCAAAGTCCTGACACAGCTGGAGGCCCAAACCGGAACCCTCCTCACCGCCAGTACCATAGGTCGTCTCACCTTTATGGAAGATGCTGTCTACACGATCAGCGGCAATACCAACACCGTGGTCCTGCACGCAAATTCGAGCAAAGTCGCCATCACGCTTGTAGAACACTTCAATACCCTTACCCTCCGGAGTAAACTTGACGGCATTCGAAATGAAGTTACGGATGACAGTCTTGATCATATCATTGTCCGCACGAACCGTCAACTTCTCTTCAGCAGGCAGATACTGCAAATGGATTTTCTTCATCTCGGCAATCATCATGAAGATGTCTACCACACCCGGCACAACATCGTCCAAATCAATATCCTGATAGACGACATTCAGGCGGCCTGTCTGACTCTTGGTCCATTTCAGCAGGTTATCCAACAGGTCGTGCGTCTCCTCCGACTCGCGATTCGCCTTATCCAACAGTCCGAAGATCTCCTCTCCCACTACATCGGCCGACACCACATTGACAGCCAGATTGAGCACCATACGGATAGAGGCCATTGGTGAGCGCAGGTCGTGGGCAATGACGGAATACATCTTGTCGCGGTTCGAGATGGTGCGCCTCAACTCTTCGTTCTGCCTGACAATGATACGCTTGGCGGCCACTAACTGAATCTGGTGCATCACACGCATCACCAGCTCTTCCTTGTTAAAAGGCTTCGTCAGGAAGTCGTTGGCGCCCACCTGGAAACCCTTCACCAAATCGCTGGGGTTATTCAGTGCCGTCAGGAAAATGATGGGGATGTCCACCGTCTCCGGGTCCTTCTTCAGGATGACTGCCGTATCAAAACCGCTGATGTCGGGCATCATCACGTCGAGCAATATCAAATCGGGCTTCTCCGCCTTGGCCTGCTCAATACACGCATTACCGCAGTTGGCAGTACAAACCTGAAACTTCTCGTTGGTGAGAAGAATCTTCAGCAGAAGCACATTGCTAACCACGTCGTCGACTATCAGGATTTTATAATCGCTCCGGTTTATTTGTGATTCAAAACTATCGTTCAGTTCCATTTACTTAGGATTTCGTTATTTTCAGCTGCAAAAATAGCAAATATTTAGCATTCCGCCAAATATTTGCTACTTTTTTTTAGTTTATACGCCGTTTTTTGCGTATTTGCCTTTTTTTAACCTTTAAAAGTCCTTCGTCATTTCCTTCACTTCGGCATTGATATGGTCGATGAACTCCTGGATAGTCATCACCGTCTGCTCGCCACCGCCCTGAGGACGAACGGCAACGGTTCCGTCAGCGGCCTCCTTCTCACCGACAATCACCATGTAAGGAATACGCTTCAACTCGTTGTCACGAATCTTACGGCCCAGCTTCTCGTTGCGCAGGTCAATGGTAGGACGCACGCCACCCAGGTCGAACTTCTTGGCAACCTCCTTGGCATAGTCGTTGTACTTCTCCGACAGCGGCAGGATAGCCACCTGATCAGGCGTCAGCCACAAGGGGAAGTGACCGCTGGTGTGTTCGATGAGCACAGCGCAGAAACGCTCCATACTTCCGAACGGCGCACGGTGAATCATCACAGGCGTCTTCTTCGTGTTGTCCTCGTCGGTATATTCCAGCTGGAAGCGCTTCGGCAGGTTGTAGTCCACCTGAATGGTACCTAACTGCCAGCGACGACCGATAGCGTCCTTGATCATAAAGTCAAGCTTCGGACCGTAGAATGCAGCCTCGCCGTATTCCACCTTAGCGGGCAGACCCTTCTCCTGACAAGCCTCGACGATAGCCTTCTCAGCCAAAGCCCAGTCTTCGTCAGTACCTACATATTTATCGTGGTCGTTGGGGTCGCGCAGACTGATCTGAGCCTCGAAGTTGAATCCGAAGGCGGTGAGCACGATACCGATGATATCCATCACGTTCAGGAACTCCTGCTTCACCTGGTCGGGACGACAGAACAAGTGGGCGTCGTCCTGCGTGAACGAACGTACACGGGTCAGTCCGTGCAGCTCACCACTCTGCTCATAACGGTATACCGTACCGAACTCAGCGATGCGCAGCGGCAGGTCGCGATACGAACGGGGCTTCCATGCGAAAATCTCGCAGTGGTGAGGACAGTTCATCGGCTTCAACATGTATTCCTCGTCCTCCTCAGGCGTATGGATAGGCTGGAACGAATCCTTGCCGTAATGGGCATAGTGACCCGAGGTAACATAGAGGTTCTTGGAGCCGATATGCGGCGTAATAACTTCCTGATATCCAAAACGTTTCTGAACCTTACGCAAGTGGTCCTGCAAGCGCAGACGGAGCTCGGTTCCCTTCGGCAACCAAATGGGCAGCCCCTTACCAACCTTGTCGCTGAACATGAAGAGTTCCATCTCCTTGCCAATCTTACGATGGTCGCGCTTCTTGGCCTCCTCCAGCATCTCGAGATACTCGTCGAGCATCTTCTTCTTGGGGAACGAGATACCATACAGACGCTGCATCTGCTCGCGGTTGGCATCACCGCGCCAGAAAGCACCAGCCACACTCGTCAGCTTCACGGCCTTGATTTCGCCAGTATCCACGAGGTGCGGACCACGACACAGATCGGTGAAGTTACCCTGTGTATAGGTGGTGATTGAACCGTCTTCCAAGTCCTGGTCAATGTGCTCGCACTTGTAGGTCTGACCGTCGGCAGCAAACTGCTTCAGCGCGTCGGCCTTCGCCACCTCCTTGCGAACCACGGGCTCCTTCTTGCCGGCCAGTTCCTTCATCTTCGCCTCAATCTTCGGGAAGTCGCTCTCCTTGATCATCTCGCCGTCCTTCAACAGCACGTCATAGAAGAAACCATTCTCGACAGCAGGTCCGAAACCGAACTGAATGCCAGGATACAACTCCTGCAGCGCCTCAGCCAACAGGTGGGCCGAAGTGTGCCAGAAGGTGTGCTTACCCTGCTCGTCGTCAAACTTATAGAGCGCAATCGTTGCGTCCTCGTTGATGGGACGGTTCAGCTCTACGGTCTCACCGTTTACACCACAGCTGACTACGCTGCGCGCGAGAGCCGGCGAGATGCTCTCTGCAATCTGAAAACCAGTCACGCCCTGCTCATACGAGCGAACAGATCCGTCTGGAAAAGTAATGTTAATCATATCTACAATATATGTTTGAATTTAAATCGGCCGCAAAATTACGAAAAAACGAGCACAACACAAAATAAATTAACCACTTATTTTATTTCCGCTGGTTTTTCAAGAGGCTGTAGGCAGCATAGAGCCCCAGCTCGCCGGCTTTCGAGAGGTCGGCGGTAGCCTCGTTGGAATGTTTCATGGCCATGTGAGCCAGGCCACGATTATAGTAGGCTTCTGCCAGATTGGCATCCAACTCGATAGCCTTGGTATAGTCCACAATGGCCTGCTGATGGTCCAGACACTGCACGTAGGCATTGCCGCGATTGTAGTAGAGATAGGCGTTGGCGGGAGCCAGTGCAATGGCCTGCGTCAGATTCTCCAACAGGTTGGCAGTCATCAGCGGCATATCGGACTGTTCCTGCTGCGACTGGCAAATGGCTCGCAGCCAGAGGGCTACGGCGGACGTGGAATCACGTTCGAGATAGGGGGCAGGATTGTGGATGGTGCTCTCGCCACAGACAATGTACAACTGCATAGCAGCAGGCAGGGTATGGTTCAGCGAATCCACCTGACGGTCGTAGGCAATATAATGTTTGACGGAACTCTGCTGACGCTGGGTAGAGAGGACGTACATGGGCAGATAGTCCATACCCACACGGCGGTTTTGCACACGACCACGATAGTCGCTTTGGTATTCGGGCTGCACCTCCTGTTCGTCAGCCACAGCCAGCTGGTTGTACTTCTCGATATCTTCGTCGCTGCGCTTGCGCATCTGCTTGGGCGACAGTCGCGGCTGTTTGCCCATACGTTTGTCTAACTGGGCTTTCAGTATGCGGAACTCGTCCTGTTCGGCCTGTTTCGTCATACCCAACTTCCTGTAGCACTGGGCACGCTGGTGCAGTCCCGTCCAGAAATTCGGATATTGGTCAATGACCTTCGAATAGTCGCGAATGGCAGCACGGGGGTTACCCGTCTGCTCCAACAGCAAGGCGCGGTTGTAGAGTGCCATGAGGTTGTCGGGCTCCAACTTCAGGACGAAGTCGAAATCGGTGATGGCGCGGTTGTCGTCACCAACCTGAGCGCGCAACAGTCCTCGGTTGTAGTGTCCCAGGAAGTTGTTGGGCTCGAAGTCGAGTGCGGTGTCGTAGTCGGCCATAGCGCCACGCAGGTTCTGCTGGTTGAAGCGGGCCAACGCACGATTGATATACAGGTTGGCGTCCTTCGGTATCAGGTGGATGGCCTTGTCTAAATAGCCCTCACCCTCCTTCCATTCACTGCGCGCCAGACTGATGATAGCGCGCATAGCCCACACATGACCGTCGTAGGCGTCGAGCTCGATACTCTTCTCCAAAGCCTCAATGGCCTTCGTCGTGTCTTTCTGCATGATATAGGCTTCGGCCTTCATAGCAGGGATGCGGGCATTCTTGCTCCAACGGGTACTCATGGTGTCCAACTCGGCCAACGCCCTGTCGTAATCCTTTTGCTGAATACGGCACAGCGCG
>Ga0265301_10005955_pt1 | contig 11817 bp, 9 predicted proteins | sample AusTroGonzalo_MG_2_FD_193488 | JGI IMG/M metagenome (GOLD analysis project Ga0265301, IMG submission 193488) | Bovine rumen microbial communities from tropical cattle in Woodstock, Queensland, Australia - Gonzalo_04 | ecosystem: Host-associated > Mammals > Digestive system > Stomach > Rumen ...
ACGATATCAACGTGAAATTCGGTTTGCCCGAATTTTATGAAGACCCTGACAAGATGGACAAGTTGATGCAGCGTCAGGCAGAATTGCAGGACATTATCGATGCTACCGATGCTTGGAACATGGACTCTAAGCTGGAGCGGGCTATGGCTGCATTGAACTGTCCGCCAGGTGAATGGCCTGTTACAAACCTCAGTGGTGGTGAACGTCGTCGTGTAGCTCTCTGCCGTCTGTTGTTGCAAAAACCTGATGTGCTGTTGCTTGACGAGCCTACGAACCACTTGGATGCCGAGTCTATCGATTGGCTGGAGCAACACCTGCAACAATATGAGGGAACGGTGATTGCTGTCACCCACGATCGCTACTTCCTTGACGATGTGGCAGAGTGGATTCTGGAGCTTGATCGCGGTGAAGGCATTCCCTGGAAGGGCAACTATTCAAGCTGGCTGGAACAAAAGAGTCAGCGCTTGGCACAGGAGGAGAAAAGTGCATCGAAGCGCCGCAAGACACTGGAACGCGAGTTGGAGTGGGTACGTATGGCACCAAAGGCCCGCCATGCAAAGGGTAAGGCCCGTCTGAACTCCTATGAGTCGATGCTCAACGAAGAGCAGAAGCAGAAAGAAGAAAAGCTGGAGATATTCATTCCCAATGGTCCTCGCTTAGGCAACAAAGTGATTGAGGCAGAGCATGTGGCTAAGGCTTATCCAGAGAAGCCGCTCTTCAGCGACTTGAACTTTGTTCTGCCGCCAAACGGTATTGTGGGTGTCATCGGCCCTAATGGCGCAGGTAAGACTACACTATTCCGCTTGATTATGGGTCTTGAACAGCCTGATGCTGGCACGTTCAGTGTGGGTGAGACCGTTAAACTGAGCTATGTTGACCAACAGCATAAGGATATTGATCCCGCGAAATCCGTCTATCAGGTGGTGAGTGGTGGCAACGAGACCATCCGCATGGGAGGAAAGGATGTTAATGTTCGCGCTTATCTCTCCCGCTTCAACTTTACTGGTGCCGATCAGGAGAAGAAGTGTGGTGTGCTGTCAGGTGGTGAACGCAACCGACTGCACCTGGCCATCGCTCTGAAACAAGAAGGTAATGTGTTACTTTTAGATGAGCCTACCAACGATATAGATGTCAATACGTTACGCGCGTTAGAGGAAGGACTTGAAGCCTTTGCCGGATGTGCTGTTATTATCAGTCACGACCGATGGTTCCTGGATCGTATCTGTACCCATATCTTAGCCTTTGAAGCCCCGCTCGATGGCAGTGAAACGACTGAAAGTAATGTGTTCTATTTCGAAGGGAACTATAGTGAATATGAATCCAATAAGGCCCAGAGATTAGGACTCGAAGAGCCCAAACGGGCACGTTATCGCAAATTGATGGAAGAATAAACCGAAGGTTTCTTGGCAGTTTCGAATTATTTTCCTAACTTTGTGCCGCAAAAACCAGCATTTATGACAAAATACAGATTATATTTACTGACTGGTATAGCCGTATTCAGCGCTATTCAGGCATTCTCGCAGGATGTAGTACGCTCCTCATCCAGCATGTATCTGCCAGTTTGGAACAAGTCGGATGTGACAGTTGCCTATGACATCACGGCTGAGGGTAAACGTTTTGAGCCTACATGGGGACTCGACCAGGCTTGGATCAGCGAGCAGAATATGAAGAAGGGCATCAACCACATGTTAAAGGAGAATGTTGGTATTGGCCGTTCGGCTTTCCGATTCTCCAAGGCCCTGGTCAATGATTCTGCGCTTGCCACAGATGCCATCAACAATTTGCGTAAGCGGAATACCAATCTGAATCTTGCCAGCACAACGCTGCCCATCGTGTTCACTGCTGATCAGGAGGCTGGTGCTGACGAGTATTTCGTAAAGAATAAAGTAGCCAACAATGAGCACTGGGCAGCCATGATCAATAGCCATGTTCATTGGATGCAGCAGAACACGAAGCATCCTATCGTCGGTATATCTCCCTTCAACGAGGGCGACTACTGGTCGGTAGAGGAGGGAGCCACTCCTGCAAAGCAGTATCAGGTGGCCAAGCTCCTGAAAGAGAACTATCCGCGCTGCGCCGATATTGCTATGGTTGGCGGCAATACACTCAACGATGACAAGGCTTTGGATTGGTATACCTCTGGCAAAAAATATTACGACTGGGGCAACACCCATCAGTTGGCTGGTTCATTCGACAACTTTGCCAAGTTCTTCCAGCAACTTGTCAAGGATGGCAAGATTGGCTATGCTGACGAGATGCACAACACAGTAGAAGCAATGGTAGGACTTGAATACGGTATGACAGTCGGCATCTGGTGGGGCTTCGACAGCCGTGCCCGTGGTGAGTTCTGTCAAATCAGCCGTAATGGTGTGAGACTGGCCTACGGCGAGCATCGCGACAACTGGACGGCAGCTTCTGTCTATCGTCATGATGACGGTCGGGTGAAGGCCTTCATTGGCTCGAGTGAACGTCAGGCAGTAACCACCAACTACCAACTGGTTTCTACCAGTCGTGATGTCTACTACGACGGTTATGGTCCTGTACGCGAGTATTTTTCTTCCATCAACGGTGGCACAGGTTACCAGAAAGGTCAGACCAATGCCGAGCGAGTGATCGACGTAACGTGGGGTGAGGATGTGGCACCTTGTGTGATTGGTGGTGGCGTTTACATGCTTTACAATAAGAAGACGGGTGGGGCAGTAGCCTATTCGTCGAGTGGTAGCAACATTTTGCTCCAGAAGGCGGCTGCAGCAAACAAGAGGCAGCATTGGAATGTCAATCCTGTTACAAAACGTTCAGGAGGTGATCTGAGTTTCCTTGATATTGAGGCAGTAGAAAATGATAAGATTCGTATGAACGTGCTTAACTACTCAACGGCTACCGCCGATGTGATTGCATATACTCAGGAAAAGCCTTCTTCAAATGAGCAATGGTATATAGAATATGTTGGTAATGGCTATTACTACATACGTAATCGTGAGAGTGCACTCTACTTGTCGGCATCAGGCAATTCTAACGGCAAGGTGATTCAAACTACGATGCTGCCAGAAACCACTCGTGACCGTATGTTGTGGCGCTTCCTGCCTGTTGACGTAACTTACGAGACAACGGCTCCGGCTCAGCCTTCTGGTCTTCAGGCCGAGGCCCATAGTGCTGCTGTTACACTAAGTTGGAATGCTGTGGCCGATGAAGACTTGCAGGGATATATGGTACTCCGTGCACCAAAGGGTACTGAGGACTGGAATACGATTGCCCGCAGATTGACCACTACGAACTATACTGACAATACCTGTCATCCTGGCACTTCATATATATATAAGGTGAAAGCCATTGACCAGGCACAGAATCTGTCAGAGGCATCGGCTACGGTGGAGGCAACACCTTCAGGTCAGCGTTCAATGATTGCCCGCTGGCAGCTGGATGAAAACCTTTACGATGCTACTCCAAACATGATGGATATGGCCATCCACGGCACTCCGAATTATCAGGACGATGCCAAGGAGGGAAGTAAATCGCTCCTGCTTAACGGCTCCTCACACTATCTGCAGCTACCTTATGAAGTGGCTTGCAGTGATGAGCTGACCATTGCCATGTGGGTGAAGATGCGTGGCAGTAATAGTTGGCAGCGCCTGTTTGACTTTGGTAACGATACAGATCACTATATGTTCCTGACGCCTTCAAATGGCAGTGCCATGCGTTTTGCCATCAAGAATGGCGACAAAGAGCAGCAAGTCAGTTGTAAGACGAAGCTTCCTATTTCGCAGTGGAAGCATGTGGCCGTTACAATTGCTGAAGGCAAGACTGTCATTTATATTGACGGAGAAGAAGCAGCATCGAGTACTGACATCACCATCAAGCCCAGTGACATACATCCTGTGCTGAACTATATTGGTCGCAGCCAGTTCAATAGTGATCCGTTCCTGTCGGCCTATATTGATGATGTCCGCGTCTATAACCATGCTGTCAGCGATGCTGACGTGAAGGTGATTATGGATGGTGGAGAGCCAACTGCTATCCAGTCACCTGAAGCAGATGACTTTGTTCCTACCGCAACCTATGGAATTGACGGTATTAGGCGTGACGCTCCTCGTCGTGGACTCAACATCATCAACGGAAAGAAAATGATTAAGTAAAAATATATCAATAATAATGGTACAAAATATCTTCAAGGGGTTGGGCATTGCCCTTATAACCCCATTCTGTGAAGACGGCTCTGTAGATTACGTTTCGCTGAAGCGTTTAGTTCAATATCAGTTAGACAACGGTGCCGATTTCTTCTGTATACTGGCAACAACAGGTGAGACACCTACACTGACTGCCGAGGAGAAAAGTAAAATCAAGAACTTGATTGTAGACCTTGTGCAAGGCCGAGTTCCTATCCTGATGGGATGTGGCGGCTATAACACGGCTGCTGTCGTAGAGGAGTTGAAGACGGGCGACTTTAAGGGAATCGATGGTGTTCTTAGTGTCTGTCCCTATTACAACAAACCGTCGCAGGAAGGACTCTACCAGCATTTCAAGGCCATTGCTGCTGCTACACAATTGCCCGTAGTGCTTTATAACGTTCCTGGACGTACGGGTGTTAACCTTCAAGCAGCAACCACCGTCCGGCTGGCTCGTGACTGCCAGAACATCGTGGCTATTAAGGAAGCCAGTGGCAATCTGGAGCAGGTAGACGAGATTATCAAGAATAAGCCTCGTGATTTCGATGTCATCTCTGGTGACGACGCACTTACTTTCCCCATGGTTTCCTGCGGAGCAGTAGGTGTGATCTCTGTCATCGGCAATGCCCTGCCGAAAGAGTTCTCAAAAATGATACGTCTGCAAATGCGTGGCGAGTATGACCCTGCCCGCAAGATTCATCACCGTTTCACAGACCTTTTCTCGCTGCTTTTTGTCGACGGCAATCCAGCAGGAGTCAAGTTCATGCTTCACGAAATGGGATTCATTCAGAATGTATTGCGTTTGCCGCTGGTACCCATGCGAATCAATAACATGCAGCGCATGTCAGACATCCTGAAGGAGCTGAAAATCTAAGTTACACTTTCGTGGTTTTTCTGTGTTCACAGACCTTATTCCTCGGCAATGCCTGCGTCAAGCCATTGCTGGAATACGGTTTGTGAATCAGCCTTTGCCGTTTCCTCATCTACTTCGTATGCTTCACAAAGCAGACGGGTAAGATCATCGATAGTGAAGGATTTGCCTTCCACTTGCTGCCAAAGGTAGGCAGCCGACTCGTTCATACTGATAATCTTTGAGAAATCAATATTCTCTATACCTTCGGCAACGATGACATTCTCGCCGCAAACATTGCGAAGCCTGAATCCTGTTTTTGTCTTCATGATGATGCTATATTATTTTAGTTCTTTATTATCTTATGATTTTTTCTTCCATCTCCTTGGAATGTGGGGATGAAACGCAAAGAGCAGATAGCGCCGCAGCGGCAATAGCCGAACCCACCACCAAGAGTATATGCGCCACTTACGGTCTTTGATGCTGTCAAGTGTTTCGCGTCCCTTGCGATAGAAACCGATGGCTATGGCCTTTACATTGCTGAGTTGACACTGCTCAGTACCGAGATTTCCGTCACCACGAAGGGTCACTTGTTCTCCTGTGATGTCTACAATGCGGTGAAGCACATAGTGCCCGGGATGAATCTCTGCCAGCACAGGGTCACCCACTTTCACATCTTCGGCCTTGCGGAGTAAAGCCTTGTCGCGCCCATTCTCCAAAAATGGACGCATACTGTAACCACGGAGGGGTAGGGTAACGGTATGTCCTTCGTTAAGCAGTTTAATAACCTCTGGTAGCAGAAGGGCATTAGCTATATGTAAAGTCTTTACCTCATTATCCATTCTTCACCTTAGACTTTAGACCTTATACCTTTCACTCTTGCCCCTTCACAAGCGTCGCAAATGACAATTTGGCAGCCTCTTCGTCTGGCAGACAATGGAGCGTATAAATAGGTGTGGTCTCAATGATGCGGGTGACAGTATCGCAGATGTTGTTATAAATCTTTGAATCCCATTTCATGGAGGAGCAGGCGGGCAGTAGCGAGGCAAATGCCTGTACGGGAGCAAGCTTCTCAATACTGTTCTGGGGCGCACGCTCAATCCTGGTAACAGCTCCCAACTGTGCCATGAGGTTACGATAGCAAGGTGTTTTCCCGCTCCAGGGAGAGCCATAGATATAGGGTTTTCCGTCATCAAGGACGCGAACGATGGGATTGTCGTCGTTCAGCAATTCGCAACCCTCAATATGCTTGAGCCATAAGGCAGTGTGAGTGCTTTTGCCTGTTCCGCTTGGGGCAATGAAGGGATAAGCCGTGTCGCCACGCATGATGCAGGAAGCATGAATGAGCAGTGTTTGGTGGAAGCTGCCTGCAAATGCAAAGATCAGCATCAGTGCATCGTTGAGTCCGAAAGAGCGCATGGTATAGTCACCGTTCAGTGCACATTTGCACTGGGTGAAGTGCTCGTTGGTAATGAGCAGACAACAGTCGCGGTTATAAATATCACGAATAATATATTGGTAGCCGCCATCTGGCAACTGATAGACCACCGTGTCGCCATTACCAGTGTCAAACTTGCGCACTAATGACTTCTCACGTGCAACCTTGAGTGAATCGTCTACGGTGAGTGTGAAAAACAACGACTCCGAGGCTGGCACTTCTTCCGACTGAAACACACTGAACGACGGCAAAAGGCTAAGATTATTAACCGTATCGTCGGCAAAACGCAAACATACGTTTAGACCTGCTATGTTGAAGTATTCAGTCTTCATTCTATTTGCGCTTTTTCTTCTTATCCTTCTTGGTTTCTACTACCACAGGTTCATCTTCAATGACAGTATTGTCCATGTTGACCGACATGAACTTGAATTCATCACCACCAATCGTCCTAATGTCGTTATGGCTCTTCGACTTCTTGGTACCTGCGTAGAGTTTCATCATCTTCTGGTACTTTTTCTGTAGGCGCTTCGGCTTCTTGTTGAAGAAGACGATGCTCGTTCTTGCAGGCATGTCGCGATCAGCCAGATGGTTGCGCAATTGCTGTGAGTAGTGCTCACGTCCTAACATGAATCTGTTCTTCGTGTCGTACCATACACTGTCAACAGCCTGGATTTCAGTGAAGTGAACAATGGTGTCGTTAAACGACGCAGCAAAGCCAAACATATACATTCTGGGTACTACCTTGACCTTTGCTGTTGTAAGTGAGGGGAGCATGAGTGCTAAGGACAGCACTGCTCCGATAATATAATAATGTATTCTCATTCTCCTAAATATGCCTTTAGTATTTTGTTTTTTGTGCCTTCGCGCAGACGACGTATAGCTTTTTCCTTGATTTGACGAACACGTTCACGAGTGAGGTCGTATTTCTCGCCGATTTCTTCCAGTGTCAGTTCTGGACCTCCAATTCCGAAGAAAGCTTCAATGACGTTGCGTTCGCGTTCGTTGAGTATGCGCAGGGCCTGTTTGATTTCTGCCTGAAGGGATTCTGCCACTAACTGACGGTCAGCCATTGGCGAGGATTCGTTCACAAGCACGTCGAGCAGCGATCCTTCGTCACCTTCGGCAAAGGGAGCGTCGACCGATACATGGCGTGTGTTGGCACTCATGGCTTCGTCAACTTTTTCAGCAGGCAGGTTCGTCTCGTCAGAAATCTCTTCTATTGAGGGACGACGTTCGTTCTCCTGTTCGAATCTGTTCTGCATGCGGGTGATTTTGTTGACTGACCCAACCTGATTGAGGGGAAGCCTTACAATACGGCTTTGCTCAGCAATAGCCTGCAGAATGCTCTGGCGAATCCACCAAACGGCGTAGCTAATGAACTTGAAGCCGCGCGTTTCGTCAAACTTTTCAGCAGCCTTGATTAGCCCTACGTTACCTTCGTTGATGAGGTCTGACAGCGACAGTCCCTGGTTCTGATACTGCTTGGCTACCGATACCACAAATCTCAGGTTGGCACGCGTCAGCCTTTCCAGTGCCTTGCGGTCTCCCTTACGGATTCGCTGTGCCAATTCTACCTCTTCCTCCACTGAAATCATATCCTCTCGGCTGATTTCCTGAAGGTATTTCTCAAGAGATTCGTTCTCTCGATTAGTGATAGACTTTGTGATTTTCAGCTGTCTCATGTATGGTATCGTTTAAAGTCGACGGGCAAAGTTACGGTAAAAAAACGAGACTGCCAAAGAAAAAGGTGAAAAAGTTGCCCTTTTCACCTTTTTTCCTTGGCATAGCGTCATATTAGTCGTTCTGTAACGGTACTGCGAAGTAGCCTTTCTTGCCTGTCGGATAGATACCTTCGATGTAGAGTACGGGAGCTTTCGACGTGCTGGCTTCCTTCACTACCTTCTGCAGGTCGTCAATCGACTTGATGCTCTCATCGTTGATGCGCTGGATGATGAATCCCTTGGGCACGCCGGCATCCTTCAGCTTACCACCGTTCACCTTCAACACTTCCAGACCATAGCCAATGTTCAGCTGCTCCTTCTGCTGGTCGGTGATGGCGCGGAACTGTCCGCCCAGCACGTCAATGTCAGCATTCTTCACCACCTTCGTGTTGCCCTGCTCGTTCTTCAGCGTCAGCGTGGCCTCCTTCTTTTTCTTGTCGCGCAGGTAGTTGATGGTAATCTTGTCACCAGGACGCTTCTGAGCAATGATATTCTGCAGCTCACCGAATGACTTGATCTTCTGGCCGTCGATGTGGGTAATCACGTCACCTTTCTCCAGGCCGGCTTCTGCGGCGGCACCGTCGTCAACCACCTTTGCCACATAGATACCCTCCATGGTGCCCAGGTCAATCTCGTTGCCCTTTTCCTTCTCCATGTCCACATAGTCATTCACGTCGCTACCCTGAATGCCAATCATGGCACGCTGCACGTTGCCATACTGCTTCAGGTCGTCTACCACCTTATTCATAATAGAGGTAGGAATGGCAAAGCCGTAGCCAATGTTCGAGCCGTTGGGCGAGGCCAGCATGGCGTTGATGCCGATAAGCTCACCACGGACGTTCACCAGAGCACCACCCGAGTTACCCTGATTGATGGCAGCATCGGTCTGAATCATCGACGATACTCCTTGACCCATTGTGCGGGCCTTGGCAGAGACGATACCTGCGGTTACCGTGTTGTTCAAGCCTAAGGGATTACCTACAGCCAGTACCCATTCACCGACCTTGGCATTGTCGCTGTTGGCAATCACGATGGCTGGCAGGTTCTTGGCGTCAATCTTGATAAGCGCCAGGTCTGTGGTAGCATCAGCACCGATGATGCGGGCTGAGTACTCCTTGTTGTCGTTCAGTGTTACCATCAGCTCGTCGGCTCCGTCAACAACGTGGTTGTTCGTAACGATATAGCCATCGGCTGAAATGATGACACCCGATCCGGCTGCTGTGCGCTTGGGAGTCTGTACCTGGCGCTGACGACGCCCGCCATTACCTTGTCCGCGTCCGAAAAATCCACCGAACGGGTCGCTGAAGAAGTCTTCAAACGGGTCACTGTACTCCACTGTCTGCACCTTCGAGTTCTGGGTGTTCTTGATGTAAACCACTGATGGCAGTGCTTTTTCAGCGGCATAGGTCAGGTCTACCGGCTGTCCGGTAGGTACCGCAGCCACTGCGGGAAGAGAATTCTGTTCTGCTGACGGAGCTGCATTGGTGTTAGTTAATGCGGCTACTGAAAGTACCACAGCTACAACTGCTGATGTCGGTACTGCAATGTTGACAATCTTTTTCATATCCATATTCATTTGTTTTAATTACTATTCTACGATAGGTTTCAGCTTTCAGACTGCAAAATTAAGCGCAAAGTTTAATAAACTGACAATTTGTCATGAATATTTGTCCCAATTTAACAATTCCCTATCGCGTGTTAACGCTGCTTTGCGATTAACACTTCAATTCTTAAATGATTTATAAAATTAAGATTATATCTCTTTTTACTTCTGTATTTTCAATTATATAGCAACAACCCTATTCCCCTTGTACCTGATGTATACTAATAATTCCAAGAAATATGGTGGAATTTTTTGCAGATTCGAAGGAAAGTTGTAAATTTGCACCGTTACACGAACTTATGTGAACAAATAAAGAATTGGAAAAGATGATGAACTTGGAGGAACTGACAAGAGAGGTTTGTCGTGTGGCTCGTGAGGCAGGTGCTTATATTAATAAGGAACGCGCAGGATTCAGCGTAGAACAAGTAGAGCGGAAACATGCCCATGACTATGTGTCGTATGTTGACAAAGGGTCGGAACGGATGATTGTGGAGGCCCTGAAGTCATTGCTGCCAGAGGCTGGATTTATCACAGAAGAGGGCTTGGCCACTCATCGTGATGAGCAAATGGTCTGGGTAGTGGATCCCTTAGATGGCACGACGAACTTTATTCATGGTTTTGCACCTTATGCCGTATCAATAGCGCTGACCCAAGGTCGGGAAATCTTGCTTGGCGTTGTGTATGAGGTCTGTGCCAACGAATGCTTTTATGCCTGGAAGGGGGGAGGAGCTTATGTGGATGGCAAGGCGATACATGTGGGCAACAGTGCTATAGGCGATGCCCTCATCTGTCTGCAACTACCCTATAATAGTGATGCCTATAAGCCCGTTATAGAACGACTGATAGATCGCTTCTATGGCAATGTGGGCAGTATCCGCATGATTGGTTCTGCCGCAATGGCACTTTGCTATGTGGCAGCAGGCAGGTTGGATGCCTATGCTGAGCGCTATATTGGCCAATGGGACTACATGGCAGGTGCACTGATTGTGAAAGAGGCAGGTGGAAGGGTGACTAACTATGAGGGCGAAGACTACATGATGGAGGGCGATAGTGTGGTGGCCACAAACGGAGTGACACACGAGGCACTATTGGAAGCTGTCAGCGAAGCCGTAAAATAAGGGAACTGTACGAGTTAAGTCTACCTGTCCTTGACATTAGAAGAATACTGGGACAAGGCACGGAAGATGAAGAGTTCGCGGGGTGTGAAGTCATGCTTGAGAATCTCTTCGCCTTGAGGAATCAGCTTGAGGAACATCTTACACATATAGGCGAGAAAACTACTGGAAAGGTGTAGCGGAATGGCATCCTCGCCCTGGTCTTCCAATGTCTGGTTCTGATACTGCACGAGTCCACTATATACGGGATGGCAATGCATGCTGAGATGTCGATAGAGCATGGCCATCTCCTCACTTCGATAGAGGTATTTCCACGCTTGGCTGAAAGGGACTTGCCTGACTGTGAGTTTGCCGTCCACCCTGAGTACCTCGATGCTGCCGTTCTTGCGGTTGTTTGACTTCCAATACTTCCATACCGCATTCCGTTCCTCCTCAGTCTTGGGGTGTTCATACAGGAAATAGAACATGGCCAGATGTTCGTACGCCGAACGAGTCAGCGTCATCGTCTTGTACTCCTCATGGAGCTGAAAAGCCTGTTCATTATAATGATATACCAATCCCTCGGTTGTCAACTTATGGTTGCACATGTGGGTCGATGTTTCCCGCTGAAGAAAGGCGTGAGCTATCGCCGTGCGTTCCTTCTTAAAGAGTTCCTCACGTTCCACAATGGTATGGCAGATGATATGGGTGGCGATTCTCAATACCAGCTCCGACAACTCAATGGCTACCTCCGTCCGTTTCTGGGCAGGCAGGTCTTCATTGAATGGTGCCAGGACGATGGTCCAGTCGAAATCATCTTTCTGTTTCATATAATTCTCTATTTTTTGACAGGGATTTGTCTCTGCGTTACTCAAGGATTCAAAAGCTAGTCCCTCCACTTCGATTCTGAAAGCAGGAAAATACAAAAATGCCGTAGGCATCAGATTG